>Ga0224506_10000244_pt1 | contig 51571 bp, 50 predicted proteins | sample SF_Jan12_sed_USG_2_FD_169108 | JGI IMG/M metagenome (GOLD analysis project Ga0224506, IMG submission 169108) | Sediment microbial communities from San Francisco Bay, California, United States - SF_Jan12_sed_USGS_8_1 | ecosystem: Environmental > Aquatic > Marine > Sediment | place: USA... | reverse complement strand
AGCCATTACCGTCTGGTACCTAGGTACTCTTTAAACGCATATCAGCTTGAGTTTGGCATAAACCAGACGGTTGGCAGGCACAGGTTTGATATAAAGCACAAAGGGAATCGAGAATTATTCTATTATGATTATTGGTATTGCTGGAGGTATTGGTTCAGGTAAAACACTGGCAACTGATTACCTCAAAAAACACTATCAGTTTGAGGTTCTGGATAATGATGTCACGGCTCGTGAAATTGTGGCTCCTGGAACGCCTGTACTCGACCAAATTATTCAACATTTTGGTGCCGATATTATTTTGGCAAACGGAGAACTCAACCGTCCCGAACTAAGAAGTCGCATATTCAACAATCCGTCTGAGAAATCCTGGCTTGAAGCTGTAACCCACCCTGCTATTAGAGAGAAGACCCTCGAAGCCATTCAACAGACACCGGAAAACGCCGTTTTATTACTGGTTTCTCCATTACTATTTGAATCGGGGCAACATAAATTTTGCGATGAAACCCTGGCAATAGTGGCTGCCAAAGAATTACAATTAACCAGAGCGTTAACTAGAGATGGCTCGAGTTCGGCTATTATAGAAAACATCATGCTAAACCAAATGAATAATGAGCAACGTATCGAACTTGCCGATCAGGTTTTGTATAATGATTCAACAATTGAAGACTTCTATCAGCAACTGGATAAAATCGCACAATCATGGATAAAAAAATTAAAGTAGCCTGCCCAACCTGTAATAAATCTCAAAGCTGGTCAACAGAAAATGCAAGCAGACCTTTTTGCAGTGAACGCTGCAAGTTAATTGATTTAGGCGAATGGGCCAGCGATGCTCGCAGCATTGCCGGTAATGATCTGGAAATGGATGCGTTTAGCGATAGTCTCTCTCAATAGCGGCTACCAAAGGAACATTAGACTCTAGCCAGTTAAGTTTCCTTAACTGGCTAGTCGCTAACCATTGATAATGTTGATGCACTGCCAATTTGGGTACTATTTCGGCATCTAACAACACCAATCCCGCGATTAAACGAACCGGCTTTCCCGGGTGTTGCCAGTCGAGTTGCTTATAATGATCAATATGCCGGTTCGATAAATCGATATCCAGTTCTTCTCTAATTTCACGAATTATTGCCTGATTAAGCGTTTCATTGGCTTCAAACTTGCCACCTGGAAACTCCCAGTAACCGGCATGATCTTCGTTTGCTCCACGCTGGCAGCATAACCAGCGTAGATTCTGATCCCTAATTAGCGCCACTGCGACATGGATCACGACCGATAATCTGCATTGATACTTATATAGTCATGAGACAAATCGGTAGTATAAATTTTGTCGCTAATATCACCCCGACCCAAGGATACGTTAATAGTGATGTCTTCTTCGGCCATCGCCAAACTTCCTGCCTCTTCTGTATAGGATGCAGCCCGGCAGCCGGATTCTACTATTTGCACATCATTAACATGCATGGCTATTTTCGACACATCCAGATCTGGCACACCTGCACGACCAACTGCCGCCAGGATACGCCCCCAGTTCGCGTCACTGGCGTTCAGTGCCGTTTTAACCAAGGGTGAGTGCGCAATGGTATAGGCGACATCCAGAGCTTCTTTGCGGGTGCCGGCGGATGTAATCTCAATAGTAACAAACTTAGTTGCCCCTTCGCCGTCACGAATAATGCTCTGAGCCAAATGCAACATGACTGTCGCGATAGCCTGTTTTAATTGAGGGTATATTGCTGAATCATGGCTTGTACATTCAGCTACTTTTGCTTGCCCGGTGGCGATGAGTATTGACGAATCATTGGTAGAGGTATCGCCATCAACGGTAATTCGATTAAAGCTGGTTGAGGTTGTTTCATCCAGTATCTCTTGTAGACATTCCCTGGAAACCCTGGCGTCTGTCGCGATAAAACTTAACATGGTGGCCATGTTGGGGTTTATCATCCCCGATCCCTTACTGATTCCCGTGACTGTTATTGGTTCGCCATTATACTCAAATTGCACACTCAGGCCCTTAGGGATGGTGTCAGTGGTCATGATACCCCTGGCAGCATTAAGCCAGTTGTCTTCGATAAATTGACCGCATGCGGTTTCGACACCAGCCAGAACACGATCCAATGGTAAGTGCTCACCAATAACCCCTGTAGAAAAAGGCAATATTGATTCATTTGCCACCGCTGCAATTTGTGCCAGGTGACTACATGTTGAAATAGCGTCAGCGTACCCCTGCTCTCCGGTACCAGCATTGGCATTGCCGGTATTAATGACCAGATAACGGGTATCTATTCCCGAAGCCAAATGGCTTTTGGCTACGACAACTGGAGCGGCGCAGAAAGCATTTTTGGTGAACACACCTGCAACGACCGACTCTTCAGCCAACTTAAATACAACCAAATCTCTACGATCTTTATATTTAATACCGCTTTCTGCCACACCAATAGCGATACCATTGACAGGCAACAATGCCTCTAACTCAGTTGAACCGACAGCCATGAAATTTCTCGATAATCAGGTAAACAATGACTTTATGTTAAAAGGTATCAATCACTCGAACAAGCAGTTATTTAAATTAGGGACCATATTAAAAATGGTGTTATCTGACGAGGTATTAATAGGACAGGCTGGGAGAATCCAGATATTGGTGTTAAATAAAACTGGCTACATGACACTCAGTAGAATGCATGCAGCCATGCAGGTTAAGGCCTAGGCGGCCTTACCATGACATTGTTTGAATTTCTTGCCCGAACCACAAGGACATGGATCATTTCGACCTACTTTCTGTCCAGCTCTGACAACCGGCTTAACTTTACCAGCTGTACCAGCTTCAGATTGCTTATCACTTTCGGCCAATGCATTTGCAGAATCATGCTGGAATTGCATACGTTGCTCAATGTCCTTACGACGGCGTTCGGCTTCCTGAGCTTCTTCAGTAGATATCAGCTTTAACCGTGACAGAACACGAATGGTATCACGCTTAACATCATCTAATAGCTGCTGGAACAATAGGAATGACTCTCGCTTGTATTCCTGCTTTGGATTCTTTTGAGCATAACCTCGCAAGTGAATCCCCATACGCAGCTGATCCATCGCCGCCAAATGTTCCTTCCAGTGTTGATCCAGAATTTGAAGCATCATCTGCTTTTCAAATGCCCGAAGAGACTCAGGACCTGCCTGCTCTTCTTTTTCTTTATAAACAGCAACCAGTTCATCCACAACGCGACTGCGAATTGCTTTTTCATTGAGATGGATATCTTCTTCTACCCATTTTTGAATCGGCAGTTTAATCGCCAATTCTGATTCAAGTGCAATTTCAAGGCTCTCAAGGTCCCACTGCTCGTGCAGACTTTGTGGCGGTATGTAATTATCAATAACGTCATTGACCACGTCGACCCGGATACCCGCAATAATGTCAGAGATATCGTCCAGCTTCATCAAGTCGTCTCGCTGCTCATAAATAACCTGTCTTTGATCGTTATTTACGTCATCGTATTCAAGCAATGATTTACGAATATCAAAGTTACGGTTTTCGACTTTACGCTGTGCTTTTTCGATCGCATTGGACACCATCTTGTGCTCAATAGCCTCTCCTTTTTCCATACCCAGAGACTGCATAAACCCTTTAATACGGTCTGACATAAAGATCCGCATTAAGTTGTCTTCCAAAGACAGATAGAATCGAGAAGAACCCGGATCACCCTGACGCCCTGCTCGACCACGAAGCTGGTTATCTATACGACGCGACTCGTGTCTGTCAGTACCAATAATGTGCAAACCACCTGATGCAAGTACGTTGTCGTGACGTTCTTTCCACTCAGACGATAAGCGCTCGCGATCGGCCTCTGTCGGATTATCCAAACTATCATATTCAAGCTGCCAGTTTCCGCCCAACACGATATCGGTACCACGACCAGCCATATTGGTCGCAATAGTTACAGCACCTGGTTGACCGGCAAACGCAATGATTTTTGCTTCATTGGTATGATTTTTGGCATTTAACACATTGTGCTCAAGGTCCACCTTTTTCAGTGCATTCGATATATGTTCGGAAGCTTCAACTGATGCAGTGCCCACAAGAGTAGGCCGGCCCTTGGCAACACAGTCACGGATATCTTTAATAATGGCATCAAATTTTTCTTCTTCAGACATATACACCAAATCGTTATAATCGATTCGCTGGACATCCTGGTTTGTTGGAATGACGACTACATCCAATCCATAAATTTGTCTGAACTCGAATGCCTCGGTATCTGCAGTACCCGTCATACCTGATAATTTGTTATACAAGCGAAAATAATTCTGGAAAGTAGTTGAAGCCAGAGTCTGGTTCTCACGCTGGATAGTAAGACCTTCTTTTGCCTCTACGGCCTGGTGAATACCTTCACTCCACCGGCGCCCCGGCATTTTACGTCCGGTGTGTTCATCAACAATAACAACTTCATCACCCTCGACAATATACTCAACATTACGGTGAAACATGGCATGGGCTTTAATGGCTGCCTGCACGTGGTGAAACAGACTTAGATTGTTTGCAGAATACAGGTTATCACCTTCTTCTATCAATCCACTTTCAATCAATAATTCTTCGGCACGTTCGTGACCCTGTTCTGTCATCTCCATTGAACGATTCTTTTCGTCAATGATGTAGTCACCCGGAATTTCTTCCTGGCCTTCGTCAGCGGGATATTGCCGTGTTAGCTTAGGAATTAATTTATTTATGCGCAAATAGAGATCAGAACTATCTTCTGCCGGACCCGAAATAATAAGTGGTGTTCTGGCTTCATCGATAAGAATGGAGTCTACTTCATCGACAACAGCAAAGTTATGACCACGCTGTACCTTATCTTCCAAACGGAACGCCATATTGTCACGAAGATAGTCGAAGCCAAATTCGTTATTAGTTCCGTAAGTGACATCTGCTTTATAGGCTGCTATTTTGTCTTCTGGTGATTGCTGAGAAACAACAACACCGACGGTCATATCCAGGGCTTCAAACAGAGGCCTCATCCAGTTTGAATCTCGGGTCGCCAAATAGTCATTAACGGTAATAACATGAACGCCTTTTCCCGTCAGGGCATTCAGATAACTAGGAAGAGTTGCAACCAGTGTTTTACCTTCACCCGTTCTCATTTCAGCAATATTGCCTCCATTTAGAACCATGCCACCGACCATCTGTACATCAAAATGTCTTAAACCCAAAGTACGTCGGCTCGCCTCACGTACAACGGCAAAGGCTTCGGAAATTAACGAGTCAAGTGAAACCCCATCTTTAAGTTGTGCTTTAAATTCTTTTGTTTTGTCCTTGAGAGCCTCATCGCTTAGCTGCTCAAGTTCTGACTCATATGCGTTGATATTGGTAACGATTTTTAAAAGACGCTTAACTTCGCGGTCGTTCTTGCTACCCACTATTTTTGTAAAGAGTTTAGTAAACATTTGACTACTCTAGGGTGTTTAAAAGAATTCTGACGGATCAATTATCGGAGCTAAACTGGGCTATCAGATATTATATTGCCGGCACGGGGCCGGCATCTATTTGAATATATTGGGCAGAGATCCTAAATCTCAAGCTTTTATTCTAGTTATTTAACGCGGCTCGATTGATAAACATTGCCGGGTCTTGCCGCTTATTGGCATTCATAACTTCAAAGTGAACATGAGGACCAGTAGAACGACCCGTTGAGCCCATCAGAGCCACAGTTTGCCCCTTCTTTATGACATCTCCCACTTTTACTACCAACTCTTTCGCATGAGCATAACGCGTGGTGTAGCCGTTGCCATGATTAATGTCAATCATGGTTCCGTAACCGGATTTTTTACCCGCAAAGGTAACAACGCCGGCGGCAACAGCTATAATATCTGAACCATCGCGACCTGCAAAGTCGACACCATCATGCCATGCTCTTTTACCATTAAAGGGGTCAGTTCGATAACCATATCGACTAGACATCCAACCTCTTTTTATCGGTCGACCAGCGATAAATGTGTCCATCAATACTTTTCTATCACCTAAAAAGCTTTCCAGTACTGATAACTGTTGTTCACGATCTTCAATACGCGCTGAAAGATCGTCAAGAACAGACAAAAAGTCGGGAGGGAGATAGTTCGCTTCATCAAGATTTTCGGCACCAGGACCACCTAACGCTGGAGGTACACTAAAATCGAACTCTCCATCACCCAGGTTAGCAACACTTACAAGACGCTCTCCCATTGCATCCAACCGAGTCAAACGAGCCTGCAATTCACCTACGCGCACAGTCAATGCCTGAAGCTGCTCTTCAGTAAAATTACGGATATTGCCAAGTTCAGCCTGTTGCTCACTAAGATGTCGGCTCCAGGCGTCTGCTGAATCCAAATCAAAAACCGTGTTATCTGAAGACTCACCCCACTGATAGCCTAAATAACCGGCTCCAGAAAACATGGCGACACAGAATGAAAAGATTAAAAATGGAAACCAACTGGCAAACGTTTTTGTTTGGCCATGTTTTCTACTTACGATAATGATATTCATAAATCAATATATCCAGACATCCTTATATTTTTATTAATACTCGGTAGCAACAACCTGACTGTATTTAATAGGCGCGTGCTCAAGTTCATCATAGGTAACAAATTCCCATGCATCTTCAGACTTTACTAACTCCCGAATCAGCAGATTATTTAACCCATGTCCAGATTTATGTCCAACAAAATGCCCAATTAAACTATGTCCTAATAGATATAGATCACCTACGGCATCAAGTATTTTGTGTTTTACAAATTCATCTTCATATCTGAGACCATCTTCATTCAAAATTTTAAAATCGTCTACAGCAATGGCGTTATTTAAACCTGCACCAAGAACCAGATTATTTGCTCTGAGGTACTCGAAGTCTCTCATAAAGCCAAATGTACGAGCACGACTAATTTCCTTTACATAAGAGGTTGTTGAAAAATCCAGAGTATGAGACTGACTCCTACCTTTAAATACCGGATGATCAAAATCAATAGAGAAACTGACTTTAAAACCATCATAAGGTTCAAATCGGGCTACCTTATCTCCATCTTTTACTTCGATAGACTTAATAATTTTAATGAACTTTTTTGCCTTTTCCTGTTCTTCAATGCCCGCGGATTGAATAAGAAAAACAAATGGACCCGCACTTCCATCCATAATTGGAACTTCAGGAGCACTGACCTCTACATAGGCATTGTCTATGCCCAGACCCGCCATTGCAGACAACAGATGCTCGACAGTATCGACGCGCCCTTCATCACAACTTAGGGTGGTAGACAAAGTAGTATCCCCTACATTCATCCCTTTTGCCGGAATTTCCACTACAGGGTCAAGGTCGGTTCGACAGAACACAATACCCGTATCCACCGGAGCAGGTTTAAGTGTGAGGTATACCTTTTCACCTGAGTGAAGGCCGACCCCGGTTGCTCTGATGATGTTTTTGAGCGTCCGTTGTTTGATCATTTTTATAAGCCAGTAATAAATCGCGTTTAATGTAACCGCCTATACTACCAAAATCTGTACCATAGATTAAAGCTTATTTATCAGATTCTTTTAATCTGCCTGTTTACGTAAGAATGCAGGCACATCCAGATAATCCATATTACCTTTTGTATCGTTCGTTTCAACCACATCATTAGTCGTAAGCTGACGCGACAATTTTGAACGTTCAAAGCGACGAGACTCCAGATCTGGTTTATCCATTTTACGGGTATTATCAACAGCAACCTTAGGCGATTCGGGCTGTTTGTTCAAACCCGTTGCAACCACTGTCACTCTAACTTCTTCTATCATATCAAAGTCGATATCTGCACCAATAATTACCGTTGCATCTTCGGCGCCGTAACTTCGAATGGTTTCACCTATTTTATCAAAGTCATGCATTGATATGTCTGGCCCAGAAGTAATATTTACCAGGATGCCACGGGCACCATGCAAGTCAATATCATCCAGTAATGGGCTACTTACAGCGGCTTCAGCAGCCTTCACTGCGCGATCTTCCCCTGTAGCTCTACCGGTCCCCATCATAGCCATACCCATTTCAGACATCACGGTCTTAACATCGGCAAAGTCAACATTAATAGTACCTTCACGGGTAATCAGTTCGGCAATACCCTGTACCGCATTCAGTAAAACATTATTCGCTTCTGCAAATGCATCAAGCATGGTGACTTTATTACCCAGCGCAGACAGTAGTTTCTGATTAGGGATAGTAATCAGGGAATCTACATGTTTGCTCATTTCCTCAAGCCCGGCCTCGGCAATTTGCATTCTCTTAGAACCTTCCATATTAAAAGGTTTGGTCACCACAGCTACGGTTAATATTCCCAGTTCTTTTGCTACTTCGGCTACGATTGGAGCAGCACCTGTTCCAGTTCCACCCCCCATACCAGCGGTAATAAAGACCATATCAGCACCTTTCAGCACTTCAACCAGTCTTTCGCGGTCATCGATAGCTGCCTGACGACCGATATCAGGGCGCGCACCTGCCCCTAATCCGCGAGTCAAGTTACCACCTAATTGAATATTGGTTGGAACTATATGCTTTTGCAGAGCCTGTGCATCTGTATTGGCGCAAATGAAATCAACTCCTTCAATGTTGCTTTCCATCATGTGATGAACCGCATTGCCACCGCCACCACCAACACCAATTACTTTAATAACAGGTGTACCCAACTCTTCTACTATCGTAAATAAATCGGCGTTATGTGTTTCATTATCAGTTATCATCTTGTCTGCTCCTTACATTTGTGTCGGCAACCTGACTGCCGACGCCAAAATGGTTTTCTTATTAGAAATTGTTTTTAAACCAGTCTTTAATTTTCACAAGCGCCCCGGGTTCATCATCCTGATAACCCTGATTCTCCGGAACATCCATATTCATTTGCCTTGCTATATGCATCAGCAATCCAACGCCGGTTGAATACACCGGATTTTTTACAAAATCACTCATACCTGTAACATTTTGTGGACTAGCCAGTCTCACAGGTGAATGAAATATTTCTTCAGCCAAATCAACCGCTCCCTCCATTTTGGCCGTACCACCAGTTAATACGATTCCAGATGGAATTAAATCTTCAAATCCAGACCGCCTAATCTCAGCCTGAATAAGGTTAAAAAGTTCTTCATAGCGAGGTTCAACAACTTCTGCCAACGCCTGACGAGTTAGAGACCGAGAAGGACGATCTCCCACACTGGGAACTTGAATTGTTTCGTTTTCACTAGCTAATTGAGCCAGCGCACAGGCATACTTTATTTTGATATCTTCAGCATGTAATGTCGGGGTGGCAAAAGCCATGGCAATATCATTTGTCACCTGATCACCCGCTATAGGTAATACTGACGTATGGCGAATTGCGCCTTCGGTAAATATGGCGATATCTGTTGTTCCACCACCAATGTCCACCAAACAAACACCCAGCTCTTTCTCATCTTCTGTCAATACAGCATGGCTTGATGCTAGTTGTTCTAAAATAATTTGGTCGATTTGAAGACCACATCGACGAACACATTTCTCAATATTTTGTACCGCGTTGATAGCAGCTGTTATCACGTGTACCCGGGCTTCCAGCCTTACACCACTCATTCCAAGCGGATCTTTGATACCGTCCTGGTTATCAATCAGGTATTCCTGAGGCAAGATGTGTAATATTCTTTGATCAGAAGGGATTGCCAATGCTCTGGCGGCATCAATAACCCTATCAATATCGGCATCTACAACTTCTTTATCTTTTATGGCGACAATACCGTGACTGTTTTGGCCCTGGATATGGCTTCCGGCAATACCAACCTGCACGGAGTGTATGTCACAGCCAGACATTAGCTCTGCTTCTTCGATGGCACGCTGTATGGATTGCACGGTTGAGTCGATATTTACAACTACACCCTTTTTCAATCCTCTTGATGCACTGGAACCTAGACCGACAATTTCAATAGCCCCATCCTGAGTTATCATACCCACGATTGCTACGACCTTGGATGTGCCTATATCCAGTCCGACTATGAGTTGTCCCTTATTGGAAGACGTCATGCCGATGTTTCTCCATCATTTTGTTTCAATTTATATGCAATGCCGTTGTTATAACGAGCATCGATGTAATCTAATAAATCCAGATTAGCCTGCACATTGTCTAAAAATGTCAGTGCTCTCTGAAACCTGGCTAATACATCTGAACTCCCTAACTGAATACGAAATCCCGATTCTGTCTCAAGGGTCCAACTGCCTCCCCTGGACAACGTCAGCTGTTCTACTACCTGACCAAATCCGATCAACGAGCGATTAAAATTCAGGTAATGCGACATAACCATTTCTATCCGGTCTTCATCGCCATACAGATATGGCAATTTAAATTCTGAATTATCAGCTACAAATAATTTACCGGTCTGGCTAATAATCTGTTGGTCATTCCACACGGCCACCGGTCGTTCTTCAATCACTTCCACCCTTAAAACACCTGGCCATAGTACTGATAATTCCGCAGACGCTATCCAGGGTAAGCTCTCTAAATCTTGCTTAACTTCCTTCAGACTTTCTCTCATCAGATTTTTGCCAATCTGTTTATCCAGTTCCGTCTTAAATTCATCCAGATTCTGATAAATCAGCAATTGATCAAAACTGACACTGGAGATCGGCCAACGAAGCCGATCAAAACCAAAAGACAGCAAACTTGCGGTAAACACCACGCCTACCATAACCAACGAAAACAACCATACCTTTGGGCCTAAATTTATCGACGGCTTCATCCAACCGGATTTAGATTTGGCGGTTATTTTACGGGTTGCACCCGACCTGGGAGTCTGATGTCGATATGTCACTTTACGAATTCCAATTTCGTTTCTGCCAAATGAGCAGATAACACACCGACATCCCCTGCTCCCTGCGTCAGTAATAGATCATTATCTTGTAAAATGTCTTTCAATATTTCTTCAATATCATCCTTATTTTCAATAAAAACCGGATCTACTCGCCCACGCTGTCGAATACTGCCACATAAGCTCCGGCCATCTGCCCCGGAAATAACATCCTCCCCGGCGGAATAAACCTCCAGCAACAACAGCACATCTACTTGAGATAATACTGAGACAAAGTCTTCATATAAGTCTCTCGTTCTGGTGTAGCGATGAGGTTGAAACACAGTAACCAGCCTTCTATCGGGAAAACTTGCTCGAATCGCACTAATAGTGACCTCAACTTCCTTTGGATGATGACCGTAATCGTCCACCATTAATACTTGTCCCTTGGCCGTATTGAAGGTTCCCTGTACCTGAAATCGGCGCCCCACGCCTTCAAAACCCGCCAAACCCTTGGCAATCTGATCATCGGGAACCCCTTCATCGGTTGCAACCACAATAACAGCCAATGCATTCAACACATTATGTTCACCAGGCATACTCAATTTTATTGTCAGTTCTTTATGAGGCGCTGGACGGGCTACCTTAAACTCGGTAACCATCTCTAAAGACTTGATACTATGTGCTCGGTAATCTGCGCCTGGCTGTAAACCATAGGTCACTACCTGGCGTGTAATACGAGGTAAAATTTCTCTAATATTGGCATCATCTGAACACATTACCGCCAAGCCATAGAAAGGCAGGTTATGTAAGAAATTAACGAACGCCTGTTTTACCTGTTCAAAATCTCCACCATAGGTCGACATATGATCGGCATCAATATTGGTGACAACTGCTGTCATTGGCTGAAGGTGCAAAAAAGACGCATCGCTCTCGTCAGCCTCTGCAATTAAATACCGACTATTTCCAAGCTTGGCATTCGTGCCGGCACTGGTTAGCTTGCCCCCAATAACAAAGGTTGGATCCTGCTCACCCATGGCGAAAACAGAGGCCATTAAACTGGTAGTCGTTGTTTTTCCGTGGGTACCTGCTATCGCGATACCATGTCGAAATCGCATCAACTCAGCCAGCATTTCAGCTCGAGGAACTATAGGAATTCGTTTTTCTAATGCAGATGCTAATTCTGGATTTTCGGGATTAATAGCACTTGACACCACAACCACATCAACTGACTGGAGATTGCCAGCCTGATGACCGATATAAATCTCTGCCCCCATGGTTTTCAATCTCTGGGTTACTGCCGAAGAACGAATATCCGATCCGGAAATATTGTAACCCTGGTTTAACAACACCTCGGCTATACCACACATTCCAACGCCACCAATACCCACAAAATGGATCTTCTTAATCCTTCTCATTTCTGGGATTAAAATAGGTTGTGTTAATTCTGTCATACCCCAAAGCCTCTTTTATTCGGTATCAAATCAGTAATCTGCCGGCAAATATCACTAACTGAGTTCGGTAGGCCTTTTGCTTTTGCACGCGCGGCCATTTGAGTCAACTGTTCAGGTTTATTTATAAGCGATTTCAAGCTATCCACTAATAACTGTCGAGATTGATCACTATCATCTATTACCAGCGCGGCGTTATCCCTGGCTAAATATTCGGCATTAATAAATTGCTGACGATCCTTATGCCATGGATAGGGAAAAAAGATTGCCGGCTTCCCCATTATTGCCAATTCAGAGACTGTTGATGCACCGGATCGGCAAATAATTAAATCGGCCCAACTATAGGCTTCTGCTATATCGCCAATAAAAGGAAACACTTCTGCATCGACGTTAAGCTGTTTATACAGCGCTGCGGTTTTTTGATCTTTGTCCTTACCTGCCTGGTGTCGGATCTCTGGCCTGATATCTGCTGGTATTTCAGCCAGGGCAGCAGGCACTAATTCGTTTAACTGCACGGCACCAAGACTGCCACCCAATATCAATAATCTGTTTAACACCGCTCCCGGAACACTTGATTTAGAGGCATCGATTACGTTTTGACGAACCGGATTACCCAAAGCCAGTGCACTTACTGATCTGTCAAACGTACCTGGAAATGCCTCAATGACCGAGTTAGCGACTCGGGACAGCAACTTATTAGTTAATCCGACCACGGCATTTTGTTCATGCAGTACCAGTGGAATACCAGATAACTTAGCGATCAGCCCACCTGGACCACTGGCATAACCACCAAACCCCACAACCACTTCCGGCTGCAATGTCTTAATAAGCTTTCTTGCACTGATTAGTGAACGAACAAGATTTATCGGAAATTTCAGTTTACGAACAATATTGCCACCCAATAGCGCACTAACAGGTATCAGATGTAGCGGAAACTCATGCTGAGGAATCAACTGCTCTTCCATACCCTTTTTCGCGCCTAACCAATGCACTTCTAACCCCTGTTTGCGTAACTGTTCGGCAATGGCCAATGCCGGGAAAATGTGACCTCCCGTACCACCTGCCATTATCAAAACACGAGAAGTCATACTTCTAACTCCTCTTTTTCTTGAAGTTCAGGTATTTGTGTCGCCTGATAAACCGCCATCACAAAACCGAACATGGCCAGAGTAACTACCAGGCTTGATCCACCATACGACAACAAGGGCAAGGTCAAGCCTTTCGTGGGCAACAATGCGGTGTTAACACCCATATTTATTACAGCCTGCATGGCCATTAACAATGCAATGCCGTAACAGGCATAGGCCCCAAATAATTGATCTCGACGTTCAGCTAACCACCCGATATAGAATATTCTGCCGATTAATAGTGCGAATAACGTCAACACAAAAAGTACACCTATCAAACCAAATTCTTCACCCAAAATAGCAAATACAAAATCTGTATGAGCCTCTGGCAAATAAAAGAGCTTTAACATGCTGTTACCGAGACCAACGCCCGTCCACTCTCCGCGGCCGAACGCGATTAACGCCTGGGTTAATTGATAGCCACTACCATAGACATTTTCACTTGCCCAGGGATCCATAAAAGACAACAACCGTTGCATTCTGTATTCTTGAGCGGTCGCAATGAAGGCTACCGCACCGGAACAGGCGGTTATAAGCACAAAAAACTGATTCGCTCTTACACCACCTAAAAACATCATGCCCAATACAGCAGACATCGCCACAACCATGGCACCGAAGTCAGGCTCTAATAGCAGCAGTACTATAATAAAAGCTAACACGACAATGGGCTTTAAAAAGCCACTCCACTGATTCCTGACTTCTTCTGCTCTGCGTACTAAATAGCCCGAAACATATATAATCAAAAACCACTTCATTAATTCACTAGGTTGCATACCTATAGGACCAAAACGAATCCACCGTTTTGATCCATTTATCTCACTCCCAATTCCCGGAGTTAGCACTAACAACAGCAGTACGATGCCAATCAGGAGCAGAATCCAGTCAAATTTTTGCCAAACATCTACTGGAATTCGCATAATGACCGCGCCTGAAACTAGTCCCAGGGTCATATAAATCAGATGCCGCAGTAAAATCGCAAAAGGACCACCCATATTACGGTTTGCAAACTCCATTGAAGACGACGCGATCACCATTACACCTGTGATCAATAGTAATATGATGGCGATCGACAGCCAATAATCGTAGACCACCGGCTTTTTAACCTGGAGAGAAAGCACAGGTATCTGCGTCGTCATACCAACGCCTCCACAATGGATACAAAATCGTCACCACGTTGCTCAAAGCCGCTATACATATCGAAACTTGCACAGGCTGGCGCCAGCAATATAATTTCATCTGAATGGGCCAGTTCTCGTGCGTGGTGAACGGCGTGTTTCATGGAGTCAGCTTTGAAACACGCTACTTGCGAATGGTACAAATCATAAAGCTCGCCTGCACACTGACCAATAAGCGTCAATGACCGACAATAGTTACCAATTGACTCAGCCATACTACTAAAATCTGCATTCTTACCTACCCCACCTGCTATCAGATGTATGTTTTTTGAATCCGAATTGCCTAGACCTTCCATTGCAGCAACTGCGGCACCTACATTGGTTGCTTTGGAGTCATTAATATAATCAACACCGTTTAGGGTTCTAACCCATTGGCACCGGTGAACCAGCCCGCTAAAATCTTTAATTGCCTGAATCATCAATGGTTTTTTATAACCTGAGGCTGTTCCAATTGATAAAGCTGTTAACACATTAGCCAGATTATGCTTGCCCTTAATTCTCAGTTCAGACTGCTTAAGCCAAAGATCACCGTTCCAAAAAACCCCATTGTCACCGCCAGCCAATGGCTCCAGATAAAAACCATCCACGAGTTTCTGATTCAAGGAATAAAAGATTGATTTGATATCTCTGGATTGCAACGAATGAGTTAACACATCATTTTGATTGGAAACTATTGTTTTGGCATATTTGAATATGGCATGTTTGGTATTGACATAATGTTCCATGCTGTCATAACGATCCATATGATCTTCCGAAACATTTAACACGGTAGCTATATGACCCTTAAGCTCATGAATTGTTTCAAGTTGAAAACTGCTCAGCTCTAAAACAATCTGGTCAAGCTTCTGATCCAGCAGGTCCAACACAGGCACTCCTATATTGCCTCCCACAGACGCTTTTAATCCCTGCATCAATGCCATTTCGCCAACCAGACTGGTCACAGTACTCTTGCCATTTGAACCCGTTATCGCAATAACATCACCATCAAACTCACGTAGAAACAAATCAATATCGCCAATAATTGGCTTACCGGCTTCTTTAGCGCTATGTATTTCTGGTGTTTTCAACGGCACACCAGGACTAATGACAATTTCATCCGCTGACAGTAGCCAGTCTTCATTTAGCGAACCAAAGCTGCAATTTATTTGCGGAAACTCACCTTGCAAGGCATCAGCCAACCCGGGCTTCGGGTTTGAGTCCATTACAGATACCAGATGTCCCTTAGATAACAAATAACGCACACAGGAGTAGCCCGTCTTACCTAGACCCACCACGACATATTCCATTTGTGTATGCTGTTTTAATTTCATTTATCTAATCTTCAATGTAGCTAAACCTATGAGCACAAGAACTACGGTTATGATCCAGAAGCGAACAATAATTCGAGGCTCGGGCCAACCTTTTAGTTCATAATGGTGGTGCAGTGGTGCCATTCTAAAAATACGTTTTCCTGTTAACTTAAATGATGCCACTTGTAAAATCACAGAGACTGTTTCAGCGACAAATACGCCCCCCATAATAAAGAGTACAATTTCCTGCCTAACAATAACCGCAATGGTGCCTAATGCAGCGCCCAACGCCAAGGCTCCTACGTCTCCCATAAATACCTGAGCCGGATAGGTGTTAAACCAGAGGAAACCAAGGCCTGCACCAACGATCGATCCAGAAAACACAATCATCTCTCCAGAACCGGGAACAAAGGGTACCTGTAGATAGCTGGAAAAATTCGCATTGCCGGCAATATATGCCAACACTCCTAGTGCACCACCGACTAACACGGTTGGAAGAATCGCCAGGCCATCAAGACCATCCGTAAGGTTGACGGCATTTGAAGACCCCACTATCACTAGATAGGTAAATACCACAAAGGCCAACGCACTCATGGGGATAGCTACATTTTTAAAGAATGGAATAATTAGAGTAGTTTCAACAGTGCCTTCTGCGAAAATGTAAAGCACTATTGCAGCACCAACGCCACCGATTGTTTGCCACAGATACTTCCATCGAGCCGGTAATCCAACCGAGTTTTTCCTGACAACTTTCCGATAATCATCGACCCAGCCAACCACTCCAAATACCGCCGTAACACCTACGGCCACCCAGACATAATAGTTAGTTAAATCTGACCAAAGCAACGTACTAAACAACATGGAAACCAGGATTAGCGCCCCACCCATGGTTGGTGTACCCGCTTTACTCAAATGACTCTGGGGCCCATCTGAACGGACTGACTGGCCAATCTGATAGTGCTTTAAACGTTTAATCAACACGGGGCCAAATACCAAAGAAAATACTAAAGCGGTTAATACACCCAGTATGCCACGCAGGGTTAAGTAATTTAGAACACTAAAACCGGAGTGAATATGCTCCAAATAGGGAGTCAACCAATAAATCATAAAGGCTCCTTTTCAACTACAGCATTGACCACTTCATTCATTTTCATTGCATTGGCGCCTTTTATTAATACATTTATATTGGGCTTTAGATCTAGCTTCAAAGAATCGATCAGCTGTTGCTTATCCTGATAACTATGCTGCGGAGCTATCTTCAAAAAAGTGGGTCCCAACAATCTAACATCAGTTAAATTATCAACTGCATACTCGGCAATCTGCCTATGATGAAACTCGGATTGCGCTCCAAGTTCTGCCATATCGGCCAATACCCCTATGTGTTCTCCCGGTAAAGACGCCAACAAATCAATCGCAGCAACCATGGAGGCCGGACTAGCGTTATAGGTGTCGTCGTATATCGTTGAACCATTCAACCCTTTCAACAGAGAAATTCGTCCTTTAACTCCGGCAAAAGTTTTAATTGCAGCCAGCGCCCTTTCAACCGGTATATTTAAAATGATACAACAACTCAATACAGCCAGTGCATTGGCGACCTGATGTCGCCCCGGAACCGATAAATGACAATGACCAATACTTTGCCCCTTCAGCATCAAGTCAAACCCGGCACAACCCTGGTGATTAAGTTTGATATTGGCTGCGAACAAATTAGCCGCTGGATTATGCACCCCAAAGGTAAACATTTTATGGCCCGATCTGGTTACAAGCTCAGACCAGTAGCCCAAGCCATTATCGTCTGCATTTAACACAGCGTACCCAGTGGATGTTATTGAATTTAGAATTTCACCCTTAGCTTTAACGACGCCATTTAAATCACCAAACCCCTGGGTATGGGCTTCTGATGCATTTAAAATTACTGAAATATCCGGAAGGGCTTTATCTACAGAAAATGCTATTTCACCGGGTGCATTTGCACCCATTTCTATGACGGCAAACTTATGAGTGGCATTTAATTCGATCAACGTTTTTGGAACACCAATGGTATTGTTCAAATTCTCTGCTGTTTTTAAAGTATCTCCCTGACAACTTAAAACCTTGGCTAACATTTCCTTAGTGGTGGTCTTTCCAGCACTACCCGTTAACGCTATCAGTGAACCCTTAAAATGTGCTCTGTTTAACTTAGCAAGTTCACCATAGGCCTGAACTGTATCCCTAACGATGACACAGGGAACACCAGATACCTGACGTGATACCAAGCAGGCAGCAGCTCCTGACAACAGAGCCTGGCTCGTATAATCATGACCATCAAAATGATCACCAGTGAGTGCAACAAACAGTGCTCCTGCTTCAATAGACCTGGAGTCTGTGGAAACAGTTTCTATTAGACGGTCCTCGCCAATAAGCGTCCCATTGGTTGCGGAGGCAATTTCAGACAACGTGAATGCGCGCATCATGTTGCTGCCCCCACTATTTGTCTCACTGTAGCCTGATCGGAAAAGTCCAGTATCTGATCGCCAACGATCTGATATTCTTCGTGTCCCTTACCTGCTATTAATATCGCATCACCCTCATGGGACTGGCTTATCGCCCACGAAATGGCATCTAAACGATTAGGTTTGTAAAATATGTGATCCGCTTCAGGCTCGGTAAAACCTACGGCTATATCAGCCATAATGTCTTCTGAATTTTCAGTTCTTGGATTATCATCGGTCACAACAACATAATCGCCATAGGCTTCGGCGATCGACGCCATTAGTGGCCTCTTGCCCTTATCGCGATCACCACCACAGCCGAATACGACCCAGACATTTCCGGTACAATGGGCTCGTATAGCGATTAACGCTTTTTCAAGCGCATCAGGAGTATGAGCATAATCAACAGCAATCGCTTTATTAACGGGGTTGTCGATAAATTCCATACGCCCGATTACCGGCCTTAGATCGTGCAGCTGGTTGCATACAGATTTAAATTCAATACCCAGTGATACGATGCTTCCAATAGCCAGTAATAAGTTTTCGACATTAAATGCACCAAACAGAGGGACGGCTACCTCATTACTTCCCCAAGGGGTGTGTAATTCAAATGACAAACCCGATGTCGAATAGTGGATATTCGCGCCTCTAATATCTGCGCTGTTATTTTTGGTACTACAGCTATAGATACCGGGCTTGTTTGCCATTTTTCGAATTAGATCCTGACCAAGAATATCGTCAACATTGATAACGGATGTTTTAGAAAAGTAATCCAGGAAAAGCTTTTGTTTTGAATTCGCATAATCTTCCATGCTCTTATGATAATCAAGATGGTCTCTACTCAAATTTGTAAATGCCGTACAAGCAAATTCAAGCCCTGCCACTCGATCCTGTTCGAGCCCATGAGACGATACTTCCATGGCGCAGTATTCTGCGCCGTTTTCCCGCATGGTGGCTAGTATACGATTAAGCTCTATGATATCGGGCGTGGTATTGGAAAGTGGTGTAATGTCACCGATCAAACCACAACCATTTGTACCAATATATCCACAGGGATAACCCATTTGCGTCAGCATTTGTGCAACAAACAAACACACAGATGTTTTTCCATTAGTGCCTGTTACGCCAATGATATCAATGTGTTTCGTTGGCCAACCAAAGCAGGCACCAGCCAATTGGCCTAAACGACTCTTAAGCGCTTTATCGTATATGACGGGTACGCCAAGTACATCCTGGCAATCCTGACTATCTGTCAATATGAGTTTTGCACCAGACTCTACGGCTGAATCCACATAGGACCATCCATCGGCATGATGACCTTTCAACGCCAAAAACACACCGCCTGGCTGCACTTTACGACTATCCAGTTCCAGAGAACCATACAACCTATCGGACGAAATTTGCGGGTAGATAGAACACAGCATTTCAGTTAACGTCATCATCATAATGACTCCTGCAATACCGGATTAAACAATAGCTCTTCGGTAAAGGTCTGGTCAGGAGTGACATTTAATTGTTGTAGTGCAGCCTCCATAATGCGACCGAAGGCTGGTGCCGCTACCTCTCCGCCATAGTACTTTTCACCAGACGGCTCATCTATGGTAATGATCATCGCCAACTTCGGATTGCTTACTGGAGCAAATCCTGCAAAGGTACCAACATAGCTATTGTCACTATAGCCATCTATATCCACTTTATGTGCGGTTCCTGTTTTGCCGCCAATACGATAAAGCCTGCTTTGGGCGGACCGACCTGTGCCCGTCATAACCACCTCTTCCAACATGGCAGTCAACTGGCTTGCTGTCTGTGGTGATATGGCCTGTATGGCTGGCTCCGATTGCTGGTTTTTAATCAAACGGGGCGTTGGCTTTTTGCCAGAATTAGCAATTGAACTGTAGGCTGTTACCAACTGAAGTGGCGTTACCGCCAATCCATAGCCATACGAGAATGTGGCTGTCTCAATGTCTTTCCACTTCGCTCTATTTGGCAGATTACCGGCTGATTCACCTGGCAAACCTATGCCTGTAGGCTGACCCAGACCCAGTTGATAGAAAGTCTGCCATACATTGTGAGCACCTACAGCTATCGCCACCTGAGAAGCACCAACATTACTGGATTTAGATAAAACTTTTGTTAAAGGCAGGGTGCCGTAGTCTTTTGAATCACGAATAGTGTGGCCATTATATCGTTTGTACCCGGGTGATGTTTTAATACTGGAATCAGGTTGATACATACCACTTTCCAGGGCAGCGGCCATGGTAAGTGTTTTTACTACGGAACCTGGTTCAAATGCATCGGTCACTGAACGGTTTCTTGCCTGTGCATAGGTCAGATCAGATCTATTATTGGGATTAAACGACGGCTGATTCACCATGGCTAAAACTTCACCTGTAGTGACATCCATCATAATTAACGATCCCGCTTTGGCCTGGTGCTCGGCAACCACCGTTTTTAGTTCACGATACGCCAAATACTGAAGTTCCAAGTCAATGGTCAAAGTCAGCTCACCTCCTGGTGACACTGACAAAATGGACTCGACATCTCTTATGGTACGGCCATACAGATCTTTTAATACTCTCTTTTTCCCGTTGGTACCTGACAACAATTCATTGAAAGACAACTCCAGTCCTTCCTGACCCTTATCGTCAACATTGGTAATCCCTACAAACTGAGCCGTTACCTCTCCAGCAGGATAATAACGTTTGTATTCTGTCTGCCCAAACACACCATCAATATCCAGAGCTAGAATACGTTCCGCTGCTTCCGGTACTAAATGACGTTGTATATAGGCAAATGCCCGACCTGGCTGCACTCTATTTATTAGGCGAGAAGAAGGTATCTTTAACCTGTCAGCTAACTCAGGCAGGCGCGAAACATCAACAATCCGAGGATCCATCCAAAGCGTTATTAACGGCACACTAACAGCTAACGGCTGACCTGTACGATCCAGAATCATGCCTCTGGACGCCACCACATCATCCACTCTTTCCATCCTGGCTACTCCCTGCTTTTGCAAGAACTCCCTATCCAGAACCTGAAGCTTAACCGCCCGAGCACCAATAAGCCCTAGCATTACAGCCAGAAAAGATAACACCAAAATGTGCCTCCAGGAGGACAACATCATGCTCATCACTTCAATACACCTAAAATTTTCACTTCGTTAAACATTGGCTCTCGCATACCGAGCTGGCTTCGTGCAATTTGTTCGATTCGACCAGGTGATGCCCAGGCACTTTTTTCTAACAACAACTGGCTATATTCTGTTTTCAACTGCAGATCTTGCTGCTCCAACCTTTGCAACTCAGTAAATAGCTGGCGCGTAGTAAACGTGGAATAAACCACGGCAATACCCGAAACAACATTAGCGACAATCAATATACTGACAGCCCAGTGCGTCATCACAACCTCTCGGCAATACGCATAATTGCACTGCGCGATCTTGGGTTTTCATCAACTTCTGCTGACGAAGCTTTTAAGGCTTTGCCGACTCGCTTCATGTGCCGCGTAATCATCGCATCTGGAATAGGCAATCCATCAGGAGCATCACCTTTTTCCTGCTTCTGAATGAATCGCTTTACAATACGGTCCTCTAACGAATGAAAACTGATAACGACCAACCGCCCACCAGGCTTCAGGCAATCAAGACTCGACTCAAGTAATAACTCCAAATCAGCAAGTTCACGGTTAACAAAAATTCGAATAGCCTGAAATGCCCGGGTTGCAGGGTGTTTATGCTTCTCCCATGAGGGATTAGCTTCTTTTACGACCTCAGCAAAATCGAGAGTGGTTGAGAATGGCATCTCCACTCTTCTGCGAACAATTGCCTTGGCAATTCGACGCGAATGACGCTCTTCTCCCAATTGATAAAGAACATCGGCAATAACTGATTCTTCGGCAGTATTTATCCACTCTGCTGCACTTTGACCCTCATCCGGGTTCATCCGCATATCCAGAGGGCCATCTTTCATGAAGCTAAATCCACGCTCCGCATTATCCAACTGTGGAGAGGAAACACCAAGATCCAACAAGATGCCATCAAGTTTCTCGTCAGGCTGCAAAAGCTCCTTCACACGAGAAAAAGATCCGGCAAAAATATTAAATCGACTATCTGCTATAGATAATTCATGACCGACTGCCAACGCTTCCGGATCTTTATCTGTTGCAATCAAGCGCCCATTAACATCCAGATGTGACAGGATCAGACGGCTATGTCCACCCCGACCGAAGGTTCCATCGAAATAGATTCCATTTTTATCCTGTACCAACAGCTCGACAGCCTTGTCTAGCAAGACTGTCCTATGTTCAAATCCTGAACCCATTACAGCACCTACTTATAGCGACAATTGCATTAGATCTTCCGGGAGATCATCCAGATCTATATCATCTTCCAACCAGTTATTACGACGATCGTTCCAGCGTGATTCATCCCATAATTCAAATTTCTTTCCCTGACCAATCAAAACAAGTTTTTTATCCAGCTCTGCATACTCTCTTAATATTGAAGGAAGCAAAACCCGCCCATTTGTATCCACCTCCAAGTCAGTGGCATGACCAATCAATAAACGTTGAATTCGGCGACTACTTGCATTGAAACTGGATAATTTTTCGATTTTTTCCTGAATGACTTCCCACTCAGGCAGAGGATAAATAAGAATGCATTTTTCCGTAGTATCAATAGTGGCCACTAACAAAGAATCACACCAGCCAGCTAGCACAGAACGATAACGCGCAGGAATCGCCATACGACCCTTCGCATCCATCGATAACGCATGTACACCGCGCAAGCTAATTTTCTTCAAAATAATTCCCGATCAACTTAAAAGAAAGTAATCACTAACGTACCTTCTACCACCTAAAACCCACTTTACAACCACTTTTGGCCACTTTCACCCACAATAAGACACTATATTAATCATCTGCTATTTTTGCAAGGCAATATAATCTTTAGTGATTTAATAAAAACCCTTTAAACACAATGAGTTACGGACAGCGACAAGCCAAATAGACACCAGTCACAGAAGAATGAAATAGTATTTTTATATAAAATTCATAAGGTTATAAGCAAAAGTTAAAGTAAGTGCTCGCCATTAAAGATTTTTTTGGAATATGAGAAATGTAGGTAAGTACTAACAACCATAAGGAAGCTGTTTTTACCCCAAGAGACATCAGGCCAGGAAAATGACAACAAACCGAAACCAGACAAAAAGATGACGGGAACTAGATACTGAAAGGTAGGCTGTATTGAACAACGAAGTTGATGATAACGTAGAATATGGTACATATCATATAAGAAAGGTATTGAGTCGGCCGATAAGCCGGGTTCTGTCTTGAACAGTCATTCATCTAGGCCCATGATCACCCATGGGCTCAAGCAGCCTACCCGATTCCAACGCGGGCCACGTCACACGGAATCCTATTTGGCCTTGCTCCAGGTGGGGTTTACCATCGCCGTATCTGTTACCAGATACGCGGTGCGCTCTTACCGCACCATTTCACCCTTACCAGTCAGACTGGCGGTATACTCTCTGTTGCACTTTCCGTAAGCTCACGCTTCCCAGGAGTTACCTGGCACCCTGCCCTTTGGAGCCCGGACTTTCCTCCCCCAGCAAGCTGGCGGCGACTGTCTGGCCGACTCAATGCGCCACAGAGTACTGATTTAACAAGCAAACACCAGCTTTTTATTAAATTTATTGATTAATGCAGAAACTAATTTTAGGGTGCCTCTGAAAAATGCAACCGAAGAAATTAGGGCAAGGAAAAAACCGACAAAAAAGCGCAAGTTACCTGGGTAAAGACTCTACACGTCCTGTGCTCGGCCCTTTCGGGCCAGCTAAAGCTGCTTACATTCTTTCCAGCCGAATTTATGCGCATGTTGAGACAGTTGTTAATGCGGTCATAACGATGCAGGTAATTTTTCAGAATTGCCTTAACTGTTTTCTACACCCCATTGATAGAAGATCTTTTTAGCCTTTCCTGTATATTTCGCCGCAACAACAGAAGCCTTCTTCAATGGCATTTCAGCCAATAGCAGTCTCATTAACACCCTGTCACTTTCGGAAATATCATCTTGCTTGCCAACCTCTTCCCGCCCGGAGATCAGTACTACTGCCTCTCCTTTTTGTTGATTTACATCTTCAGCGACAAAGTTGACCAAATCACCAGCGGCCCCCGTCCAAATAGTTTCAAATGTTTTTGTTAGCTCACGGCATAATGAAACCTTCCTTTGAACTCCAAATATTTCACTCACATCGGCAACCATATTTAATAGGCGGTGTGGGGCTTCATAAAAGACCATGGTTCTTTTTTCGTCTTTTAAATCCAGTAGTTTTTTCTGCCGTGCGCCAGACTTTGACGGCAAAAAGCCTTCAAAACAGAAACGATCGGTAGGTAACCCACAAACCGATAAGGCAGCAGTGACAGCACTAACTCCAGGAATAGGGATCACCGAATACCCCTGATCTCTTAACTGCGTCACTATAGGATATCCCGGATCTGAAATTAAAGGCGTTCCAGCATCACTAACCAGAGACAGTTTCTTACCCTCATCCAGTTTTAAAGCAATCCACTCTATTTTCTCTCGCTCATTATGGTTATGAACCGCTGTACAGGGAACATCGATATTCAGCGAGTCCAGCAGCTTTTGAGTATTTCGGGTATCTTCAGCCAGTACCAAGTCACTTTCAGACAAAACCTGACGTGCTCGATCAGTAATATCACCCAGATTACCTATGGGGGTTGCTACGACATACAGAGTTCCACTCACCATTTAATTGAACCTCAACATCTGAACATTAATCACATATAGCTCCAATTAAATCAGTCCTGACAGGACGACCATTTCGATCAATCGAGGTTCCTGTTATTTTACCACTGAGCATTTTTTTGCCATCTGACTGACGGAAGACTTCCTGCTGAAATACAAACCTGAGCCGCCCTTGCTTTTCACATCGAGCGGTCACATAGAATTCATCCCCACTTGCAAGGGGTTTGAGGTAATCAATTTCAGCACGTGTCACAACCAAATTGATTCCTTGCCGGGTAATTTCTGCAAAATTCATCCCTTTTGCTATTAAAAATTCATGACGTGTATGTTCTAAATAATTTTGGTAAACACTATTATTTACGATTCCCTGCATATCGCATTCATAATCTCTTACTTTTAAATTTAAACGGTACGGCTCCAAGGCCTGTCCTCCTGAACAAAGTTCACCTAAAGCTACTTTGCGATATAATTAACGAAATATACCTCAATTTTGAATAAAAAATTCAGTAATTCCAAATAAAAACTTTCAAGTTATTCATTCGCAAGCAAACTGCAGATAGAATAGCTTTAACTTACTCCCTATATAGTGCCTCAAAAAATTATGCGCAGACTGATTTATATAACGCTTTCATTGCTAATTATTAGTGGTTGTAGCTCTACGCCAGACTCCGGAAGTGACCAGGCAGTATCAACGGCTCCATTAACGTCCAAGAGCCAGGTTTTCGACATATTGGCCGACATGGATAATACTGAAAAATTATTACTCGCAAACCAGTATATTCAAAGCCAGGATTTCGTTAGCACTCAGCTTGTTGTTGATGCTATAGATTTCGAATTATTAAAGCCGGCGCAGCAGACTGAATATGGATTAATAATTGTAGAGCTTTATGTCAGTTCAGGTCGCACTAACGAAGCTTTGCTATGGCTAAACGGAAATCGAAGCTTTGTTTTCGACAATCTAAATGGAAAAAATCAGATACAGGTCAGTCAATGGCGAGCAACGGCCTGGGAATATAGCGGACAGTTTTTAGCTGCTACTCGAGAGAGAATTTTCATTTCACCCATACTGACTCCTGAACAACAGTTGATCAATCAGGAGTTAATCTGGGCAGACCTTCAATTTTTAAGCCTGGAAGATTTACTGCGGCTGTCACAGATCAACGACGGTTCTGACTTATCAGGATGGGCGGCGCTTGCCTACACGAATATAATGTCAGGAAAAGACCTTGAACTACAGGTTGAAGCCATCAGTAAATGGCAGATTTCCCACAAAGGCCACCCCGCCGCCAATTCATTACCTGGTGGCCTGGATACATTGAAAGCATTGGTTCTTGAACGACCAAAACATATTGGGATACTACTTCCACTCTCAGGACCGCTAAGAAACTCTGGCGAAGCTATTATGAATGGTTTTATGACAGCATACTATGACGCCTCGACCACTAACCGAACCATTCCTAAAGTTACCTTTATTGATACCCATAAAGTCTCAGATACAGGCAAAGCTTACGAACAACTGGTAAGAGCTGGAGCACAACTGGTAGTAGGACCACTTGAAAAGAAAAAAGTGAGAGAACTACAACAGTCTCCAAAACTTCCTATACCCGTAATGGCCCTCAACACCAGCGATCGGGATACAGATATTCAATCCGGATTTTATCAGTTTGGTTTAAGCCCGGAGGATGAAGCGACTCAGGTGGCAATCAGGGCACATCAGCAAGGTTTTTATCGTGCCGCCATACTGGTTCCCTCTAATAGCTGGGGAGACAGAATATACCAAACCTTTAAATCTCAGTTTAATCACACTGGCGGAGATGTTGTCAGTCTGGTGAAATATGAAAACGCTGCTAACCGGGAATTACTTCAAGTTGTCAGGAAGTTATTAAATCTGGATGCCAGCATTAAGAGAACGGAAGTGGTTGAAAGCATTATTGGCGACAATGTAGAGTACGAGCCAAGACGACGAAAAGACATTGATTTTATTTTCATTGCAGCCATGCCGTCAGAAGCAAGACAGATAAAACCTCTTTTAGATTTTCAGTATGCCTCTGACATTCCAGTCTTTGGAATCTCAACGATTTATTCTGGAAAAATAGCCCCTGATCTGGACAAAGACATCGAAAACGTGCAGTTTTTAGACATGCCATGGCAAATCCAGGCCCCAACACTAAAAACTCAAGCTTATACGGTATTTGGTGAACAAAATGTCACTCCCTATAATCGCCTATATGCAATGGGAGCAGACATTTTCCAACTATACCCTCGCTTAAAACAATTGAATTTCAATAGCACTTCAAGAATCCATGGATACACAGGAGTACTTTCTATGGACACACAGGGAAGAATTAAAAGAGAATTAAGCTGGGCTATTATTTCAAAAGGTATTGCTGTGCCGTCTTATCTGGAAATAGATGCTGAAAAACAATGATTAGATGGCTAAGTAAGACAAAAGAAAATTTGCAGCTCGGAAACATGGCGGAGAGTCTGGCCGAAAAACATATAAAGGCAGCAGGTTTGAAAATTATTAAACGGAACTATAGCTGCAAGGGTGGCGAAATTGACATTATTGCTAATGACCGAAACGCAATAGTTTTTGTAGAAGTTCGCTACCGTAGCCAATCCGATTTTGGATCTGCACTGGAAAGCGTGACAACATCAAAACAAAAACGCGTTATTAAAGCTGCAAAACACTACCTGCTATCGACCTATGGATCAAATGAACCAGAATGTCGATTTGATGTAATTGGCATTCAGGGCACATCAAAAAAACTTACCTGGATCAAAAATGCATTTGAGGATTCCCAATGGATCTAGAGCCTATCATTTTAAATTTGTTTGAAGAACATCTGATGGCAACCCAACAGTCAATTGAGTTCATTTCACCTGCTATATCGAATTCAGCCGAAGCCATAGTTCAAGCCCTGGTAAGTGACCACAAAATTATAATCTGTGGTTCTGGTGAGGGCGAACTAATAGCTCAACACCTTTCTGACTCGCTATTGTTTGGGATGGAACGAGAAAGACCGGCGCTGCCTGCTATCTTTATTTCAGGGTACCCCCTGATTCCAAATAAATTTCCACCGTCATCGGATACAGAGCATTTAAGCCTGCAAATCAAAGCGCTAGGACGTCCTGGCGACATGTTAGTATTGATTTCCAGCGATGGAAACTCTGAAAACCTCATTCATGCGGCCACATCAGCTCAAGACAAAGGCCTTCAAATTATCGCTTTTACCGGAAGAGATGGGGGGCTACTATCTGAAAGCCTATCGGAACACGATATCGAGGTCAGAGTCCCATCTGCATCTGTTGCAAGGGTTTCTGAGATACACTGGTTTGTAGCACACTGTTTGACAGACCTGGTTGACAACATGCTGTTTGGTGCAGAAAATCAAGTTTTTACCCCTATACCATAAGGATTTATTAATGAATATTAGACCATTACTAGTCGCCACCTTGGCACTTGTTTATTTATCTGGATGCGCAAAAGTTATGTATAGCGTTCAGGGTGACAAGCCAATCGAAGAGTCAGATAGCCGGACTTTTGGTGAAGTAATTGATGACAATGCATTGGAAACACAGATTAAAGTTGCCATTTTACAATCAGATGAACGATTGCATGATGCCAGGGTCAGAGTGTTTTCTTATAATGGTAAGGTATTAATTGTAGGCCAGGTTCCAACCGAAGAATTAAAAACCAAAGTAACTGAAGCTGCAAAAATTTTAAGCAAGGTAAAGTCGATACACAATGAGCTAAGCATTGGTGAAAACATTAGTGTAAACGTTAGAGCAAGCGACTCATGGCTGGCGACCAAAGTAAAATCCCGGATGTTCACTACTGATAATTTTCCATCTCGAAAAATAGACATTATAACCGAAAACGGCGTGATATTCCTTATGGGTATCATAGATACAAGTACCGGAACACTTGCAGGAAAAATTGCCAGTGAAGTAAACGGTGTACAAAAAGTGGTAACCTTATTCGAACAGCCCTAAATTTAGTTTTGGTGACCTAAATCAGCCTAATGTCTTTCAAAAAAGCTACTCTTACTGAAAAGAATTACTTACACAGGGTTAGAGTATGTTTTCTTATAGGAATATTATTGTACTAATTGATCCAGCTGAAGATAACCAGACCGCATTGATGAAGGCCACGAAACTGGCAACAGCAAACAATGCAAAAATCACGTTATTTAGCTCTGGTTACAATAGTACTCTTGCAAACAATCGCTCTTTGTCTAGTGAACAGAATGAGTCGGCCCAGTCTAGTTTTGTTCAAGGCATCAAAACTGCGCTGGAAGAAAAAGCCGCCACTATTCGTGAAGAGGGATTAACAGTCGAAACGGTTGCTATATGGGACAAACACCCCTCTCAAGCTATTATCAATTTCCTTGAAAAACATCTGGGCGATCTGGTTATAAAAAACACGCACCACCAGAATGTTATGCAAAGAACCCTGTTTTCGCATACTGATTGGGATTTAATTCGCTACAGTCCAATTCCGTTACTGCTAACCAAAGCAACACCCTGGCCTAAAAAAATTAAAATCACCGCTGCCGTTGATCCGGTTAATACCCACGACAAGCCCACCAGCCTGGATTTTGACCTGTTAGCAGCTGCCAGCCTTTTATGCGACAGACTCGATGCGAGTCTTGATGTTCTGCACGTTTACGATCCTACACCGCTGCTGATATATCTTGATCAGCCTGCTTTGGATGCCGGAGACATTACTGAGCAAATCAGAAAACAGCATCAAGATGCATTAAACACCCTAGTCACGAGATTTAACCTCCCGGCTTCGAATGTGCATTTGGAAACAGGTAGCCCGTCAACAATGATTCCTGATCACCTATACCAAAATGATAGCCATATTGTCGTCATGGGCGCGGCTAGCAGACAGGGAATAGACCGACTACTTATCGGACATACTGCTGAACGAATTCTGGATCGAATCACAGCTGATATTTTGGTCATTAAATCAGAAGCTGACCACTAACTCATAACCAATATTGAGAGCCATACTTTCATCATTTGGGGATAAATTACCATGAATAAAGTAAAATATTACGGTAACATTGTGACACTCTAAACTAACTATAAAGACCTCTAATGGAGACGTTAACTCTACACCCGATTTCTACCGTGTCTGGTACCATCCAGATACCAGGTTCTAAAAGCCTATCAAACAGAATTTTGCTTCTGGCTTCTCTAGCTGAAGGAACCACTACCATTACAAACCTGCTAGATAGCGATGATATCAGACATAATCTGAATGCATTAAAAACCCTGGGCGTTCAATTCAAGCTCAGTTCAGACAAAACTGTCTGTAAAGTTATTGGTAATGCTGGAGCCTTTAATCATGACCGCCTTATTGAACTATTTTTAGGCAATGCTGGCACAGCCATGCGGCCTCTCACAGCAGCACTCACTCTGGGAACAGGCACATACCACCTAACCGGTGAGCCTAGAATGGAAGAACGCCCTATTAAGGATCTCATTGATGCTCTTGTTCAATGCGGTGCCAGCGTAACATATCTTAAAACCCCGGGTTTCCCACCTTTGGAAATCAAAGCAAATGGCTTGACTGGCGGTTTAGTTACTATTAAAGGCAACATTTCCAGTCAATTTCTAACGGCTATGTTAATGGCGACACCTCTGGCTAAAGGGAACACTGTAATTCAGGTTGACGGTGAACTGGTTAGCAAGCCCTATATTGATATCACCTTATCGGTCATGGAAAAATTCGGAGTGACGGTAGAAAATAGAAACTACCAATCTTTTGTCATTAAGGGCAACCAGACGTACGTTAGTCCAGAACAAATAATGGTTGAGGGTGACGCATCCTCAGCGAGTTATTTTCTAGCGGCATCTGCGATATCCGGTGGCGCCGTAAAGGTCATGGGTACTGGCACCAACAGTGTACAAGGAGATGTTAGGTTTGCCGAGGTACTCCAAAAAATGGGAGCCAAGGTTACCTACTCGGGCGACTGGATTGAAGTACAGGGCACCGGAAGCCTTGATGGCATCGATATTGATCTCAACCACATCCCCGATGCCGCGATGACCATCGCCACCACCGCGCTTTTTGCCAAGGGAAAGACAACCATTCGAAACATCTACAATTGGCGTGTAAAAGAAACCGATAGACTGACAGCAATGGCAACCGAACTGCGAAAAGTTGGGGCCGAGGTTATCGAAGGAGAAGATTTTATTGAAATCACGCCTCCAGAAAAAATTCAGTCCGCTGCAATTGATACCTATAATGATCACAGAATGGCCATGTGTTTTTCTCTCGCTGCATTTGGTGACAATGATATTACGATTAACGACCCGGGTTGTGTTTCAAAAACATACCCGGATTACTTTGCAGCGCTTAAATCCATAAGCAGCTACCGGTAAGTTAGCCATAGGAATAATCATGCATGTAGAACAAGAAATAAAACTTGGCTTTAAAGATGTATTAATTCGCCCTAAACGATCTACTCTTAAAAGTCGTTCGCAGGTATCGCTTGAGAGAACATTCAATTTCAGAAACTCTGGTCAGAGCTGGACGGGGATTCCTGTTATCGCGGCTAATATGGATACCACGGGAACACTTGAGATTGCCAATGCACTTGCCAACAATAAAATGCTGACAGCGTTGCACAAGCATTACAGCCCGGAAGACCTAAAACTGGCATTAGCTGACAAGGAAGACTTTTTTTACGACCACTTTAGTATCAGCTCAGGCACCTCTACAGCCGATTTTGAGCGTATTCAAGCTTTCATCAAACAAAGCCCAAAAATAAAGTTCATTTGTATCGACGTTGCAAATGGCTATTCCGAGCATTTTATTGACTATGTAAAGAAAGTGCGTCAGGTGTTTCCCGACAAAATCATCATGGCAGGCAATGTTGTTACCGGCGAAATAACCGAAGAGCTTATTTTAGCAGGAGCTGACATTATCAAAGTGGGTATAGGCCCAGGATCAGTCTGTACAACCCGTGTTAAAACTGGCGTAGGTTATCCACAACTATCAGCTGTCATTGAATGTGCCGATGCTGCACATGGCCTGGGTGGTCATATCATATCTGACGGTGGCTGTACATGTGCTGGCGATGTATCAAAAGCATTTGGAGCCGGATCTGATTTTGTCATGATTGGAGGTATGTTTGCCGGTCATGATGAAAGTGGCGGACAACGGGTCTCTATTGATGGCGAAGAATTCAAGCAGTTCTATGGAATGAGCTCAGAAACCGCCATGGAAAAATATCATGGCGGTGTTGCCGACTATCGTGCATCTGAAGGAAAAACGGTTAATGTGCCTTATCGAGGATCCATTGAAAATACCATCCAGGATATTCTTGGGGGTGTAAGATCTACCTGTACCTATGTAGGTGCAGCTAAGCTAAAAGAACTCACCAAGCGTACAACCTTTATTCGCGTGCAAGAACAAGCCAATCAAATATTTGGTACCAAATAAAATTAGCCTGCCAGAAATAAATAAGGATCTGATTCAGGTTCTTGTTTATTGGCATTCGAACTTACCAACCATTTAACCTAGGCCATATTGTCTACATGGTTAGTAGTGGACACCCAGGAAAACAAAAATGGTATTTTTACTACCAGAACCGTTCCTATAAGATAAGAACTAAAAATCCAGAAAATCGATGGCGTTGCTGTACTCAAATTGGTAAAAATTGGACCTGGGCAATACCCCGACATTCCCCAACCAATACCAAACAAAATAGAACCTGCAACTAATTTCCTATCGATTACTCGGTTAAGTGGAACATGAAACTTACTACAGGCAAAAGGCCTGGGTTGGTTTAAAATAAATCGAGACGCAGGCATATTGACCAAAAGAGCAGCACCCATCACCAAAGCTAAACTCGGATCCCAGTTCCTGGTAATATCCAAAAATGCCAATACTTTTGCTGGATCCGTCATTTGAGCAACAGCTAAGCCCAAACCGAACATTATTCCAGATAGCAAAGCTGTAAATAGTTTCATCTTATTCACCCAAAAGAACGCTATAACCCGACAACAAAAACAGTCAACATTGCTGTAATCATAAACAACAAGGTTGCGACCACAGAACGTGGTGATAACCTTGATATGCCGCAAATACCATGACCACTGGTACAACCTGCTCCCAGAGTCACGCCAATACCGACCAGTAATCCAGAACCAACCAGAACTCCAATATTTGGTTGTAACATATCAACATCTGGAATAGGCGCAGAACGAATAAACCACTGATGAATAAAACCTCCAAGCATCAATCCCACTAAAAAAACAGCGCGCCATGCCCAATCTGACCGACCTTGAACAAAAAAACCGCTAAATATACCTGATATTCCGGCTATTCGGCCGTTAGACCACAACAAAAGTGCACTAGAAAGCCCCAGAATTGCGCCACCAGCCAAAGCTGATACCGGTGTAAAACTTTCCACCCTGACCTCCAATTTGAATTCATCTCACGAAAAACATTTTCTATGAAAAAAAACCAAACAACAAAGAATAAATATGAATTTTATTATTCGATTATGATATATGAGATAAAAACAAGACAGGAGGCATACAGTAACTCGGGGACCGAGTTACTGTATGAGTAGGATATTGAAGATTTACTCTTGTGCGGCCTTCCACAAAATGGTGCTTCTGTTGCCAGAACGGCAGAATGCAAGAACCTTACCTTTGCCAAGTACCGATTTAAGCCTATTAACATCATCGACCGTATAATTAGGACCAACCATGGGTATATGCTCGAAATCTAATCCTTGCGCATCACAAACAGCTTTTATTTCAGCAGCGGAGGGCTGTCCCTGTTCTTCATTATCAGGACGATTGCATACGACAGCAACAAAGCCCTGTCCTGGTAACTCTTCAATTAACGAAGGCTGGATCTGCCCAGTAATAGCAAAGCTATCTGATAAATAGGTAAAACTCATATAAAAATCCTCAAATTCGTCTAAACAATCCCAAAATTCTGTACGAAAGAGCAAACCTCTGGGTCAAAAATATTGGCCGCACAGCGTACAAAAATTCATCTACCAACACAATAGCCTGTTAAATTAATCCAGAATCACGGTTTTATTGCCATGAATGATTACCCGGTCTTCAAGATGCTGATGAAGTCCGCGAGCCAACACATTTTTTTCAACATCTTTTCCTAACCTGACCATATCAGCAACATCATGTCGATGACTAATTCTTACCACATCCTGGTCAATAATCGGGCCTGCATCTAACTCTGTAGTAACATAGTGACAGGTTGCACCAATCAATTTCACTCCACGCTGATAAGCCTGGTGGTAGGGTTTGGCACCAGCGAACGAGGGGAGAAAACTATGGTGTATATTAATAATCTTTCCCTGTCGTCCTCGACAAAAGTCTTCTGGCAGAATTTGCATGTAGCGAGCAAGAACAATGGTATCGATATTGTGCTCAGCAAGCGTTGCTTCTATAGCCATAAAATGAGCACCCTTATGACCTGCTTCAACAGGAATGTAATAGAAGGGTATTCCGTGCCACTCAACCAGGCCCCTTAGGTCTTGGTGATTGGAAATAACACAAGGAATATTACATTTCAGATCACCACTATGCCAACGATTTAGAATATCAGCCAGGCAATGAGAATCCTTACTGCACATTAGAGCAACCCTATGCGGATTACCTGAATCTCCGATACTCCAAGTCATATTTAAATCACGCGCAATTGGCGCAAATGCTTCCGAAAATGATTCAGGCCCAAAGGGCAAAGAGTCAGCTAATATTTCATTTCTCATAAAAAACCAGCCTGCTTCCAGATCAGCATGGTGATTGGCTTCCAGAATTGTGCCCTTGTACTGTGCGATAAAGTTCGCCACCTTAGCGACAATACCGACCTGGTCCGGACAATCCATAACCAATCTATATACTCGACTCATAACTTCAACCCTGATAACTAAATGATTTTGCTAGATAAACTTGTATTAAAATTCGGAAAGCTAACGAAAAGAATTCCATTTAACCCATTATTTATAGGAAAAACAATTATTAGATTCAGGTAAAATGCATGAATTAATGGCACAAAATTGATTATGGTTAGGGTTGTTGAGTTAAAGCTATTCCCATTGGAGTTCTGTTGATATAACATGTCCGGCCTCTTTGCAGTAGTGGTTATTTTTTGCACAAAAATACTGCTAGATGTTTAAATTTAAAGGAACATTCGAATGTTGACACAAGAAGAGCTTTTGGCGTTGCCTGATGACGATTACATGAACGATGAACAACTTGAGTTTTTCCGTAATCTGCTCGTTGAGACCAAAAACGATATTCGCTTACAGATTGAACAAGCCCGGGCTGAACTAGCGAAAATGGAATATGAAGCCGATGAACTTGACAAGGCTGCTCAAGAGGAAGATCGTCGATTACAGCTTCGCTTTCTAGATAGGCAAACCAAGTTACTGCCTAAACTGGACGAAGCCATTAAACGTATTGACGACCACGAATTCGGTTATTGCGATGTTACTGGTGAGCCAATTGGGATCCCTCGCCTTCTAGCCAGGCCCACTGCAACACTATGTGCAGAAGAAAAAATGCGCCAGGAGCAACAAGAAAGAAACTACAGAGATATATAACGGCATATTGTTTTTACCAGGAACCCGATTCTGATCGGGTTTTTTTATGCCTGTTAACAATGAATGCTTTAGGTTTAGCACTATTTATTGAGTTATTACCGGAATGAGCATGCTGAGGTAAACCCCCCATTTATAACCGAAATTAAAAGTAGAAGGACGAAAGAATTCTACTTTTAACTGCAATTATGTTTCGGAGGGATTACCCTGACTATAAAGAATCGTATTCGAGCACCATTCCGACAGCGGTACCATACTGGAAAAACACCCTTGGCATCAAACCTGAAATTCGTATCCCACAGATGGATAATTGCGCTCAGTTTTAGTTCCGTGTCTACAAGCAAAACTAGCGACCGATGAAAACATTCGTCGATAAATCCCCTCTTACCGATCTGTTTGAATCGTTATACATATCACTTTGTGGCATGACAACCTAAAAGACTATAGCCCCTGGCAAACACTTTTCCAATCACTGATCCTTGGTTGGCATATCCTTTGCAACATTCGATTTAAGACCATCGATATCTGGAAAAACTATGCTCAGCTCGATAGCAGGAACAGAACGTTATCAACAACACCAAACCCATGCTAATAACCTGCATGAACTCAATAAAAACAAGGTAATTGATAATGCGGACCAGCAAGAAAGGGATCTAAATGATCAGTTTTTTAATTCTGGTCTGGAAGGTTCATATAAAAAGGTGGCAACTCATTACCGCATGGAGGCAATAAACTTCCATTCCGTCATTCAGCTTAGACAGGATTTGTTTGATGAAGGGTTGATCACGATAGGTGAAACTAATACCCTAACTCTTGCTACCCAGACTAAATCAGACGATGCAATTTTTAGCTTATCCGAGGCGCTTGGACAATACGCTTCTCAGGAGCGTCATTTCCATATTCAAAGAGATTTAAAACACCTGCAAAATGTAGTTGCCAATTTGCAAGCAGCAGAACCTTAATAGAAAATAAAGATGTCCTTTCAACCCTACGCAGGTAATCGTTTAAAGCAGCTTTTGAATTTCAGCAACCAACAGATCATGCTGCGGAGGCTTTACCAGGTAAGCCTTAGCACCCTGGCGCTCCCCCCAGACCTTATCTGTATTTTGGTCTTTAGTGGTCAGCAGAATGATCGGAATATGTTTGGTTTCAGGATCCTGACTAAGCTTACGAGTGGCCTGAAAACCATTTAGTTCGGGCATAACAACATCCATCAGAATCAAATCCGGCTGAACCGATTTCGCAATGTCTATACCTGCAGATCCATTTTCAGCAGTTAAAACATCATATCCGGCAGCTTCTAAAATTTTGCGTGTTGTTGCTGTGTGTGTCGGTGAATCATCAACAATCAAAATTTTTGCCATTTATACTACCTCGTTAATTTTGAATAATCCTAACAGTGATTTAATACACATGCCTCAGTTTACAGATTACGCTTTACAGTTGCACAACCTATTGTAACTTAGCATTATTTGCATAATTCAGTTTAACAAAAATAACAGCAATGGTAGTCTGAGAACATGACTATTAGTAATGAAATCCATAAAAGAAACAAGACTAATCGAGTAAGTCGTGAGCAAGTTCTCAATGCGACTTTAGACCTTGTGCTAGCCGATGGAGTTAAAGCGGTATCTCTTAGAAAAATTGCGGCTAAAGTGGGCTGTGCGGCACCAACAATTTATTACTATTTCAGCAGCAAACAAGAAATCATTGAGACGCTTTGGACCAAACAAATCGATGTTGTGCTAGAGCATAGCTTCGTTTACACAGACTTGTTTGATATTTTGTATCACTATGGCAGCTACTGGCTAGTACACCGGAGCCTTTTCCAACTGATGTTTCTGGGTGAAGATGTGAGTGTCGTTGAACTCAGTAGCTATGCGGTATTAGAAAAGACCATTGAAGCAAAATTTCATGAAAGGGGCTGCAGAATTCAGTGGGCAGCCAGACGAACCCAAATCACACTGGCTGCTATCCACGGATTGGTTCTTAGTAGCAAACATCGTTTTATAGAGCCGACTGAAGCAGGTATTCTACTAGAATCCAGCATTAGCTTCTTGTTAGCTGACTAGTGATGCGTCGACTTCAAGGAAAACAGCTCCAGCTGCTCTATATCACTGTCATTGCGAATTTTAAGTCCTAACCCCAACAACCGTACAGGTTTTTGCTGACGCAGCCACGCCTGATTTAACAGCACCCTGAATTGTTCAAGCACCGCCATTGTTCCTGTTGTTTCCACCGTTGTTTGGGTAAAGTCCAGAAACTTCATTTTCACATATAGCTTACAAAACCTGACGTTATCTTCCATTTTGGATACTCGGTGCATCAGGTCGTCAAAAACAGATTCTATTTTTGCCTGACACCCGGCAAGTGTTTCAATATCTTCAGAAAAGGTACGTTCCACACTAATGGATTTTCGTTGCCTCGATACCTTCACAGGCCTGTCATCAATCCCCTGACTGAGTTGATACAAATGTTTCCCAAACTGTCCAAAATTATCCAACATCGCCATTAGCCCCTGTCCTTGTATATCGTTGCAGCAATATAGACCGCGTTGGTGAAGGCGGGCTGCAGTCGCCTTACCAACACCGTGTATTTTTTCTACTGGCAAGGAGGCAACAAAATCTGGCGCCTGGTCTGGGGGAATGACAAACAAACCATCAGGTTTATTCCAATCGCTGGCTATTTTGGCTAAAAATTTATTCGTTGCTACTCCAGCCGAAACAGTAATTCCCACCCGCCGAGCTACCTTTGCCTTAATATCCCTTGCTATTAGAGTGGCGCTTCCGTCGAACTTGTCACTATGGCTAACATCAATAAATGCTTCATCCAGTGACAGCGGTTCTATATCGTCTGAATACTCAGAAAATATTGCCATAATTTGCGAGGAAGCTTCTTTATATGCAGGAAACCGAGGGGGAATCACTATAAGGTCGGGGCATAATCTTAGCGCATAGCCTGTTGGCATGGCGGAACGGATACCAAGCTTTCGCGCCTGATAATTACAGGTTGCCAATACACCTCTTCGACCAGAGCCGCCGACAGCAATGGGCTTATTATACAAAGAAGGATTATCACGCATCTCTACGGCGGCATAGAAGCAATCACAATCGACATGTATGATTTTGCGGAATTCTTTCATAGCACTAAAGTAGCACTATACTGTATGTTTATCCAGTATTAATTATTTGGATAAATCCAAACATTGGCGATGTTGTGGGCAATCAATCAAGTGATCATTATACATGCCAACTGCCTGCATAAATGCATAACAAATGGTACTACCGACGAACGAAAATCCTGATTTCTTCAAATATTTAGACATGGCATCAGAAGCATCACTTGTCGTGGGTACGCCATCATCGGTTTTTATGAAGTTTTGAACTGGTGCGTAGTTGACAAACCCCCAGAGTAAATCACTAAAGTTAATCCCTTGCTCTTTCAGAGCCAGATATGACCGGGCATTTTTGATAATGGATTGTATTTTTAGACGATTCCGAATAATTCTAGCGTCCTGCATCAAAATATCTATTTTATCGTCATCATAGGTAGCAATACGCTCAGGATTAAAATTGTCGAACAGCAATTGGTAATTTTTCTGTTTCTTTAAAACCGTAATCCAGCTAAGTCCCGCTTGCTGGCCATCCAGACACAGCTTCTCAAACAGTTCAAAACTATCATATACAGGCCGGCCCCATTGATTATCATGATAATCTATATAAATTGGATCCTTGCCGCACCAGCCACACCTTTTAGTATCCGTCAAAACCACCTCTATTCAGTCACTATAAAATCACCAGATTATCTCGATGAATGATCTCCGGTTCAGCAACATAGCCCAATATTTTCTGTATTGCTGACGATGGTTGCTTACAGAGCAAAGCACTCTCATTGGCATCATAATTTATCAATCCGATGGCAATTGGCTTACCATGGGTATCGACACAGCTTACTGCATCGCCTCGCTGAAACCTTCCCTCTACAGACAGAACACCCACCGGCAATAAACTTCTACCCTGCGCGCACAGGGCCTGGGATGCGCCAGAATCCAGCTTCAAAACACCCCGTGTTTGAAGATGGCCGGCAAGCCATTGTTTTCGAGCAACAACAGGTTGCTGATCTGGCATCAATTGAGACCCAAGCAATTCTCCTCGCCTCAGTCGCAACAAAATATCGGGCTCTTTACCAGCACAGATTTGTGTTACAGCGCCACTTCGCGCACTCAAAATAGCCGCCTTCACTTTGGTTGCCATGCCGCCACTGCCCAAAGCTCCAGCACCGGTAGCAAACTGGGCAATATCCGGATCATTGGCTTTAGCTTGAGAAATAAGCTTGGCGTGTGGGTTTTTTCTAGGGTCTGCATCAAATAGACCTTGCTGATCCGTCAATATAATTAACGCGTCAGCTTCTATAAGGTTTGCGACCAAAGCCGCCAGAGTATCATTGTCACCAAATTTAATTTCATCAGTCACAATGGAGTCATTTTCATTAATGATGGGAATGACATTTAAAGACAGCAAGGTTCTCAACGCGTTACGAGCATTAAGATAACGATGTCGATTGGACAAATCATCATGAGTTAACAACATCTGCGCCGTTTGATATCCATAAGGATTAAAACAATCCTGATAACATTGCACCAAGCTACTTTGACCAACGGCTGCTGCAGCCTGTAAAAAATCAAGTGACACCGGTCTGGTTGTCCAACCCAATCGCCCCATGCCTGTCGCTACAGCACCAGAACTCACCAGAATAATATCAAGGCCAGAGTCGCACAGCTCGGCAAGTTGCCTAACCCAATCGGCAATACGTTCTTGATCCAGCCCCTGCCCATCATTGGTTAATAGTGATGATCCTATCTTGACTACCCAACGTTTACCCCTGGTAATTTGTTCTGTATTTTTCATTTTTTTCGCTGTATGAATTATGCCGATTGATACCTGCACACAGCCATCTCAAACAGTGTGCATACTGAATAATTGATTACAAAAACTGTATCACAGAGGCAGACAAGTAGGAATGGTATTTGCGGGTAATTTAGGACGCTGGACAGGATTATATATTTCCAGCGCAGAATCGTCCTACGCTAGAAATTTAAGTTAAAAATTACTCTCTATATTCAACTTCCACATCAAAGTCATCTTCTTCAGAACCTTCTCGTTTCTTATTTTCACGATGCTTCAGTGCAAGCTGTTCAATACGATCACGTGCCTCTATTTCTACACGTTCCCGATGTTCATTATCACGTATTTTTGCATCAGGATCCTTTTCATAGGCTGCCTGGCGGTCCTCCAGGAATGTCATGATATTCTGGGTAACCAAATCTGTACCCTGTTTCTGGATAGCCGAGGTACGATAGACGGGACCCGTCCAATTCAGGGCATCGATGACTTCCTGACATCGTGTGCCGACTTCCGCTTCCGGAAGCAAATCAACCTTATTTAATATTAACCAACGCTCTCTCAATGCAAGTTCAGGAGAAAAACGTTCTAACTCCTGAGCAATAGCGGCTGCACTTTCAGCAGGGGAACTTTCGTCATAAGGTGCCATATCTACCAGATGCAACAATATTCGAGTACGCACCAAATGCTTCAGGAATCGAATTCCCAACCCTGCACCTTCCGACGCCCCTTCAATAATCCCAGGTATATCCGCCACTACAAAACTACGAGAATGACCGACTCGAACGACCCCCAAATTTGGTACCAGAGTCGTAAACGGATAATCAGCCACCTTGGGTTTTGCTGCAGAAACTGCTCGAATAAATGTCGACTTACCGGCGTTGGGTAAACCAAGAAGTCCCACATCCGCAAGCACTTTTAGTTCCAGCTTGATGTTTCGACTTTCTCCCAGCGAACCATTCGTTGACTGACGAGGCGCACGATTCACACTAGACTTAAAACGCGTATTCCCCAAACCGTGAAAACCCGCTTGCGCTATTTTAACCTTCTGACCTATCTCAGTCAGATCACACAATGTTTCTTCACTATCCAAATCAATAACCGAGGTTCCTACAGGCAAAACCAAGATAAGGTCTTCACCCTTACTACCTGTCATATCCCGGCCCTTACCACTGTCACCATTTTCTGCTTTATATCGTCTAACATAACGAAAATCGATTAGTGTATTAACATTTTCATCAGCGATAACATAAATACTACCGCCATCGCCGCCATCGCCGCCATCAGGCCCCCCTTTAGGAATATACTTTTCCCGCCGAAAACTAACACAACCATTTCCACCCTTTCCTGCTTCAACAAAAATGGTTGCTTCGTCAACAAATTTCATAGGTACTCCTGATGATCACATCTTTCAATTGGCATTAAATCTAAACTACTAATACGTTTAACGCCGTATCGCTAAAACTCTAAATATCCACTGTGCTTCGGTACAAACAAAAAAAGCCCTGCAACAGCAGAGCTTTTTTTCAGCCACCAGCTATTAAGCAGGAACTACGTTTACATACTTACGGTTGTTACGAACACCAAATTCTACAACGCCATCTGCGGTAGCGAATAAAGTATAGTCACGACCTAATCGCGTGCCCTGACCAGCGTGGAATTTTGAACCACGCTGACGAACAATAATATTTCCGCCGATCACGGACTGTCCGCCAAAAACTTTTACACCTAAGCGTTTGCTTTCAGAATCGCGACCGTTATTGGTACTACCACCAGCCTTCTTGTGAGCCATGGTTCTTTCTCCTTAACCTTTAATGCCAGTAATTTTAACTTCGGTGAACCACTGACGGTGGCCCATTTGCTTCATATGGTGCTTACGACGCTTGAACTTCAAGATTTTCACTTTTTTGTGACGACCTTGTGCAAGAATCTCTGCAGTCACCTTGGCACCCTTTACTTCAGGCTCACCAATTACAATTTTCTCACCATCGACAACCATCAAAACTCTATCAAAGTTTATGCTTTTGCCAACTTCTTCTTCAATTTTTTCCAGTTTAAGGCTCATGCCTTCCTGGACGCGGTATTGCTTACCACCTGATACGATTACAGCGTACATGAAATTTCTCTCATTTCAGTTAATGTTATTCCCGACTTAGTCACTATTTCTGACCTGTTTCTAAAGGCGTTGCCTACGCTGCGGCACCCTATAACAGGGAATAGCTAGTCTGGAAAATTAAGGACGCGCGATTCTACGCAAAATATCTTAAAAATGCAACGTCAAGTTTAAATACATGAAAAAATACCTCAAGGGAAGATGTTCGCCTTGACTGCAAGTAAAGGCGCACTTAGCATCCTGCCTTTATATTAAAAAATGACGTACCTCTATTATGGATGCCACCGAATTATTTTCAAACGTTACCCCTGAACTCAATGCTTTAAATGAAGAGATTTTATCACAGCTTGAGTCCAAGGTGCCTCTGGTCAAAAAAATAGCTGACTATATCATTGCCAGTGGTGGTAAGCGCCTTCGCCCGCTAATCGTTATCTTAATAGCTCAAGCCTGTGGTTACCAGGGGCGAGACCACATAAAACTGGGCGCAGTCATTGAATTTCTGCACACGGCTACACTACTTCATGATGATGTTGTTGACACTTCAGACAGGCGACGAGGCAAACCAACTGCAAATGCTCAATGGGGCAATGCACCTAGCGTATTGGTTGGTGACTTTGTATATTCCAGAGCCTTTGAAATGCTGGTTCAAATTGGGCAACTGAATATCATGGGTACACTGGCTGGCGCTACCAGCGTTATTGCAGAAGGTGAAGTACTGCAACTACTCAATATCAACAACCCTGATATTACCGAAGAAGAATACATGCAGGTAATTCAGGGAAAAACTGCCACATTGTTCGAAGCCTCCGGCCTAACAGCAGCCTATCTAGCGCAGATGGATGAAGATACCTGCCATGCCATGAAAGCCTACGGCATGCATCTTGGCATGGCATTCCAGATAGTTGACGACGTACTGGATTTTACTGGCGACGCAAAAACAATGGGTAAAAATGTTGGTGACGATCTGGCTGAGGGAAAACCAACCCTCCCTTTAATTCAAACCATGAAGGTCGGCACTGAAGAACAGGTAAACCTGATTAAAAACGCTATAACCAAAGGCGGACTGAATGATTTGGGTGCAATACTTCATGCCATAGACGAAACCGATGCGCTAGACTACTGCATGCAGCAGGCAAATCATCAAGCGGAATTAGCAATCAAACAACTTGATTGCTTGACAGATTCACCTCACAAAGAAAGCTTAATTGCATTAGCTAAAATATCTGTCAATCGCAATGTCTAACCGGCTTTCAGCTATTCATTTGCTGAGTTTTGGAAGAGCTTAGAGAGAAGCCTAAAATGAACCATTTTCCGCAACATTATATTTGCAGTGATTCCGGAGAAATTTTGGGCCAGAATTTAACCTCGAAACTGGAAAATATTCTTGAAAAATACCCGGCATGGCACCCCAATACGGGGGACTTCATCGATCAGGAAAATGGTCTGGACATAACCATTCATACTGAGCCTTATTTATTAGGCACCCAAACTGCCTATCGCGTTGAAGTTAATCTGGCGCACAGCACCCATTCATCAGAGTCACCAAAACCGATTGTATTGCAAATAGACGTTCTCCCCAGCCTGGATATGCTTCCTCCATCTGAGGAGTTCATTGATCAAATTATTAGTAATGCTCTGATTGGATATTGCAGCAATCCCGATTTTATAAAAGCCCGCATTACCAATAAAGATATCAAACCCGGTGAGAAAGCCAGAAAGGCACTGGGAATACCCTTTCTTTACCGTCTAATTCAAAATGCTCTTGAGCCTGATAGCAACACAGGCAATGACCAGCTTATCATTAGCGAACTTCATATAGTCGATCAGAAACTACATAATATTTTCTGTCTAATTAATGAACCTGTACACATTGAAAAACCCAATAATTCCGGTTTGCTTAACCGAAAACAATTACTCAAACAAATCGAATCTCACGTAGCCGCAAAAAAATACTTCTCACTATTGATGATCGATATCGATAACTTTAAGGCAATCAACAGTACATTAGGCCATCTACTAGGCGATCAGGTTTTAACAGAGCTCTCCAAACGCATTTATTCTCTAAGCAAAAAACAACAGGGATACACCGCTCACTTAAATGGTGATAAATTTGCCTGGATCATACCGGCAAACTCGGTGAGACATAACATAGAAACACTTGCATACCGTATGCTTTCAGAATTACGCAAACCCTTAATGATAAACCGCATCCCTTTGGAACTTGACGCCAGCATTGGCATCGCGTCCTTTCCAAAAGAAGGCTACTCACCCGTCAGTCTACTTCGAAAAGCCGAGAGTGCCATGCTACAGGCAAAATCCTCTTCTTTTAAAGTAAAGCCCTACGAACCGGATATTGAGTTATCGCCTCAACAGCGCCTAATGGTCATGGCTGGAATCCCCAATGCTTTACTAAACCAGGAATTTCATCTTATATTCCAACCCCAGATCAGCGTTAAAGACAAGAAAACCAAAGGATTTGAATGCCTTCTGAGATGGTCTAAAAACAATAAATCTTTTTCACCCGGGCTTTTCATCCCGTTAGCCGAGATGAGCCACCACATGCACGATCTGACAAAGTGGATCATTTCGGAATGTGTTACTCACCTGGCTAACTGGCAATCTGCAGGCAAAAACTGGACAGTTTCAATCAACTTTTCATCTAAAAATCTAATGGATTCAAGATTGGTAAATTTTCTTAGCAGCCAATGTTTGAAACATGATATTCCTACAAAATTTGTGGTCATTGAGATCACTGAAAGCGCACTTATGGATGACATAGAAAACACGAAACACCTGCTTCGCCGACTTCACAAAGAAGGCTTCCAAATAAGTATCGATGATTTTGGCACAGGATACTCATCACTCGCATACCTTAAAATGTTACCGGTAAATATGATAAAAATTGATCAGACGTTTGTAACCAATATCCATAAAGACGCCACAGACGCTACAATATGCAAATCACTTATTCGCATGTCACATGATCTCGGCCTGAAAGTAGTCGCCGAGGGCGTTGAGACTATTGAGGCAATGAATTTACTTGAAGAACTTGGCTGTGATTATGCTCAGGGGTACCTTATCAGCAAAGGGATTGAGCCTGACAAGGTTATTGAATATAACGAAAAATTTCTACCATCAACCTAACTACCCAAACCTTTGGCTAATTGCGTATTAACAAACGCAATTAGTGCTAAGTAATCCAGATCTTTTAAATGCCCAAATTCAATGCCGTAAGATGCCACGGCGTTGTTCATGGAAAACTTATCTAGAGTAACCTTAATTTCTGATTCCCAGGTAACCAAACGAGTAACCCGCCCAATACTGATTTTTGAATGGAGCACTAAATGATCGCCAGGATCACCAATAGATTTAATGGTATCCAATCGAGCTCCGACAATACTGATATCTACTATGGATCCAGAGGCTGAATCAATCTTTGGGTTTGATTTGTTGATAACAGTCACTGCAATGTTTGAAGGAACCCGGTCTGCCTTTCTAATGGTCCCAGTTTCAACCTGGGTAGGATACTGCAAATGAAAGTAGTGATAAGGAGTGGTACAAATATGAGCAACTGGTGCCTTAAAAGCACAAGCAATCTTATTGGCAAAAAAACGAACAATAACACTCTGCTCTTTTCTTAAAAGCAACGGACGATCTGCCGCTACCATGGGAGTGGAGATACAAACGGTTCTGTTCGGATAGTAACCCAATAACCTGGCTGGATATTTTTGCCCCTTCTGCGAGTCGATTTCAATATTAATCGGAGCCCAGGGCGGCAGTTTGATCTTGGTAAGATCCATTAATAATTTATTCCTGAAAGTATATGCTATCTATGTCGGCTAGGTATTGATTTTATTGAATAAAAAGGAAGTTGCCTAAGTACTCTTGACAACGCCACATCATCCCAGGTTTGTGGAAGTACATCCAATGCGTCCAAATCATTTTGCTCATGCAACAAAGGCAGATAGAGGTCTTCAACAAATTCGTTAAGTGTTCCATTATTTACCGCTTCGGATAGCTTTTGATAAAATAGAATACCCGCCTTATTTGCAAGTAAATCAGCGACAGAAAAGCCACTGGCTTTATTATCAGCATCAGACAACTCTTTCATGTACCCTAACTCACCTGCAACCGACTCGCCGACCTGAGAAGCCAGCATGGCCGAAAGCAGAAAATGACGAGAAAGATCCTGTCTTCCTGATAAATAGAGCCGGATGGGTGCCGATTCTCGTGAGTCAAAAGCATACAATTCACCAATTGAATTACCACTAATATACTGTGACAAAACAACCATGAGAACATTAAGATCGGATGCTCTTGGCTGCCAGTTCAACAATAATTGCTGAAAAAACTGATTCAAAGGCAGTCGCTTCACTCCCGTAGCTGAAATGCCTTCCAATACATCAAGAATGGCTTTTGCAGCGTATTGCTGACTCTGAGGATATAGATCTGGAAGAACAGTCGTTGCCAGAGGATTCCAGGTAAATGCAATATGCACTCCTCTTTCAACGGAATTAAAACTGACTAAAGACGACTTCCAGATTTCCAGATACTCAGAAGGAATCCGCTCAAGCCATAAGCGGCTTATCTGGTGATTCAAATATTCCGGCAATGCCAAAGGACCAATTTGACTATTACGCTGCACAGGTATTTTCCCGGGTCTAATATCAAATGATAAAGACACATTAAGCCACCGTTTCCAGCCGGCAATTACCACCGGAATACTGGCAACAACGTGCAAGTCATTATCACTTGCCATCACGTCAAAATTGACATCCCTGGCCAGCTGAAAACTGGTGAGAGCCGCAATAGGCGCCAAACTCAACTCACGCTGACTAAGAGTGACCACATAACGATTTTCAGCAATAAGATTGGACGGCCTAAACTCTCTGGCTAGAGATTGGATTCTTTTCAAATCCGAGAAGTGTACCCCCGGTTTTATGGCAACATCAGGGGCCTGCTGGGTTAACCACAGAAATGCGCCAAAAAAGAGGGCAACAATTGCAGCAAATCCAAATAACAGAAACCTAACTAATTTTTTCATTAGCTATTCTCAGTCTCAGCGAACTTTTTAGATATAATTGCAGAAACTTCTCTTTTCCAGGCTCTTTGCTTTATACCAAATACCGATAATATTTTTGTACAATCAAGAACTGAATTTTGAGGAAAATCGTCAGCAATAGCACGCTGTTGATAAGGCGTCGAATCAAGGGTCACCTCAGAGAAATCAGCATGAATTACCATTTCATTTATAACTGTTTGACAAAACCTATTCTTCGATACCTGATCGACTGACGCATAATGATAGACTGACCAAAGCTCTGGATCATCGGAGCAATTTAATTGTTCAATAACAGCAATCAATACTCTCGATAAATCATGACAAGAAGTAGGCTGACCAACTTGATCTGCTGGAAAATCTAGTGCTTTCCCGTCCTCAATATCCTGAATAAGTCTCATAAACCAATCTGATGAACGTTCACTGTAAAGCCAACCCGTTCGGACCACCAGGCGAGAGTTCAAACCAGAAAACAACTGCTCAACCGACCAACAATAACGTCCAAAAGCTGATTCGGGTTTCGGTACATCCTGCTCCGTAAATACATACCCAGGCTCACCCGAAAAGACAGCGGCACTGGATTGAATCACAACAGGAATGTCATGTTCACGGGCATAACTTTCCAGCCTAACCAACCCCTCTTGAGAGAACCTGGTACTTTCGCTATAACCCTGACCCAAAACTAAAATCAGACAATCAATGGCATCGTCCAAGGCTTCAGATACTGAAAACATATCACCAACAAGCCCCTGCTCATCAGAATTAACTAAATGAATATGAAGCCCTACCTGCTCAGCCGTATTCTTTAAGATAACTCCTACAGGACTTTCTTTATCAAATACCACAATATTTAGCATATTAAGTGACCAGTGCCTTCTTCATCCATTAGAACGGTATGTCGTCATCAAAATCATCAAATGATGTAGGCTGCTGCGGAGCCTGCTGGGGCTGTTGGTTATAAGGCTGCTGAGCCGGTTGTTGGTGATTATAAGGCGGCGGTGAAGCCTGCTGAGGCTGGCTTTGTGGAGCCTGGGGCTGTTGGTGTGACGGCTGCGCAGGCTGCTGATTATAGGGTTGCTGTTGCTGAGGAGCCATTGGCTGAGACGCAAAACCATTATCACCTGTATTGTCACGACCACCCATTAACTGCATCTCATTGGCAACTATTTCAGTTGAGTAACGATCATTACCCTGCTGATCCTTCCACTTACGAGTCTGTAAACGGCCTTCCAGATATACCTGACTGCCCTTCTTCAAATATTGCGCTGCAATTTCTGCTGTGCGGCCAAACAATACACATCGGTGCCATTCAGTAATGTCCTGCCTGACACCTGTTTCATCTTTAGCACCCAGTTCATTTGTTGCTACGTTTAGATTGACTACCTGAGTACCACCTGCAGTGGCCCTAACGTCAGGGTCTTGTCCCAATCGTCCCAAAATAATAACTTTATTAACTGTACCTTTAGCCATCACTAAATCCTATTTTTAATGAGTAATTTTTGTATCCGAATGAATCACATTCTTAACGGTATGTTCTGTAATCTTTGCGGGTTTATAGTGCACATGCGCTTCTCTATTCTCTTCATGTATCTCTACAAATTCGACACCATCTAGCAGCAATAGACTTTCACTTATTCGTGCGACCCAATCAATATCGCCGTCGCGTGGTTCAGGGGCCTGAATAACTAATTGCTTTATTGATTCGGGCATTTTTTGACCCAAACTCACTAACAGCCAAAATGCCAGCAGAAGTGCCAGACCCGAAAAAACCCCAGTAAAGCCATAGCGTTCAAACAGCGCTCCACCTACCACACCACCTATTGCTGCACCAATAAATTGCGATGTATTAAATACCCCCATTGCCGTTCCCTTAATATCTAAAGGAACTAACCGGGACAACAAACTAGGCATGGCAGCTTCAAGATAATTAAATGCCATAAAATACAGTACCAGCAGCAATCCGATCACCACCCAGCCTTCACCGACCGTTATAAATAAAAACTGCACAACAATTAACAAGGCTATAGCACCGGAAAACATAGGCACTAACAACTGCTTCTTCTCACCAACAACCATAAATGGAATCATCAATACAAAGGCCAAAACCATAACGGGAGCATAAAGCCAACCATGTAAACTTTCTGACAAACCTCCAGCCACCAGACGTAAGGGCACAACAATAAATGTTGCCATTAATCCCATATGTAAAGAGAAGATACCAAAATTCAGCCTTAACAGATCAGGTATGATCAAAACACGCTTCGCATCCTGTAAAAAGTGACCATTAGATAAACGCCCCGAATTCTGTGGGGCATCAGGAACCAACCAGGCTAAAACCACCAGGCCACAGATTGACATCAAGGCGGAAAGCCAAAATATTCCCGAAATACCCCAAGCCAGAGCTATCCAGGGCCCCAACATCATTGAAACGGTAAAAGACAATCCGATTGTAATGCCTACAAATGCCAATGCCTTGGTTCTAAATTGCTCCCGGGTCAGATCCGTTAGCAATGCCATAGTTGAACTTGCTATAGCTCCTGACCCTTGTAAAATCCGACCCATAATTACCCAAAACATTGAATCAGAAAGGGCAGCCAACACACTGCCCAAAGCAAATACAATAAGACCACCCGCAATAACAGGCTTGCGACCGATACGATCCGACAACCAACCCAAAGGTATCTGAAATACCGACTGAGTAATGCCATAGGCTCCAAGGGCCAGACCCAGTAAACCGGCAGTTGATCCGTTTAATACTTCTCCATAAGTCATCATAACCGGGAGCACCATAAACAACCCCATCATCCGGAAGGCATATAACGTAGCCAATCCAAACAGAGCTTTTCGTTCGATAGAATTCATTCTTTCTTTAGTCACAGAGGTTGTCATCACTTAAATAATTGGTCGGAATAAACCGGATAACTATTCTATCAAAATGTCAGAAAAATACTTAGAATTTATTTAATTTGCCGGTCAGGTAGCAAGTAATTTCCCAGTCAAGTAGCAAGCTGTACATAAAAACAGTAATATAGCAGATCTTTTTTCATCTATTTGCTCAGGTTAAACATGGACAAAATTTCGGTACAGGGTGCAAGAACCCACAATTTAAAAAATGTATCTGTCGACATACCCAGAGACAAGCTTGTTGTCATCACGGGGCTATCAGGTTCTGGCAAGTCCTCTCTAGCTTTCGACACACTGTACGCAGAAGGACAACGCCGATACGTTGAGTCACTGTCGACCTATGCAAGGCAGTTCCTATCAATGATGGAAAAACCTGACGTTGACCACATTGAAGGCTTAAGCCCTGCTATTTCCATCGAACAAAAAACAACGTCACACAACCCGCGATCAACAGTGGGTACTACTACCGAAATCTATGACTACCTCCGATTATTATTTGCACGCACCGGTGAGCCGAGATGCCCTGAACATGGTGAAAAACTGGAAGCCCAGACCGTTTCACAAATGGTTGACCAAATATTGAAACTCCCTGAAGGCAGTAAGATGATGTTGCTCGCTCCCCTGGTTAAAGATAGAAAAGGTGAGCATCTTCATATTATCAGTGACTTAAAGGCCCAGGGGTTTGTGCGCGTAAGAATTGACGGCATTGTGACCGACATTGATGACATTCCAGTACTGGATAAAAAGAAAAAACATAATGTAGAAGTTGTTATTGATCGCTTCAAGATTCGAGATGATCTTCAGCTTAGGCTGTCTGAGTCTATTGAAACCTGCATTGAACTCAGTGACGGAATTGCCTTGGTAACTCCGATGGAGGGCAAAGGAAAAGAACTGTTATTTTCAGCCAGGTTTGCCTGCCCTGTATGTGGCTACAGCATTCCTG
>Ga0224506_10000243_pt1 | contig 52024 bp, 52 predicted proteins | sample SF_Jan12_sed_USG_2_FD_169108 | JGI IMG/M metagenome (GOLD analysis project Ga0224506, IMG submission 169108) | Sediment microbial communities from San Francisco Bay, California, United States - SF_Jan12_sed_USGS_8_1 | ecosystem: Environmental > Aquatic > Marine > Sediment | place: USA... | reverse complement strand
ATTAGTGAGCTGGCCTTTTCAATGCCGCATGACAAAAACAAAAAGATGGTAATTATTACCAAATCTTGAAATCCCACCTTTGCTATTGTTTTATTCATATTTATTTACACACATAACAGTTATTTAGACGACACTTCCATTATTGGAAATATCCATATATGGAAACTTATTCCCAATACTGGAAACTTCCTCTATTTTATTTATTCAAACTGATGAATTTTTAATCACCAATTTTTAAATTTATTAACCCCAGAATACTCCCTTCCAACACGTAATGACAACCGGCTAAATACCACTCTACCCTGTCAAATTTGATAGTTTTTAGTCTCTTATACGTGATTTTGTATTTGCGGCTGACGCTGAAAGAGTGTTTTTTGCCCAATAAGACCGAACAGGGCTTTGATGCCCTGCACTGCGATATTGCAGTCATGCAGGCTGCGGATTTGCAGGAGTCGTTTGAATAGATAAGACGGTCGTGAATAGAACCGGCGCAGGGCCAGTTGTCGTAGTTGGTGGATCTGGGTTCGGCTAAGACTATTGGTTGTGAAGGCTGCACCCTGGTAGGTGTAGTCACTTAGCCGGGTTGAGACTCGACCATATTTTTGCTGTTGTTCGTATAAGGGTGTGCCGGGAAAAGGAGTCAGGGCATGAAAGTTGGCGATGTCTGGATTGAGTTCGATGGCGAAGTCGATGGTCTTGAGGGCATCTTCATAGGTTTCACCGGGGATGCCGAATACAAAAGGTGTGCTGACAAACAGGCCTGCGGCCTTTGCGGCTTTGACGGCCTGTCGGGTTTGTTCGAGGGTGATACCTTTGTGCAAGGTGTTGAGGTTTTTCTGTACCCCACTCTCTGCCCCCAACAGGATGGCCCAGCAACCGGCCTGCTGCATCACTTTTAATAATGCCTCATCCACCTGGTTGACACAGGCTGAGGCGAACCAGCTAAAGTCGAGTTTTCGAATTATAATTTCTTTACACAAGTTGATTAGTCGTTCGCGATCCGCTGCCAGTGTATCGTCGATGAATTTGATCTCCTTGTAACCTTTTGCCAGACAGGCTTCGATCTCCTGCAACACGTTTTCTACACTTCGATAACGAATACCCCGTATACCGCCCTTTCGTGCTTTGTCGATCTGTGAACAAAAGATGCAACGTCGATCACAACCTCGTGAGGTGATCATCACGGCAACGGGTTTGCGTCGATAGGTGGCTGGGGGTGGGACATAGCGTTCGATGTCTTCCAGTAGATCACGGGCCGGGAATGGCAGGCTGTCCAGGTCTTCGATGAGTGGCCTTGGTGGGTTTTTGATAATCTGTTCGTTTGCTCGATACATAACTCCCTGTATGCCATTCAGGTTATGACCTTTATCAAGATGTGTGACGATTTCAGATACAGTGATCTCCCCTTCTCCGGTCACCACAGCATCGATGCTGCCATCACCATCCAGCAGACACTGTTCCGGTTTGGCAATGGGATACGGCCCACCCACGCAGATGAAGATGTTTGCATTCAGTCGTTTTATGTCGGCTGCGGTATGCATAGCCTTGTACCAACCGAAGGTGGTGGCATAGATTCCGACAAAGGCCGGTTGAAACGTTTTTATGTGTTGCAGGATATCGGTCTGTGACAAAAAGGCCCCGTTATAAAACTGCACATTATGCCCCGCCTGTTGCAGACTGGCGGCGACATACAGGGTACCCAGGGGTTGCCAGTAATTGATCTGGGCACCGGCAGTACTAGCAGGAAACAATTCATTCGGTGTCCAGGCGGGAATGATCAGGGCGCATTTCATGCGACAAGACCGGTGTTGACGGTTTTGATCAATGAACTTTGCGTAATATGACGTGCGGCAGAGGCACCGGCCAGCATGGTGTGGTCCATATTGTAATAACGAAACAAACCACCTCTGCCCACGGTGAAGAGATTGTCAAACCCGGCCAAGTAGTCATAGATGATCTGGCAATATTCATCATAGCCGACTTCAAAAAGTGGATAGGCATTGGGGATGCGAGTCACTACGCTATCGATGACATCCTGCGGCTGGATAAAACCGAGCTTGTGTAAATGTTTGATCGTTAATTCAACAAGGGCCGCATCACTGTTAGACCAGATGGCATCACCCCGGAAGCAAAAATATTCTATTACTAAAAGTGTTTTTCCTGCTGGTGCCATGGCACGACTCCAGTTGGTGGGTTCATGGATGCGACCAAAGGGGATGGATTTTTCCGGTGTATAGATCCAGGTATGATCCGTCACCTTGTCTAAATTCAGCATTAGCGTAACGGTAACGAGGTCTCTGCTGCGTAAATGATTTGCTGCTGCTAGGACACGGCCTGGAGGAAGTGGCCGCAGGGTTTTTATCAGTGCCTGTAATGGGATAGTTGAGATAAATTCTTCCGCATTTAAAGTCGTTTTAAAGGCGTTTTGTTGAATATCTACACTGTGAATATGCCGGGATTTATGATGAATGCGGGTCACCCGGCACTGGGTCAGGATTGGATTGACCTGTCGAATTTCATTTGCCATTGTCTCGGCAATTTGCCCAATTCCCCATCGTGGATAGAGAAAACCTCGGCTCAGGGTCGGTAGCGCTTCGGTCTTGTTGAGTTTAAGCGCGGTTTTAATCGCCTTGCCAAGGGACAGACCCTGGATACGTTGTTCTACCCAACGCATGTCAATTCGGGTGCAGTCGATGCCCCAGACCTTTTCGCTGTAATCTTTAAAATAGATATCAAACATGCGTCGGCCAAAATTCTGTATGACCCAGTCCTGCAGGGAGACCGGTGTTGCCTGTCGGCCGTATCGGCTTTTGAGTTGTTCACGGGCGTAGTCAAACAGGATGCGCGTACTGGTCCATGGGCCAAAACCCATCAGGGCATTGAAAGGCTTTAAGGGATAATCGAAATAACGATTGCGTAAAAAGATCTTGCTGGAACGGGTGACCTGCAGGCAATCATCACCGAGCATATGACGAACGTGTTTTTCCAGTTGGGTATTGTTGGTGACAAAGCGATGGCCACCGACATCAAAACGAAAATCATGGTGCTTTAAGGTGCGGGCTAGTCCACCGACATGCGCTTCGGCCTCCAGGACTTTAAGATAATAACCGGCCTTACTTAAATGGTCGGCGGCAGTAAGACCGGCCAGACCAGCGCCCAGTACCAGGATGTGCTGCGGATTGTTATGCCCGATATCCAATTTGTTTCCTTATCCATTTATTCACTTAGATCCTTGTAATAATCCTGCAATTCCTCACTAATACCGGCTGGTGCCTTCTTTTCTGCACCGGCACCATAGCCCCCTGCCTCTGGTGCTTCGAAGTAGCCCGGTTCAACACCGGTTTTGACTGACACGTTATAACCTGCCAAAAAGGCCAACAGAAAACTCACTGTTACCAGACTGACCCAGATTCGAGTGTTCATGTCTTGCCCTCTTATCAATCTTCCTGCAACTCTTTGTAGTACTGTTGCATGTCTTCATTAACATCGGTTTTGATACCTATAGACTGATCCGGTTTTGCGCCGATCATGCCCACCTCAAACATGGGTGGCAGGCTATAGCCCATCATGAAGCCCATGAAAATGGCCACCACCAGGATCACGCCCCATAATTCGTCTTTCATTTGTCTGCCCCTTTACTATTCAGTATCAGCCTTTTTCGATGTCCCAGACAAATTTACCGGATTCCTGTTTCTGGGAGACGATTTCATCACCGGTGATATCACACATGGTGGAGATGGATTCACCGGATGAAGGATTATCAAAAATCACTTCAAGGTGATCCCCAACGGCCAGCTTGGCCAGGGCCTTTTTGGTATAGATCTGTGGGTGAGGACAGACATAACCTTTGACATCAAGCTGGTAGTGTCCATCGGATACTTTTTCAAATTTCATGTCACACCTCCGTCAATATTGACTGTGCGTTAAATCAGATATCACAGGCTTCAAATTCTTTTGCCATTTGTCGTTCGGTCCACCAGTTAAAGAATTTCACACCGATATAGGCACCGGCGATCATGCCGATGCCAAACAACCAGCCGGAAACATCCCCCTGCGCGACGCGAACAAAAAAGGCCCCCACATTGCAGCCCAGTCCCAAACGCGAACCGATCCCCATGAGTGCGCCACCGATGATGGCCCAGGTGGCCAGTTCAAGGGTGGGTTTTTTAAATTTGAATTCGTTATGCAGCAGGGCCATCACCGCAGCACCACCGATTAAAGCAAGCGACATCCAGTCGGCTGGATTGATGGCGGGATTGGGTATGCCGTTGACCAAGCCGAAGTAGATGTTGTCCATGTTGTCGGCCCCGGCCTTGGCAAACACCCAACCGACCCATTGGGCCTCCTGGGTGGTGACATACCAGTAACCGGGATCGAACACCGTGCCATTGACCGAGATACCATAGTCATGCCCCATGCGTTCAAGTAAGGTGCCGGCATTTTGAATACCAAACTTGACGCGCAATCCCTGGGTGACAAACATCTGCAGTCCACAGAAGATGCCAAGGATCAAACCGGCAATGGCGGTTCGTTTTGAAGCGACGATCATGGTCCAGTAACCCAGCAAGTCGTCTTTAAAATTGAGATTTTCTTTTACTTTTTTGCGTTTTCTTAAGAAAGAACGCCGTGACCAGATGAGGTAGACAAACAATAATAAAATCGCGGCTGGGACAATCACACCAAGAAAGGCATTACTGAAAAAGGCACCGGTGATGGATTCATCGGTCTGCCCCATCATGGTGGCATAGGTCATGACCGGTTGATCCCAGACATAACCGGCCAGGTACTGATCGACCCAACCGTCACCGGCGTTGATGGTTGGTGGCAGTCCTTTGCTGACCGCTGATTCATGCCAGCTTTGCGGAACGAGTTTATTGGTCCAGCCGGCCACATCGGCAAACAGGGCCTGGGTGACACTGATCGACAGAATCACCAACAGGGCCACCCCGTTGCCCTCGCCGGTTTTATAGAGTGAACCTGATGCACAACCACCGGCAAACACCATACCTACACCAAAGATAAAACCGGCCACCACTGCATGTAAACTGGTGGGTGCGGCATGAAAGGTACTTAAACCGGTGGCTGTGACAAAGGCGCTGACCAGGGCAAACAACACGGTCGCCAACATCACCCCGACGGCCATTCGTGGTACTCCAACGGCAAACAGATCACGAAATGCAGAGGAAAAACAAAAGCGACCGTATTGCAAACACATGCCATAGATAAAACCGAACCAGAGATAGACTGAAAGATAGATGTAGTATTCGTTATAGGTGTAGGTAGCGATACTGATCAGGCCAAAGAAAGCCACTATACCGAATGCCCAGTTACGTTTTTTTATGAGATCATTGTCCATCGTGACTACCCCGTGGCGGAAGATTGTCTCTGCCTTTTAATAAGGCAGGATAAGGTTCATAGACAGTCACATCCGTGCGATAGCGAAACACAGCCTCGGTGCGGCTGAATTGCGCAGTGGCTTGATAATCCTTTAGATGAATTTCCAGGTCGGTCGGCAAGGCCTGTTGTGGATGACTGCTGATGACGGCAATGGCGCGTCGGGTTATTCGGTCATCATTATTATAAAAATCTGGTAATGGCACTTCCCAGGTAAAGCGCAGTGAGGCGTTTTTGATTGCAGGGTCTTGCTTGCCTGATGGCTTGACCGTGTCGCGTTGATATAACAGTGTCTTCTGGGTATACAGATCCAGGATGGGGATGCTGATTTCCGGGTTAATGATCGAAAGCTGTTGTGGCAGAACTATGACTTCAACAGCATCGACGTTTAACTGATCAAGATATTTACCAGCAGCCTGCAGATTGGAGGCACTGGTACTTTGGATAAAGGGTCGGTAGGCCCCTACGGTCAACACCAGTGAAGTGACGATAATGGAGAGTAATAAATAATGACGGACTTCCTGGTTCTGGATCCAGCGCAAAGTATAGGCTGCCATCAGGGCCAGCATGGGCAAAGCGATAAGGATATAACGACTACGATTGACCCCGATGGCAAAAATCAACAACCACATCCAGATGATGGGTAGATAATGCCAGTCCCGCTGTTGAATGGCATGATAGATAGAAGCCAGTGCAGCCAGACTGATTAATGGATGGATCTGGAAGAAAAAGGTGGATACCGGACTCTCCTGCCAACGACCCAGTGCAGGTAACTGATAACTGGCCAATAAGCGTATTTGATCAAGTATCAGATCGATCTTCATCACCACGAAGGGGGCAAGTAATAGCGCTGCACCGTAAACGACCCATAACAGGTGTTTTGCGTCCCGTTTCCAGTTGAATTGATGACAGGTCAGTAATAACACCGGTATCACCGTTAACATCAACCAGACAGAATATTTGCTGAGCATGGCCATGGCGACACTGAAAGCTGCCAGGATGATCCAGTAGCCGCTCCCCATGCGCATGACGTGCAGACAGGTCCAAATGGATAATGTGAGAAAGAACATGCTGGGGATATCCACCAGCATCAGTGGTACCTGGCTTAATAATAAAGGCATCCCCAGTAGAAGTGCAGCGCCATAAAAACCAGTTGCACTGTCCCACAGCTCCTTGCCGATCAGGTAGGTCAGTAACACTGTGCCCGTCATCATTAACAGGGTCAGGCACTGGATCACCAGGCGGGATTCACCAAACAGTTTAAAGGCCGTGCCATAGATAAATGGTATCAATGGCAGGTCGGTCCAGCTGCTGATACCATAGCCCCATTGCTGGACAAAATAGATGAAGCCATATTCAGACAGGTATTTGGCCTGACTGAAGTATCGGGCACTGTCCACGATCACTTCCGGTTCAGACCACAGAACCAGCCCACTTAACATACTCATAATAAGCAGGCTCAGGGGTGCATTGAGTCGGATACGATGTAGATGGGTGTGCCAGCTAATCATCAGAACACCCGTCAGGATCAGGCTTAGTACCAGCACCTGTTGTCCATCCATCAGCCATTGCCAGCTGGTTAGACGATTATCATCAAACTCGCGGAAGGTAAACAGCAATACTATAAGCAGCAGGTTTATTGCCGTAATCAAGGCAATACACAAACGCACACCATTTACCGTATCCTGCTGTTTTGTACTGTACAACAGCTTATCGGATGTATTGGTTTTAAAATCACTGTACTGCGGAATCTGCATACACACCTCGTGATTTAAACAGGGTTAATCTGTTACCATGAAAAAACCCTGTCACACGAATCAATTAACTTAACCAGCTCTTCATAACCTGTTTCATCCTTGTCGAGATCGATGACCGTGATGGTATGTTCCTTTGATTGTTCGTCAATAATAAAGCTGGCATCCTCACATGGACCATCATTCAGAATATGAAGCACATCCATCATGATCTCCTGTATTACCGCTAAAGCACGATTACCTTGTCAGCTTGGTTATTCATCATGGCATTATTAAACTGACTGCCAATAATGATCTCCTTGCTGACACCACTGGTATCCACCCCCTGCTCATCAGCACTGTGGTGACACAGACTCATGCTGACATTTTCAAGCTGACAAAGGGCAATAAATTCAGCCGATTGTAATAAACGGGTTCCCTCATCCATGGCAAACAGGCTGACTTCATGGCCCAGCTTATCGGCGGCATGGGTGATACCCACCACATGCTTCAAATGCCTATCTGTATTGACCAAGATTCCGAGTTTCATGGTATTACTGTTTAACCATATTCATTTGAATGTTGGCTGAGCCCTAAATAAACTCTTGGGGATTTTGTACAGAAATACACGGTATAAGGTTTTGTCGGAATGATGTGTTTGCATCATTTTGGGTAAGCCATGAAAGCTCACCCTATGTGGTTCAATAAACAGGCAGATTAATAGGGTAAAACGTGATCGTAATCCAGTAAACGATTTGCCAGCTCATGGGAAGAAAGGATTTTTACCTCATAACCCTGCTCTATATTAGAATACAGATCCATTTCCATTTCCTGGATCGTATCAATATTGAGTGTTGATTTATCCGTACGGATCAGTTTCTGGTTAGGCAGGAATATGTCGATAGTATCATCCAACAATGTAAGCCCGATAGCCATGCGTAGTGCTTCTTCCTGACGCCCCCTCACAAGTACTGCAATTTTTTTGCTCATGGTTTTGCCCCTAAGAATCAATGTACCAGGTTATGCCGATAGGCATAGGCGACTGCCTCGACCTGGCTGTGAACATTGAGTTTGTTCTGAATGTGTTGAATGTGATTGCGAATAGTGACATGACTGATACCAAGCCGTTTTGCAATTACAGTACTACTAAGCCCCTCGGTCATTAGCTGTAATACTTCTTTCTCACGGGGGGAAAGCCGATCAACATGTTGAGAACATTGACCCAGGCTGGTGGCCAGGCTTCTGGCTTTGGGTCTCTTGGTCTGTCCGAATGCCGAATCTATCGCCGTCAGTACATCCTGATTAGCAAAGCGATGTAGTAGATGCGTCACAATCCATTTTTTCTTACAGAAAGATGGGATAAGGACAATATTGACCGACAGGTCGATAGGCTTACCCTCCCCATCTTTGGTTTTAATTGAAAAGTTGTTAGGTGCCTTGTCCCGTTGTGACAGCTTTGCCACCGGACAATCTGGTTTGCAGAATTCTGTGCTATTAATCCGGTTTCTACCACAAATCACTTCATGGCAGGGACGCCCCAGCACCCAGTGGGATGAACGGTCGAACAACTCTTCACATCCCGGATCCCAGAAAATAATCCGTTGCTTACCATCAACAGCAAACACGCCATCGACAGTTTTATATAAGATATCTTCCAGAGTAGGCATATCCCACTGTGCCCCGTTTTGGCTATATGATGTAAATACATTATGTTTCTAACCCAAACAGATAGTCTCAGCAATGATCATGATCAAGCACAGGACGATGATTCGGTTTACCACAGAATATCACTGCCAGAATCAAACACAGTTGATACTGCATGCTACTTATTTATGAATTAGATAGATTTAGACTTAGGAAACGTACAGAGGGCTGTGTGAATGTAGCGCTGTAACCTATTGTGTTGCAGGTTCGCCTATTTATTCATACTCGACATTTTGATACCGGCACTGAGCAAATATTCACGCAAATGGCGAACATCGTTTTTATCGCAAACACCGCTATGATGTGGGACGTGGAGTGTCCCTTCTACACCGTTCAGTAGCACCCTCATTCTTGCTCCATGACCGGGTTGAATAATGGCGTCCAGATGTTTCAGCATAGATTCCACTTCGCGCCAATGAATGTTGCCACTGGTTGGGCCTTCGAGAATAGCGGCAAGAACCCTGTTATGCTTACGCCCCATAATTGCCCCTTTTTCACTGTTGTATTAAGACTAGTTTAGTAACTAATCCTGTTTCTGGAAATCATAAAGGGCAATATTGGTTTTCTTATATAGTTAAATTATGCCTCCTTCCCATACAGCCGTCTCAATTCCACCTTGGCCTGTTCTAATATTATCTTCTGATCATGATCTAGTTTTTTTCCTGACCGGTTGATGTACAACACTAACATAGACATAGCCGAGCGGAATGGGGTTGACTTACGTCGAACACTTCGTTCAGCTGAATTTCGCAAGGACTGTGCAATTCTCTTTGGATCGTGCCAGGTGAATATGCCTTCCTCAAGATTCAGAGCATTGCTATCCAACGTTACCTGCCGCGACCATTTTTTAGAGGTGCGTCTTTCTGTCAATACAATCATATAAAACAACCTTCAAGTTATTACATATTTATATTCAGTCTGAGACATATAATTATCTTTCAGAAAGAATCGCTGATTCAACAAATAAAACATAACCCGCGAGCTGCAGCTTAAAGCATCTTACGCCTCGGGTATTTAGCAACAATCATCATCTCACTGCAATGACTTGTATCAAAGCATGACTAATCAGAATGATTAATTTTATCAATCATCAATATTCAATAAATTTGATCGTGCACATTTACAAAAAAACAACTGGATATTCAAATATATGTAAATAAAGCATTTACACTTAGGAGTTAACAGCCATGGATACTTACAACAATATTTTGATCGCTGTTGATTTATCAGAAGAAGCTAGAATGGTAACACGAAAGGCGTTGGTTCTGGCGAGTTTCTATCAGGCTAATATCTATCTAATACACGTTATTGAGCCAGTGGGTCTGAATTCGCCATATGAATTATCTCCCGGTCTGCCGGACAATATGCAATCACTGCTTGAAGATCGGGCAAATAATTTTATGGATAATTTGGTGAAGGAGTTTGAACTGTCAGAAGCACGTAAGATAGTCAGCCTGGGTTCTATTAAACAGCAGATTTTTCAATCAACCAGGGACAACAACATTGATCTAATTGTGGTCGGAACTCATGGTCGTCATGGTATTGCCATCCTGCTGGGTTCAACAGCAACATCCGTACTACATGGTACTCCCTGTGATGTTTATGCGGTGAAAATCTGATTAAGCTACCTGAGAAGCCAGTCGGTGTGCCCAGCGAGTGGTCTCGGGAAGACGATATTTGATTACACACTGCATAACCAGCTTTATTGCCGAAGAAAGTGTTATTTTATGTCCACTTGAAATATAAAGCGGTTTCACGTTGTTGCGTGTACATAATACGGCTCCGATCACTTCATCACCATCAATCAATTCAACATAATCACCTTTGTTAACTGGTATCTTTGCGTACTCACCTATCAGTCGTGATTTGGCTACACCAATAGCAGGCAAATCCGTCAGGACACCCAAATGACAGGCAATGCCAAACCGGCGGGGATGGGCAATGCCCTGTCCATCACATAATAAAACATCGGGTAATTGTTTTAATTGTTCAAACGCCTGCAGGATGGTGGGGACTTCTCTGAATGACAGATAACCAGGGATATAGGGAAACTGGGTGGGACTTCTGGCAATGACTGATTCCTGCAGCTCCAGTTCTGGAAATTTTAGAACGGCGATGGCAGCCCTTGTGATCGTGTTTTTATTTTCAAATCCAACATCAATGCCGGCTACATAGTGTATATCAGGCAATTGATCATAAAGGATGACTTTAGTTTTAAGGTCGTTCTGTATTTCTTTGGCCTGTTGCGGCGAGACATCCCATGGATGCTGGTGGTGGAGCTGCATTTTATTCAAGAATATCCAGCGATGGGATATGTCTGGTTACGCATGCCATGCCCTTGTCAATGGCTTCCTTTGCTCGATGAAAATCCAGCATGCCAATGTCTGACAGATTTGGTCTGAGCAATACATCGGGAGGATCGCCTGCCATTCGGGTACGGGTAATTCTGTCCTGCATAATAATAATGGCGCTATTCATTACATCAAACAGGCCAGGTTCATCATTTGGCTTATTATCGCTATTAATAACAGAGCTTAATGTGTTCTTAATCCACTTTAATAAATTGTTATCTGTAATTTCAGAAATGCTTGATGACTTTGACTGTGTGTTTTTTGCTGGTTCCTTTCGGAACGATTTACCAATAATATAAGCATTAAGGTCAACAGCAATTACCTGTTCGGCTCCAAGCGCGCGGCAGACGGATACCGGCACTGGGTTAACCAGAGCACCATCGGCCAACCACTTGTGCTTTAAACATACTGGTGTAAACAGGCCAGGTAGAGATATCGACGCACGAACGGCATCTAATAGATCGCCTTCCTGAAACCAGACCTCGTTACCTGTCTCCAGATCGGTGGCAATCGCAGCGAAGGGAATATCAAGTTGTTCTATGGGGATGTCAATGGACATGTCCTGACGAAGAAAATTCATCAATCGATCACCTTCGATCAATCCACCGCCAAGTGTAAAGTCCAGCATGCCGGCAATATCTCGTTTACGAAGTCCAAGCACCCATTTTTCAAAATCTTCCATGCAGTTTGTGACATAACTGGCACCAACCAGCGCACCAATGGAAGTTCCGCATATAATATCTGGCTGAATACCCTGCTCTCGCAGCGCACGAATAATACCAAAGTGTGCCCAACCCCTGGCGGCACCACCACCTAGAGCAAGTCCAATTTTATTGTTAAACTTTTTCATATAAAAAACGGGGCCAGGCCCCGTCATGTTAATTGAGTTTATCTTTATCGTAAGGTGCAGGAGGTAACTGCACGGCTGAAACTCCCTCGTCTTTTAGTTCTCTTATTTCATCAGAGGTTGCCGTACCACGAATATTTCGTTCTTCAGTTTCACCATAGTGCATTTTCTTGGCTTCTTCAGCAAACTTGCTTCCTACATCATCGAAGTTTTTGTTGATGTATTCATGAAACATCTTGACTACCTGATGCTGGACAACTTCTTTTTCCAGGTTTGTACCTTCTGACTTATCGGAAGATGAACCTGATTTATTAATATAACTTGCACTGGGTATTTTACGAATTCTTTCTGATCCACAGACGGGACAGATTAATAAGCCACTATGTTGTTGCTCAGTGTACTCGTTGGCATTTTTGAACCAGCCTTCGAATCGGTGTTTTGCACCACATTCCAGGTCATAAATAATCATCACTTACCTGCATCGTTTTAAAAACGTATTCATTATACTCTATTTAGTGAATTTGGGCCTTACCTTAAGTCACTAATATCAAAAGAATAATTATCCCCGGAGATTTTTCAGACGTTTGTAACGCTTATAATCCTCGGCATTGTCCAGGTCCCACAGGCTTGAAATCGACTCCCAGGCAAGTCCTGATGCGTTCAACTTTTCTATGGTTTGTTGAAAAACCTCAGGTCTACCCCATTGAATTCCTTGAAACAGGCCTTCTGATAATCGATCTCTTTTTATGCCAATCAGGTAATATCCACCATCTTCAGCCGGTCCAATCACAGCATCCCGTCCCTGTTGCAGGGTTTTAATCGCCTGAGTAATGTGTTCTGCTTGTAGCTCAGGAATGTCAGTACCTACGATAATAGAAAAATCTGTTGTTTGTTTTGATAAGGCATCATGCATTCTTTCACCCAGCCCCGCTCCCTGCTGTTGAAAGCAATTGATCCCGTATTTATTACTCATGAATTCAAAACAGGGATGGTTTATATCAGGGGAACACCATAACTGTGTATGACAGATATGTGCGCGACACAGTGTATCAACGGTACTAAGGATGAGTTCCTGCTGTAGCTCAGCCGCACCAGCATCACCAAGCAATGGGATCAAACGAGTTTTGCAATGTCCGGGAACGGGTGCTCTGGCAAAAATGAGCAGGCTGGCATCCAAACACAAACTGGAGGTCATTATCTGGAATAAATGCGTGCCAGTTCCTTGGGTGACTTACCAAAAAAGTGAGCCAGCCTCAGATACCACATTAATATAATTGTACGGAGGATACCTTTTTGTTCCCAACGTCGGCTCGAGGTAGTGACTTTATGACGAAGACAGATTGGATGTGAGATTGTTAATAAAGATTTGCTGAAGCGAATGTCTTCCATCAATGCGACATCGGGAAAACCACGCAGCTGATTAAACTCTTTGCTTCTGACAAAAATAGCCTGATCCCCTGTGGCAATTCCAGTAAATCTTGAGCGAAGATTCATAAAAAAAGCCACAATACGCAATACAGGATGATTCCCAGACAGACTCACATCAAATCGCCCCCATACACTGCTAGTTGACTGGAGTTTAGTATTGACTATCTGTACTGCGTTTTCAGGCAATATGGTATCGGCATGGAGAAACAATAAAATATCGCCTTTTGCCTGTTCGGCACCCGCATTCATTTGTCTGGCCCGACCTATTGGTCCATGAACTAATTTATCACACAGATGTTCAGCAATGGATACGGTTGAATCCTCGCTACCACCATCGACAACGATGACTTCATGCCCTTGCTGTCGATAAGATTGAAGAGGCAGTAATGTATTTTGAATGGAGCCGGCTTCGTTCAGGACTGGGATGATAATGGTAACACGATGCATATCTGTACGACTCTTAGTTTAATGCACCACCGCAGCTGCTTCCCTGTCCTGCCGTGCAGCCATAGCAGTGATCGGCAACACTAATCGGCAATCCTGTTAATTGTGTTGCTGTAATATCGCGGATATGGGTTTTGGGTCTCATTCCCAGCATGGTAGGCATTCCCAGCATCTGGTTAAAATCACAGTCATAGAGATATCCCTGCCAGCTAATGCTTAATAAGGAACGGCACATCACTGTTGAGACATTGCTTTCCTGATAGGCCGATTTCAATAATGACATATACTCATCAAAACCGTTTTTTGAAACCAACTGGCTACCAAAACGCATTATGGGCATATTGGTAATGGTGAACAATTGGTTAAAGGAAATATCATATCGCTCTTTTAATTCACGTTTATAATCCGCTTCAAGTTGTTGCTGTGAAGGTGGCAGATAAGGTCCCGTCGGGTTATAAACAAAATTAAGTTTAAGATCCGAGCCAGGCATACCGTATCCCAATTTATTTAGGTGCCGTACGGCCTGGATACTTTTTTGATAAACCCCTTTACCCCGTTGCCCATCAACATTTTCTTCCAGATAACAGGGTAAGGAGGCATGTATTTCGACATTATGTTGCGCCAGAAAGTCAGCCAGGTCTTCGTTTCCCGATTCAAGCAGAATTGTCAGGTTACATCTATCCATCACATGTACACCAGCATTCACGGCTGAACTTACCAGCTGACGAAAACCCGGGTTTAACTCTGGAGCTCCTCCAGTAAGATCTAGAATCTTTACATCATTGTTTTCGATAAACTGAATGATCTCTGCAATCGTTTCAGCCGTCATCATCTCTTTGCGTTTGGGATTAGCATTAACATGACAATGCAGGCATTGTTGATTACAGCGATAACCAAGATTGACTTGCAGGGTTTCTAGTCTGCCGCGGGTAATTAATGGAAAGTCAGAGGTCTTAAGCAGTGGTAGTGTTGCATGCATTATTATTCTCTAATATTATTTTTTTCTTGGTAAGGAATAACCGCTTCTGGGATCCAGTTTACGCATTACCCGTGATTCATTCAATAGTTCAGTAAGCCGATAGGGTTTCTGTCGTTCAGTCGCCAAGTGAAGGAATCGTAGCTCTTCATGCCGGTTATATAATATGAAGTAGTTATCAGAACTGATGATCCCATCGGCATATCGTAGCCCGATATCGAGATAATCCATAGCAGATTGCATTTTACAACTCATTAATAACTGCCCAGCAATAAGATGATACAGGGCCTGTTTACGACGACTGGTTGCATAGTGCATCCCACGGTTGGGAAATGATGTACAAGATTCATCCAACCACCAATCTGCGATCATTTGCATCATGACACTCAGGAAAGATGATTTGGCCAGCTGACCGAATTTTTCCTGTCGCTGGATGGCTATTCTACACAAAGCGGTAATTTCTTCCGAAGATGGCGGATCAGCGTACCAGTTGAGTAACAGATTTTGTAAAGGGTTATTCAGCGTCATCTGAGTTTGTTTGTTGTCATGCTGAAATAAATCAGGTTAAATAGCTATATCATTATTTTCTAATAGAGTTGGTCTTATCCTATGCAAAATAAATTAGCCTGGCTAGATAATATTTCATTGCCTCCCCTGTTGATTATCGCAGGTTTATTGGGGCTTGCCCCATTTGTTCCCGAACCCCATGTGTGGGAAAAACTCAAAATGCTCTCTGCAGGCAATTTGAGTAAACCCCTGGATATTTTCGATCTGTTGCTGCATGGAACACCCTGGATATTACTTGGCCTGAAACTCATTCGTATGGGTGGTGTCTCAAAATCTGATTAATTATGGAATAAGGAGAGGGTATGAAACACCTGGTGTTTGTCTATAACGCAGATAGTGGGCTGTTTAATACCATGGCGGACATTGCCCACAAAATTATTTCCCCTTCGACCTATTCCTGTCAGCTCTGCGCCCTCACCCATTCCTACTTCACCGCAAGAAAAGAATGGACTCCATTTTTAGATGAACTTGATGCCGAGCTTGAGTTTTTGCATCGTGATGAGCTACAAAAAAAATATGGCATTAAAGAAATAACACTACCTGTCATCTTGCTGAAGAATGATGCTCAATTGAGCACCTGGATATCTACCAAAGAAATAAATGACTGCCAGAGTATTGATACACTTAAGCTAATGATTAGTGAGAAATTAAAAGATTAAATTCATTTCACAAACCGATTCAGCTAAAACATTTTTCTCCAGGGTCGCTATGTAGACATACAATAAAGTGCATTGTTATGTTCCTTGAATTAACCGAAAACCTGATAAAAGAACTGATACCACCCAAACCTGCTACAGATGGTCGGGGGCGTCAGGCTTTTTATCGGGATTCACGCTTAACCGGTTTTGCAGTAAGAATCTCCAGTGGGGGCACCAAGTCCTACATATTAGAAAGACGCATAAGGGGTAAGGTAAAACGAATCACCCTGGGACGGTGTGAAAAAATGTCTTTCAACAAGGCACAGGCCCGTGCCAAAAAATTAATAAGTGAAGTCGAACGGGAAAATGCCCCACGAATTATCAATGGCAAAATCGTGGATGAAGAGATTAGCCTGTTAACCGCTTACTATGACTATCTGGACACACACAAAGACCTGAACGCTTCTACACTGGCTGATTATCAGCGTTCGATAGATGGCCCATTACATGACTGGCATGCTATTCCTGTTCGAGAAATTGATAGTCATCTTATTGTTGAAAAGCACAAGGAAATCGGACAACATCATCCAGCCCGCAGCAATAATGCCATGCGTTTGCTTAGGGCCGTTTTAAATTATGTGCAGTGGCACATGCGTACCGTTGACCATCACCCCATACTGAAACAAAACCCAGTTGATATCCTTAACAAGCGGGGTCTTTGGTACGCCATTAATGCCTCTTCAAAACCCCGCGGATTCGCGTCAGAGCAATTAAAACAATGGTGGCAGGCCTCATTATCACTCAAGAAAGCCACTACTCGTAAATACCTGCACTTTTTATTACTAACCGGTTATCCACCATCAATCGTTTCAGGCTTGAGATATAAAGATATTGATTATGATAAGAAACTCCTGATTTACAAACAGGGTGACTATTCAGAAATTCCCTTATGTTTACCGGTTTGCAAATACCTATGTGATGAACTTTATTCCAGGCCTGAAAGAGTGTTCAATGATTCCCAACATATCTTTCCAGGTCTGAATGGTAAACCCATTAGCGACCCCAGAACGGCCATCAAAAAAATACAAAGTGCATCCGATATCTCTTTTGGTCTGAAGGATCTGCACTGGGCATTTATGGAGTTTGCAAAACTGACCCAGTTGCACACTCCAAAGCTACATTTGCTATCCGATGTATATAAAGGTAAAAAAGTGATCGTTTCTGACCAGGACAATCTTGAGTTAAGAGAAATTCAGGAAAGAGTTTTCCTGAATATGTTTTTTATCATTGGGACTATAAAGTCTTAGCAAGCCTTGCCTGCTGATTTGTTACTGATGTTTTAAGTTGGGCAACAAACTCATCAGGTGTATTTGATTCATTCAACAATTTTTGAATCGATTGCCGTGCAGACTTTTCATCTAATTCAAAAGACTTCACAGACATAAGGACAAGTGTATCAAACTGAGTATTATTGCACTGGCTGTCGCATTGGCTTTTGATTTGATAGAAATGGGTATTAACAAACATCGTTAGCTCTGAACGGGGATTCCTTTCAAGCCCTTCATTTGTAGCCCTGCCCCGTTTTTGCATGTTGATCTGGAATTTGCCAGGTTCATACTCGTACATAGCCCCTGTGGAAGCATCGACGGTAAAACCAATTCCCCCCAGTTGAAGATTAAGAAGATTGAGCATATTTATTCCATCATAATCCAGTTCCAATTTAATGTTTTCATCCTGGTAGCCAGGCTTTTTCAGAGTGATGGTTTTATATTCATACTTTAAAAGTTTGATGGTAGCCGGTGTCTTCCCTACCAACAGGCCATCTGCATAAATACTGGCACCTTCTGGATCACTTGTGATTTTCATTTTCTGTTCTGTGCCACTGAACATGCTGGCACAGCCAGAAGCAAGTGCAGATAGTAGAATCAGTAAAGGTAGATATCTGTTTAACATATTATTCTTCTAATGAACTGACTGTTTCGGAGTTTCACTTGTCAAACCGACCATAAAATTAGATGATTAATCTATTCATCAAATACTGTTTCAGGAATGTCACCAATTTTGTGGCTAAACATAATAGTAAGAAAAATTTGAGAAATTCGCTACTAATTCTTTGTCTTTCCCTTGGGTCCCCGGCCTGGGCAGCAAAACAGGCTGATCCACTGCAATACTGGAAGAAGCTATTGCATTTTGGTGAAACCCACAGTCAGGTCATATCACAAGACTTTTTTCTTGCTAAAAATGGTAACGCTGACCCTGATGCCGAATTAGCACATACGATTCAATTGCTGAATAGCCCACAGGGCAGAACCATTGCCTGCCGGTTCCCGGCCCGTTATCAGTGGATCAGACAAACCCAAAAGGCCGTACCCCAATATGATCTGCACCAATGTCGGGAAATTCAGAAATTTAAGCAGTCATTCCAGCATCAGACCCTTAAACTGGTATTTGCCTCTGAATACCTGAACAAGCCGGTTTCCTCTTTTGGCCATACCCTGCTGGTGTTTTATGATGAGGACAAACCTTTATTGTCGGCCGACACCATTCATTTTGCTGCAGAGACACAAGCAGATGATGGTTTCCTGACTTATACATGGAAAGGATTTACGGGGGGGTATCAAGGTTATTTTCACCGTGATCCGTTTTTCAAAAAACAACTGCAATACACTATTCAGGAACAACGATACATCCATCTTTATACACTTGATTTTAATAAACAGCAGATCGAAAAAATTATTCACCATCTGTATGAACTACGAAACGCCCGTTTTAAATATTATTACGTCAACCAAAATTGCGCTTATCAAATAGCAAATTTACTCGACATTGCCAGTGATGATATCAGTTTTTCCAGTGATGGTTTTGTATTGCCGATAGATGTTATTAAACGATATAAAACACAGTATACAAGGCACACCGTTCTTCAACCTGTCACACGTAAAATTCAATTTCTGCTGAAAGACATGCCGGAAAGGGATCTGGGGCAGTTTGAGCAGGTGCTGGCTGGAGAACTTGACCCAGACAACACTCTCCCCAATCATGTCAAACAAGTCTTATACTTATATTATGATCATGCATACCGCAGTCAGCGCATTAAGCATCCCAACTATCAGAAGGTACTACGACTCAAATACCAGCGAGAAAAACTGGATATCCCATCACCCCAACCCATGGATAAACCCGGTGCTCATCGAATATCGATTGGACACTTAAAACAGGATGGTCAGGAAAGTGCACTACTATCATACCGCCCGGTTTTACAAGGTTTGCGTGACACTCTGATTACTGAACAACAGGACTTTGAGCTGTCTCTGTTTCAGCCCATGGTACGTATTCAGGACAACACCAGTTATTTACATCAGTTTGATTTTATAAACCTTAAATCATTCCCTACTCGTAGCTATTTATACAAACCTCTATCCTGGCAGTTTTACACCGGCTTTAATCGGAATAACCTGAAACAAAGCTTGAATTATGAAACTGAATTTGGCCTGGGTCTTAGTTACCAGCTTTCCTTATTTAGCATGAACTATTCGATAAATATTGGCAGCGATCTAAGCCTGGGTGATTATTATTACAAACCCAATATCACTGCCCTGCTCCGCTTAGGTGACAATTTCAAAATCGGCATAGAGGCCAGTGAAAAATATTATGAACATCATCAATTCATCACTCGTAGTGGTTTTGTAAGTTTTACGACCGGGAATCATGGTCTCACTCTGGAATACTCACAGTTACCTCATCTTGAGCAGGAAAGCATGAATCTCTCATACCATTATTATTTTTAACGCTAAAACTGGCCAATTAAGGCAAAAAAACTCAAAAAAGTGAAATATTCACAATTTTTCCCGATCTTTGTTCACTGTATGTAATTTCACCAGATTTATAGTTAAGCCATGGTGAATTACCTTTTTTGACAGCTTGACACTGTTATTTTTTTTTGGTGAATACTCAGGGGGTTTATTATGAATCAGTTAAGAAGTGGGTTTCTCGCTCATTATGTTAATCAGACAGATGTGGCGACAATGTTACAACGCCATCCGGATCCCATTCTGGTGACCGATGAGTATAAAGAGATTGTTTATACCAATACTGCGGGTGCCCGGTTATTGTGCCGTTTACCCAGCAATAACGGATATCTTCATCGAGAGATTAATCAGGAACTCAATTACAGTTACATCGTCAATGTGGATGATGTGAACGGTGAGGTACTTAGCTTTGATGTCAATCGCACTGAAATTCAGTGGAACAATGAAGTCGCCATTATGTACTGCCTGCATGATATTACCACTCATAAACTGTATTGCAATGAACTGGAACAACTGGTTTACAGTGACCACATGACCGGGCTCTATAACAGCCGTGGGCTTGAAGTCCTGTCTGCTCATGTCAGAAGCATTGCTACCCGTAACAAGCAGAGCATCACTTCCTATTATATCGATGTAAATAATCTCAAACGTATCAATGATGATTATGGTCACAGCATGGGTGACACAGCCATTATCGAAACAGCTGAGATTATCAACCACTGCTTTCGCAATGCCGATGTTAGTGCCCGAGTCGGTGGTGATGAATTTGTCGTTCTAACTCTTGATGATGTCAATGAGCCGGTTGATCTGATCCTGGCTCGACTGGAAAAGGAAATCGAACGACGCAACACTATGGCAGACCGGTGTTATGAACTATCTGTCAGTGTTGGAGTCAGTCGCCATCCTGCCAATCACTTATTTAATGTTCATCAGTTAATCCAGGAAGCCGACCATAGGATGTATGTCGCAAAAAAGCAAAAGTCTGATGCCGCAATGCGGCAGTGTACACCTGTACGACCAGTGAGGGATGAATCCCGCCTGGATCAGTTACAAGTGGCTGTATAACAAAGGGGAGAAATTCTTCCGGTTGGTTTTACCAACCCGCCGGTAGTTTTTCATTGATGGTGACAATTTTGCTTTTGATGGATATGTATCCACCATTAACCAGATCTTTGAGAATGCGGCTGACCATTTCTCGGGAGGCTCCCACCATATCGGCAATGTCCTGGTGGGTCAGCTTTTGATTCACCACCATTTTTCCATCTTCCATTTCTGAAGCGAGGTCCAGTAAGGTATGTGCTACACGTCCATAGACATCCATCAGTGCCAGACTTTTTACATTATTGGTCAGATCACGAACCTGTTTGGCCAGGGACTGGATCATGTTAAAGGCCATATCCGGGTTATCTGCCAGCACCTTTTTAAATTCTGCCTTGGCGATTATCATCACTTTAGTGGGCTGGATGGTCTTGACCGAAGCGGAACGCGGTTCATTATCTACCAGGGCAAGCTCACCAAAGTACTCGCCGGGGCCAAGAATGTTCAGGATAACCTCCTTGCCATTCTCATCGCTGGCATACACCTTGACCTCACCCTGCAGGACTACATAAAGAGAGTCGGTGTCATCACCTTCATTAATCAGGATACTGTTAGCCGGATAGGTTCGGGTAGTGCTGTGTTGCGTCAGAATGTCGGAGTCAGAAGGATTGAGTTCTGAAAAAAGATGCATTCGATTAAGCATACGTCCCTCTTTATATATTTTATTAGCGTCGTGTGTTTACAGCTGATTATTAACTATACAACACACATAAGAAGATAAGGGAGAAGACTTGAACAAGTCAACACACATTAACTTAGAAATTGTATTCTTTTTGCCTAAAGACCGTTCATGTTATAACACCTGAAACAGGGGACAGGATGTTTTGCTGCGAATCAGCCACTATATAAAAACACAACTATATAAAGGTCTCGGCCTGGGCCTGGTGATCGCCCTACTTGGTGTTGGGTTAGCCAGCAGCCCAGCCGGTCGCTGGTTGGAAGAAGAACTCGGCCTGCCCTGGTTATTCAAAGCCCGGGGGCATCGAGTGGCGCCTGAAGATGTGGTCGTCATCAGCATCGACAGTCGCTCTTCTCAGGAGCTGGGCCTACCCAACAAGCCCCGCAAGTGGCCAAGATCATTACATGGCAGAGTTGTTGATAAGTTAAGTGAAAATGATGTCAGTTCAATTACTTTTGACGTCATATTTGACGAAGAACGCAACAAATTAGAAAATTCTGTCTTTGCTGATTCAATACAAAGGGCCAAAAAGGTCATTCTATTTCAGTACCTGAAAAAATTTCCTGTTTATCAGCAAGATAGTAATCGTAAACAGCAAATTATCGGGATCACGGAACGTCTAATTCCCCCTGTCAGCGTGTTGCAGGAGGCGGCCCTGGGCCTGACTCTGTTCCCCCTGCCCAAGGTACCCGCCCGGGTCAATCACTTCCAGCTGTACTCTCCTGCCCTGGGGAATGCGGCTACCATGCCGGTGATGGCCCTGCTTGCCCACAGCCTGGATCAATACGAAATAATCAACCGTCTACTCAAGGCTGAGCTCGAGTCACTCCCTTTCCAGTTACCTCAAAGCCGGGCCAAAATCCTGGCCCAAAAAGACCTCCATGGTCTGGCCAGTCGCTTACGAAATCTGTTTCTGGCACAGCAGGATCTGGCTTCTAGATTAATCACGCAGTTGAAAGCACAGAATGCCCCCCAAAAACTTCCTGCTCTCATCAATGCCCTGGCCATGCCCGACAGCGCCTATCTGAATTTTTATGGCCCGGCAGGAAGTATTAACACCATCCCCTATTACAGGATTCTGGCAGCGAAACCCGGCGAGCTGGATCTGAAAGGCAAAGCCGTCTTCATTGGGTTTGCCGAAGAGTTTCAACCTGAACAGGCCGATGCGTTTTATACCGTCTTTACCGATTCGCAAAGTGGTCTTGATATCAGCGGTGTAGAAATTGCCGCAACGGCATTCGCAAATCTGCTGGAAAACAGTTATCTCAAGATACCCACAGCATCAACAGATATTCTTATTTTATTAGCATGGGGGCTTTTGCTTAGCATTGGCCTGCGCATGGTGTCAGGTCAATTTGTTTTACCTGTTGCCTTAATAGCATCAGCAGTTTATGGCTGGCTGGTTTATCAACAGTTCGCCATTCAACATCACTGGCTACCGCTGGCTATACCTTTATTAATTCAGACACCACTGATAGTTGTAGGCAGTCTTATCTGGAAATATCAGGACGTTCAAAAAGAACGACGCAATATCCGACAGGCTTTTGGTTATCACCTGCCGATCAAGGTGGTGGATCAACTCGCACGCGGCATGGAACACATCACCGAAACCGGACAACATGTGCATGGTATTGTCATGGCCACGGATGCGGCACAGTATACGCAATTGTCTGAAAGCATGGCCCCTGCAGAACTACGCACCATGATGAATCAATATTATGAGATTCTATTTACCCCCATTCGTCAGGCCGAAGGTGTTGTTTCCGATGTTATCGGTGATGCTGCGCTGGCCTTCTGGGCATCACCACAACCGGATCAACAACAACGTCAACAGGCCTGTCAGGCAGCACTGGATATTGTGCAGGCCATCGATCGTTTCAATAAATCAAACATTAGCCATGCCCTGCCGACTCGACTTGGACTGCATTTTGGTGAGATGGTCATGGGTCATGTGGGTGCAGTAGATCATTATGAATATCGTGCTGTAGGTGACATCGTCAACACGGCGACGCGCATAGAAGGATTAAACAAATTGCTCGGTACACGCGTCATTGTATCTGAACAGGTATTGCAAGGTGTTGTTGGATTTACGACAAGAGAGCTGGGTAATTTTGTGCTGGTTGGCAAACAACAGGCACTCAAGCTTTATGAACTCGTTGCGCAAAATAATGACGCAGATCAATTTATCGATTACACGCAATTTGAAAATGCCGTTCATCACTATCAGACAAGCCATTTCGATTTGGCAGAACAGGGCTTTAAGCGATTTATTGATATGTATGGTTCGGATAGTCCATCAGAATATTACCTTGGACTAATTGAACAAAATAAAATTAACGAACCCGAAGAAACATATGAGGTCATTAAACTGACACAAAAGTAATTCACATGTGAATTATGCAGAAATAAAAATTTAACAAATTATTTTATAACACGGTATAATGTAAACCGCTATAAGCAGTTAAATCATTATAAAAAAGCTGCTTGCTAATCTAGTTAGCAAACCACTTAAAACATCATGGAATGATGTACAGAACATAATAGTAAAAAACTAAAAGGGAGTAGATAACGGCATGGGAGACCGGAATCGTAAAATAGCAGGATGTGTTGTTACGCTTGCCTGCCTGTTGCTTTCAAGCAACACTGCATTTGCTGCCTGTGAAAAGTGGGCGGCAAAGATCGCATCTGTACAGGGTAAGGTTGAAGCGAAACGATCAAAAACAACCAATTGGCAAATAGTCAAACTCAATGACAGCTTTTGTGCTGGTGATCAGATCCGAGTCAGTACAAACAGTCGTGCAGCCATCGTGCTGACCAATGAAACATTATTGCGACTGGATCAGAATTCAGCCATCAAGTTAACAGCGATTAAACCCAAACAAACCTCGATCATCGATCTATTCAAAGGTATCGGTCACTTTATCAGTCGTGTCCCCCGCAGTCTCAAGGTAGAAACACCCACCATGAACGCCGCGATTGAAGGAACCGAATTTGTCGTTGCCATTTACGGTAATGAAACTCGCTTAACGGTATTTGAAGGCACCGTGCTGGCATCCAATAAATCAGGTAAGGTCAAACTCACCAATGGTGAGTCGGTTGTAGCCTCACAAAACCGTGCTCCGGTTAAACGCATTCTGGCCAAACCCCGCGATGCCGTGCAATGGGCGCTCTATTATCCACCGATCCTCGACCCTGCTATTAAACGCAATGACAACATGTATCGTGCTGCTACTCTGTTGAATAAAGGCCGCGCCAAAGAAGCCAGTGCTATCTTAAACAAAGAGCCTCATTCAGGTATCAGCAAGGCCCTGCAGTCGATCATTGCCGTGGTCAATAACGAAAAAGAGAATGCACTTAAACTGGCAAAAGAGGCTGTTAAGACTTCACCAAATCAAGTCGCAACACACATTGCCCTATCTTATGCACACCAGGCCAATTTTAATCTTGATGCCGCTTTGATTGCATCACAGCAGGCAACAATCAAAGACAGTTCATCGGCACTCGCCTGGGCTCGTGTTGCCGAGCTACAGTTGTCACTTGGTATGCTGGATGATGCCCTGGACTCAGCAAAGCTGGCCAGTGACAAAAACAACAAACTATCACGCACCCAATCCATTTTAGGTTATGCCCATCTCTTACAGATAGACATCGAAAAAGCCAAACAGGCCTTTACCAAAGCCATCAAACTGGATCAAACCGACCCTCTGCCCCGTCTGGGTATGGGACTGGCAAAGATTCGTGATAATGAACTGGCCGAAGGCCGACGCGAAATCGAAATCGCAGCCAGCCTGGATCCAAACAACGCCATTGTCAGAAGCTACCTCGGTAAAGCCTATTTCGAAGAAAAACGCAGCCCACTGGACTTTGAACAATTCGACATGTCCAAAGAGCTGGATCCCAATGACCCCACTCCCTGGTTCTATGATGCTATTGCCAAGCAATCAGAAAATCGTCCTGTAGAAGCATTGGACAGTCTACAGAAATCGATTGAGTTGAATGATAACCGGGCGGTGTATCGGTCCAGTTTACAGCTGGACCAGGATGAAGCTGCAAGGAGTATTAGTTTAGCCCATACATATAATAATTTAGGTCTCACACAAAAAGCTCTAAATGAGGCTACAAAATCATTAATGTTTGATCCTGCTAATTCATCGGCCCATCGGTTTTTTTCCGACAACAATGGAGCACGTCAACGTCATGAAATTGCTCGTGTAAGTGAGTTATTGCAAAGTCAACTGTTACAGCCTGTTGGCAATACGACTGTTCAACCACATTTATCAATTGCGTACATAAATGCACCAGTATGGTCAGGTCCTGCTCAAACTAGTTTTAATGAATATTCCCCTCTATTCGTCCAAAATCAAACAGCACTCAAGACCGCCGTCTTTTTTGGTAATAATAATACCGAAGGTGACGAACTTAATATATCGGGTCTTATGGATCAATTCTCCTGGAGTCTGAGTCAATATAGTTATAATACTGATGGATTTAGAAAAAATAGCGCTGTTAACAATGATCTCAGAAATGCTTTTATACACACAAAAATCTCTAATAGCTTAGACATCCAAATTGAGCACACAAATTTCTCAACAGTTATTGGTGATCAGCGACTCAACTTTGATCCTAGTTTTACTTCAACAGACATGAGAACACTTGACGATGAAATAACAAGAATTGGCGGTCATATCTACCCATCACAAAATCACGACATAATTTTCTCATATCTGGAAAACTTTCGAGATGTGCAAACTTTTCGACCAACAAGCCCAATCGGTATTACCATTAAAACTAAAGAAAAAGGGAAAGATCAACAATTACAATACCTTTTGTCTCTTGACTCATATAAACTTATTCTAGGAATAGGCAAAAATGAAGTCGATAGTGAGTCAACTACAACAGTTTCTTTTCTTGGCACACCAATATCCATCACCAATACCAAACCTGAAAACAAACAGGAAAACGCATACGTATACAACCATTTTCTTTTTGGAAGCAGTTCGACAATTACCTTAGGATTAAGTCACGACAATGTTAAAAGTCTCTCCCCTTTCCGTGATATCAAGGAGAACAGCGGAAAAATTGGAATCTTTTGGGATATAAGCGAGAACACTAGATTCCGTGCAGCTGCATTTGAAGGGGTTAAAAGGCATTTTGTTGTAAATCAGACTATAGAGCCAACTCAAATTGCTGGTTTTAATCAATTTTTCGATGATCCAAATGGATCTACATATGATGCCTATGGGGTTGCCTTTGATTATTCTTCACGCAGTAGCTCATCTCTTGGTATAGAGGCATTTCAAAGAGATGTTAAAACACCTGAAACCACATCCCCAGCCACATTCATTCTTACCGATCAAAATGAAACAACGCATGATATATATTTCAACACATCCATTTCAAAACACTGGCAATTCAATATGAATTATATCTATGAAAAATATAAAACGGAAAAACGAGAACCTACAGAGCTAACCACCAGAAGTTTACCGATTGGAATAAAATATTTTTCACCCAATGGCCTGTATGGCACTTTAACTTATACAAAAGTAAGCCAAAGGTCTAGTTTTACTACAGCCCCTGCTTTTGATAAACGAAGTGAAAAATTTGAAATCATAGACCTCAGCATTGGCTATAAACTTCCAAAACAGCTTGGAAATATGAGCTTACAAATACACAACATAACCAACAAAGAATTTATATACCAAGACTACAATTATATCTCTGCAAATGATTTTTATTACAACAACTTATATACCCCAGAAAGAATAGTAACAGGGAATATTGCAATTAATTATTAAATTATTTATTTGATGTCAACTAAATAATACACACCAGGAGGAAATATGCGTATTTTATCAGTATTATTAACTGTGGTGGTTTTAACTGCTTGTAACAAGTTAGCGGACAATCCACCAATCAACCCACAACCTGCCGAAACTGTTCCACCAAACGCCACATTTAAGAAGTTTAAAACTGAAACCTTAGATAAAGCAGCACTTAAAGCACTTGGTGTAACTGGTGACGATCTTGTCATTGTTGTAAAAGAAAGCGGTAAAAGTATTTTATATGGTATGCCTGGAAAAAAATTCAAGAAGGGGTTAGCTACAGAAGTAGATAGCCATATTTCCAAACTCAAAAAGATGGGCAAGGAGCCAAATATAGTTAATGATTTTAGAATTCAGACAATTGTTAATAGCCCAGGGTGCAATTGGATCGGGGACGGATCAGGTAATATCATCTGGTACCCAGCAGGTTGTCCCTAATCCTAACACTATAGTCAAAACTAACAAGCCGGCATTAAGCCGGCTTTTTTTGTTAATTTTTCACATTTCCCAAGGCATCACCACACAGAAACTAACTTATAGTTTAAGTATTGTAGTAACTGTAAGGACAGTGAACAGTGGCTAAGGATAGCCACGTATAGACCCAATGATAATTTGCCTAAGTTATCATTTTGGGACTCCCCCTTTTAAGCCGGCATGATGCCGGCTTTTTTTCCTCTACTTATCAGATTGGTAATTTTTCACAAAATACAGGCATATATTTCACTGCTATTAAAACGGTTTTTTTCTATTCTAAAGTCACAGGGAGGAAGATAGTGGTCATGGATGGCCACGCAATTATCTTCTCTCCCCTGTAATCATTTAGTAGTGAGACTCCTCTACCTTCGCCGGCCTATGGCCGGCTTTTTTATTGTTCCTAAACCAGGCTAATTTGTATAAATTCTGTAATTCAAATAAAGTAAACAAACCACAATAACCAATAAGGATGGAGCCATGATTGTTATTATCACAAACCGAAACATAAACCCCGGAAAAACTGATGAAACACTGTTTGGCAATGATATGTCAGACGATGGTCTTAGAGTGGCTGAGTATAAATATGAAATAACAAAACCGGAGAATGAGTTTGACTGGCTAGTTACAGATGATTTTGATGACACCGATCCTGTAGAGAAATGGACGGCAACCCTTTATGAAAAAGGTAAGGAAAACGATTGCTTTGATAAAATTATTCAGACAATTCAATCTGGAGACGTTGAGGCCAATCGGCCCTGGATGATGTTTCTACACGGAAACAATCAGGACATGCAATCCAATCTGGTCAAATGCCGCAAACTCAGTAAAGTTCACAATGTTAATGTCATCGCATTCTCCTGGCCATCACAGCCAAATACCTTTGTTAAAGATGCAAAAGAATCTGCTCTCAATTCAGTAACTGTAGATGACTTAAAAAATTTGATGGATGGAATAGTTCCTGATCCTGCCACTTTAGGCCTTAAGTTTCTGGTAAATCTCATTGATGAAAAGAGAGAGGCTTATGAAGAAGCCAAAAGACGAGCTAAAACAACCGCGCCGGCATTTGTTGAATCGCTGAGTATGGTCAAAAAGCTGTTTCTCGACAAACTAAACGCACCAAATCAAGCAGCCCCCTTCAATTTGCTGGTACATAGTCTGGGCAACCAGGTATTCCAGCATTCAAACTTTCCAGCTGATAATTCTCTCAATGATATGTTTACCAATGTCATTATGCATCAGGCAGATGTACAAGGAGATGATCATGCCAGCTGGATACACCAACGCATGACTGATGTAGGCCAGCACGGCTATGTAACCATCAATTATTATGACTGGGTACTCTTTCTCTCGAACCTGGCCAATGGCAAAGAGCGCTTGGGTATGTACCGACAAAATCTGGATGCCCTCAATGTGACCTACTTCGATTTCACTCAGGGAACAAATGTCGAAAACCTGCATAATTTCTTCCACATGACTCAATCACAGAATGCATCTATTCATAATCTGTTTGGCAACCTGTTAAAAGGTCAGACAGGACTTGATTATTCACAACTGGATTTTGAAAAGTCGGAGCTGGGTAGCAATGTATACAAATTAGAAGAACTCGAAGAGATAATAGACACAAGCGATTAATTCACCAAGGTGAAGCACAGGGAAGTGCTTCATCCATCTGCACGGATACTGTGCTGGTTTACCTCGATAAAAAAATAAACGACTAATGTGAATGGTGCCCGGGGCCGGACTCGAACCGGCACGGTGTTGCCACCGAGGGATTTTCTTACCCGCTACGACTTTCGTCGCTGCATCATAAATGCATTTGTGGTCTGGACTTTCTCTTTACCCTATCATATAAAATGACGTAGGCAGGAGCCGTCAAGTCTCTACACTTTCCTAAGGACAGGACTATGAAACTACATAAGTATTCAGAATCACAACTCAGATCGGCAATTAAAACTTCTACCTCAATGAGACAGGTTCTGCAAAAACTTGCAGTTTCTCCGTTTGGTGGAAATTACGACGTTCTAAGAAAAGCAATTAAGCACTTTGATCTTGATACATCACATTTCCATGGTCATGCCTGGAACAAGGGCAAAAAACTTGGCCCAAAACAACCGATTGAGTATTACTTAAACAACAAAATTCCAATTCAATCTTATAAACTCAAAAACAGGCTTCTTAAAGAAGGTATTTTTGACCATCAGTGTATGAATTGTAAGAACGCTGTGTGGCTCAATCAGCCTATTCCACTAGAGCTTGATCATATAAACGGTAACAATCAGGACAATCGAATCAAAAATCTTCGAATGTTGTGTCCTAACTGCCATGCTCTTACTCCAACATATCGAAGTAAAAACCGTTCTCAGGCTTAGCTCGGGATTGCCACCAACTTTACATGCTGAGGTTTCCCCGAATTTGACTCCATTCACATCAGTGGTTTCCCTACTGAGTGCTCAAAAATTTAAGTCCCTTGCGTCTACCAATTTCGCCACCCGGGCTATGAGTGACGCGGCTATTCTACAGATTTAGAATGTGAATGGAAATAAAGAAGTGAGTTAAGATTTTTTAAAATGGAGGCGGGACCCGGAGTCGAACCGAGATCCACGGATTTGCAATCCGCTGCATAGCCATTCTGCCATCCCGCCATATTCGTGCTTATCTTACAAAAAAACCCCGGTGTTTTCACCGAGGTTTTCAAAATCTGGAGCGGGAAACGAGACTCGAACTCGCGACCCCGACCTTGGCAAGGTCGTGCTCTACCAACTGAGCTATTCCCGCAAAGAGGGTGCTATTGTAGCGGCGAGTTTTTCTCTGTCAAGCAGGAATGTGAGGGTATTTCAGGCCTTTGTCAGGCTGGACCAGGCTGCTCTTAGATAGACCACCATGGACCATAATGTGAGGGCAGCCGCCAGATATAACAGCCCATAACCGATTTCCGTGGTGGGGAATGCGCCTACAGGCGCTCTATATAATAAGAAGCCAACGGCCAGCATCTGAGCCGCTGTTTTGATCTTGCCAATATTGGAGACTTTCACCTTGGCATTGTCCCCGACCTGGGCCATCCATTCTCGTAGGGCCGATATGGTGATTTCACGGCCTATAATGATGGCTGCTGGAACAGCGGTAAAGGCACCAGGATCGGCTCCAACCAGAAGAATAAGCGCCACGGCGACCATTAGCTTATCTGCTACGGGGTCGAGAAAGGCACCGAAGGCTGACTGCTGGTTCAGTTTGCGAGCCAGGTAGCCATCAAACCAGTCACTGATACCGGCGACAAAGAAAATACTCGTGGTGATAACATGGTTCCAGCCGGATTCCGGCCAGTAAAAGGCCACAACAAAAACCGGAATTAATACAATCCGAAATAAGGTCAGGATATTGGGTATGTTCCACTGCATGTTCTTATTATGGTCTATCTGAATGAAAACGATCGTAAATTAACTGTGCTAAATCTCGACTAATGCCCTGCACACTGGCCAGATCTTCCACCCCTGCCCTGGCCACTTCCTGCAGACCACCAAACTGGCGTAATAACTGCTGCCGACGTTTTGGTCCTAGCCCTGGGATTTCTTCCAGGGGTGACTGATTGCGTTTTTTCTGGCGACGTTGACGATGACCGGTAATGGCAAACCGATGTGCTTCGTCACGAATCTGTTGAATTAAATGCAATGCGGGCGAATCAGAGGGCAGTATAGTCTCGCGTTTTTGTTCGGACAAGCAGAGTGTTTCCAGACCGGGTTTGCGTGAAGGGCCTTTGGCGATACCGATAATGGTCAGCTCTTCAATTTGTAATTCTTCCATGACATCCCGGGCCTGACTGACCTGCCCCTTACCACCATCGATAAACAGGACATCCGGTATTTTTCCCTCGCCTTCTTTTAATCGTTTATAGCGGCGTGTCAGTGCCTGATGCATCGCTGCATAATCATCGCCAGGCGTAATACCTTCGATATTAAAGCGGCGATAATCGGATTTGAGGGGGCCGTTTTGATCAAAGACCACACATGAAGCCACTGGTGCTTCACCCATAGTATGGCTAATGTCAAAACACTCCATACGTGTCGGTAGTTCATCAAATCCAAGGACATCCTGCAAGGCCTCATAGCGTTGAATCAGGGTTGCCTGACTGTTCAGGCGCATACTCAGTGCCTGCCTGGCATTCTGCTCGGCCATTTTTAACCAGCGGGCCCTTTCACCACGCAATTTGTGAGAAAGAGCTAGCTTGCGGCCGGCCTGTTCGGACAGGACTGAGGCCAATATGTCGGCATCCGTCAGTTCGGCATTTAGCAATATTTCGTCGGGTAGTTCATGTTTTGAGGCCCTGGCCTCGCCGGAAATCAGGTAATATTGCGATATAAACGCTGAAAGCAGCTCTTCTACCACCTGTTGCTCGACATTTTTGGGATAAAAGGTCTTATTACCCAGATTACGCCCACCCCGCACGGTAAATAGCTGTACACAGGCCACACCACCCTGAACAGCAGCGGCTATCACATCCAGGTTGCCCCGCTCTCCTTCGATATACTGGCGTTCCTGTACTCGCCTTAAATTTGCAATCTGATCACGATAAAGCGCGGCCTGTTCATATTGTAAAGCTACTGAGGCCTCATCCATTTTATCGGCCAGCTCATCAATCACCGCTGTGCTTTTGCCTTCCAGAAACATGACCGCATGGCGCAGATCATTCTGGTAAGCCTGTTCATCAATGAGGCCGACACAGGGTGCTGTGCATCGTTTGATCTGATACTGCAGGCAGGGCCTGGAACGATTTTTATAAAAACTGTCTTCACACTGGCGAATAGGAAATAATTTTTGCAACAGGTTCAGGGTCTCTCTCACGGCCCCGGCACTGGGATAAGGGCCAAAATAACGTCCTTTGGCCCGCTGTGCGCCACGATGCACGGCCAGGCGAGGAAAGGCGTCCAGGGACAGATATATATAGGGATAACTCTTATCGTCTCTAAACAGGACGTTATAACGCGGCTTAAGAGACTTGATGAGGTTGTTTTCCAGTAACAGGGCCTCATTTTCGGTATGGGTGACCGTGATTTCGATATTGCAGATCTGCGCAACCAGGGTTCGGGTCTTGGGATGGGTAATATTTTTCAGAAAATAACTCTTAACCCGCTTTTTCAGATTGCGTGCCTTGCCGACATAAATGACCTGCTCACGCTTATCCAGCATGCGATATACACCCGGACTATCGGGGAGGGTCTTTAAGAATGCTTTGGCATCGAACGATGCCTGCCCAGCCTGGCTTTCCATGGCCTATTTAGCCATGAGTTTGAGGATTTTTTCAAATACTTGATGGAACATTTTCTCGGTGAGACGTTTGGTTGAGGTGTTGTAGCGACTGCAGTGATAGGACGTCACCAGTTTACTATTATCAGGTAAATCATAGACCTTGCCATGGCCGAAAGAATAGTCTGACTGCTTAAGGCCATAGGCTTTCACCACGGCCTTGTGGGCGATTCCCCCCAGCACCAGGATTATCGCACCCTTTTTAAGTCCAGCCAGTTCATTGGCAAGAAAACTATTGCAGGTGTTGATCTCAACCCCGGTAGGTTTGTTTTCGGGAGGCAGGCACTTAACGGCATTGGTAATACGACAGCGCTTGAGTTTGAGACCATCTTGCTGGGAGATCGATTCCGGTTTGGTACTGAACCCATATTTATAGAGCGTTTCGTATAACAGGATGCCAGCATAATCCCCGGTAAAAGGTCGGCCAGTGGCATTGGCCCCATGCATGCCTGGAGCAAGGCCGACGATCAGCAAATCTGGTTTGGCAACACCAAACGGGGCCACCGGTCGAGCATGGTAATCGGGATATTCCGTTTTGACTTTCTTAAGGAAGCTGTCGAGCCGTTTGCATTGTCGGCAATCAAGATCAAAAGACAGGCTGGTCATATTTAGTGAGGATTGCCTGCAATAATACCGTATTCTATGGCCAGGCGCGTCAGTTCAATATCGGTTTTGACATTGAGCTTTTCGTGCAGGCGAGAACGGTAGGTACTGATGGTTTTAGGACTTAAAAAAAGCTTATTGGATATATCAGTCACCCGTTGCCCTTCCAGTAACATCATCAACACCTGCAGTTCACGTTCTGAGAGCTCATCGAAGGGAGATTTGTCATCGTCACTGGCCGTGGCCATTTTCATTGCCAGATCCGGGCTAATGAAACGCTTGTTGACCATAGCATCACGAATGGCGCGCATGATCTCATCGGCTGATGCTCCCTTGGTCAGATAACCACTGGCTCCTGCCTTTAATAGGCGTTGTGGGAACATGATGTCATCGACCATGGTGACAATGATGATACGAACCTTGGGAGTGAGATGTTTGATTTTTTTGGTGGCTTCAAGGCCACCGACGCCCGGCATGTTAAGGTCCATGAGAACAATATCTGGGCTTAATTCCTTAACAAGAGTAATGGCCTCTTCGCCACTACTGGCTTCGCCAACAATTTCAAGGTCAGGATTATCTTCCAGGAGGCGCCTGACTCCTGTTCGAACCAGGTCGTGATCATCAACCAGCATGATCTTTATCATATTGTTCCCCGTTTATCAGGCCTTCCAGTGCCAGTGTCACGATGTATTTTCAACAATTATACCTGATTCATCTACATGGGAAATAGCCTGAAACGAAGCTTATTGCTGACTGTTATTAGGAAAAACCAGGCTATTTTCCTAGAAATGCCCAGATTATGAACAGATTGGTTAAATAGGCCTAATTGTAGAAAATGTGACGCCCAATTTTCGCCACACTGGTCTTCTTGCGTGCCCAACTGGGCCGGATATGACGGGCATGATAAAAAAGCGCCTGCTTCAGATTCTGGGCTTCCGGATTGTGGTAAACCTCCTTGGCAATTCTGGCCGCTTTTTTCCAGGATTCGCTATCCGTAGAAACAAGTTCATCCAGCTCCGTCCATGAGAAAGCACCGACATATCGCTTCCGTAGATAATCCCAGCGCTTTTGATAGACCACTTTACAAATAGTACCCGGGTAATGCTTTGAGGCCACCCGGTTCAGGGTCACACTTGCCACAGCGTATTTTCCCTCGTCAGGCTCTCCACGGGCTTCGTGATATATGTTCTTGGTCAGGCAGCGTAATTCTTCTGATTGCTGCTGATTCAGTATTGTCTGGGTGATCAGCCATCCTAGTGACAGGAAAAGACCTCCAAGAACCAAACCGAACATAAGGTTGCTACGATCACCACTCATCCAGTAAAACCGGAACCCTGACCAAAGCCCGGTGAGAGATGAACGATAGCGTAAACCTGAAATCAAATGTCTAATTTTCCAAATCATCCCAAAAGTATAGGATTCAGAGATAGCTGTATTTGTGAAGGTATTCTCAATTTAATTATTTAATACAATACTTATTAATAATATCGAATTAAATTATGGACTTATTCCCTTTGACTTTTAGTCAAAAATCCGGATTAATAACCACCTCAACATAATAATGACAACAAAACATGACGACCAATTCACTTTCAGATACGGTTATAGGTGTTATCTCACAGGTATGTGAATTACCTGCCAGTGACATCACCCTGCAGAGTAGCTTCGAAGACCTCAATATCAGTTCTCTAGATGTTGTCACAATTGCCTTTGAGCTGGAGGAAGAGCTGGATATCAAGCTTCCTGATGATGAAATCTACAACATCAAAACTGTAAAGGAACTCATTGATAACCTCCATCTACTCATGAATGAGTTAGAGACCAGCTAATGGCCACAACAGCCCGTTCAGTTGTAGTAACTGGATTTGGTTGCATTTCTGCTCTTGGCCATAACTCAAGCCAGTTTTGGGACAAACTCAAAGCTGGACAAACTGGTATCTCCAAAACCACATATCCATCTCGCCAGAAATTAGGTGACGCCCCCGTTGCTGAGGTCAAAGATTACGATCCAAAGAAGTATTTCGATGCAAAATCAATTCGAATATTGGATCCTAACTGTCAATTTGCCATTATCGCAGCAGATGAAGCTGTTCAACATGCAGGGATAAACTTCACACCTGACACAGGCAGTCGTACAGGAATCATCATTGGTACTGGCGTGGCTTCAAGAGAATCCACAGATGAAATTCTTGAACAATACTACAAACATAACAAATCCATCCCCCCTTACACGCTTCCTAAAGGGCTTCATAATTCATCTATAAGCAACATTTCTATTAAATACGGTATAACTGGTCCCAGCTGGATAGTTAACACTGCATGCGCATCATCAAATCATGCCTTCGGACAGGCCATGGAACTCATCAGGCAAAACAGGGCTGACATAATGCTTGCTGGTGGAACAGAAACACCTTTATCAGTCCCTTTTTTCAAGGCATGGGAAGCCTTACGAATTCTTGATCCTGTTACCTGTCGTCCATTCTCAAAAGATAGACAGGGTCTGGTATTAGGTGAAGGCTCAGGGATAGTTGTGCTTGAAGAAGAACAACATGCCCTAAAGCGCGGGGCAAAAATATACTGTCGCTTAAGTGGCTATGGTTTCTCGACTGACGCCTATGACATCATGAAGGTCTCACCTGAAGGTGCTGCTCGTGCTGTCCGAGAAGCTCTGTCTGACGCTAGTCTTAGAACAGAAGACATTGACTATATAAATGCACATGGGACGGGAACAATTATAAACGATCAGGCAGAAACAAAAATAATACATGATGTCTTTGGCGAGCATGCTGACCAGTTATTAATATCCTCTACTAAATCTATGCATGGCCATACACTTGGTGCCGCTGGTTCATTAGAACTTATAGCCACAATTCTGGCCATGACAAATGAATGTATTCCTCCTACTATAAATTTTACAGGCAATGATGAAAGCTGTGATCTTGATTATGTCCCCAACAAATCAAGGCATAAAAAAATTAAGTCTGCAATTTCACACAATTTTGCATTTGGTGGATTAAATGCAGTGATCGCTGTGACATGTTATTCATAATTTGATTTGAATCTTCGCTAACAAATATTGATAATCATTCCCACTGGTGTGTTTGTAATATCATACTTATATTAAAATAGGGGATAAAAATGATTACTCAACATAATGTAATTAACGAGCCCGTGAGTGAATACAGTCAACTCACAATTACATTAGATGATGTTAATAATGTAACCTGGTGCGCATTTAAAAATAGACAACAAGCCTGTTTTACTCAGGCGCTACTGGATGAACTATCTATTTCTCAAGATAACTTTACCAACAACCATAACCATAACTTTTTTGTTATTTCCTCTGAAAATCAGTCTGTGTTTAGCTTAGGTGGAGATTTAGTCCTTTTTAAAAACCTAATTTTGCAACAAAACCGAAAATCTTTATATCAATATATGAAACAGTGTATTGATGCGATATATGGCTTAAGTATCATGCCTGCATGTGAAGGAATTGCATTAGTCCAGGGAACAGCATTTGGCGGTGGTTTTGAGACGGCTTTAGCCTGTGATACGATCATTGCAGAAGAATGTGCCACATTTGGTTTTCCTGATAGATTGTTTAACTCCTTCCCAGGCATGGGTGCCTATAGTTATTTAAGCAGAAAAATCAACCCTTCCATGGCTCAGAAAATAATACGGAGCGCACGTACATATACTGCCAAAGAACTGTATGATATGGGAATTGTAGATAAACTCGTACCTGCAGGAGAAGGTGTAAAAGCGGTAAATGATCATATTGCTAACTATAACCGCTACAGTAATAGTTATGATGCATTAAAACAGATTTTTCAGGCCGCCAACCCTGTTGATTATAATGAGCTTTTAAGAATAGGTGAACTTTGGGTTAATACCGTTCTTAGATTGTCAGAAAAAGATCTGGCACTTATGGAACGACTGGCAGCTTCACAAAATAGTCTGTTAAATCATTAATCCAATACCTGTAAATTTTTAGATGACAGGTATGTTTTCATGGCTTCTCGTGTAGCCATTAGGCTGCTATTCAATTTCAACATTAGTTTGTCTGCCTGTTGGATGATCTTGGGATTTGTTTGGATTTCATCTTCACAGTATTTAGCAATTCCTGCTAATTGAAGAGCGGATACATTATTAGATATTCCCTTTAAGGCATGCATACATTGTTTGGCCTTTGGCAATAAAGCCTTATTCTGCAGATAAGCTGCAAGCTCTGTTATCAGTCGACTGGCATCTTTATTAAATACTTCAAACAACTCGGATAAAAAGTCGTCATCACAGCCAGAACCCAGCATGTCATCCAACGAGCCGGTATCCATAATTGGTAAATGATCAAAGGTTGGAACATTTGACTTATTATAGCCGCTAATTGCAGCTTTACTTGTTGTAATCTTGTTTATCACATTCAGCAACTGTTGCTTTTCAATTGGCTTAACAAGAACTGCTTCGGCTACTTCTCGACATTCACTTAATATCTCTTCACTTGAATTTGCTGTAACCACAGCAAAAGGCATTCCGTGATTAGGCCTCATATACTTATACATTTTAATAACTTCAAGGCCACTCACATGAGGCATATTAAGATCAAGGATTGCCATATCAAATCGTTCAACACCCAGCACATCCAGGGCTTGCTGGCCATCGTCAACAATAATCACAGTATGACCTTTGCTTTCTAAAATCCGTCTAAGCACAAATTGATTTGTTGGTTGGTCTTCTGCAACCAGGATATGTAAAGGCTTGCTGTTTTTTGTATTACGATGGTCAAGATGTGAAGCGAAAGGTATAACATCATCATCCTTGGAGTAGTCCGGATCACCCATTAATGCATTATATAACTGCCGACTATCGACAGGTGTATCAAGAATTTGATCATAGTACATCCGAACACCAGGATTACTAATCTGCATTGGGTTAACAGTAGAGATCATTAGAGATAAATTTTTTATACCTGATGACTTTAGAAGTTGAGCGGCCCTGACGGGAGAGACCTGCAATACATCTTCATCAATCAAAATTGTGCAATTTTGTTTGCTGTGCTGCCAAACGCGTAAAATATCAATAACTTCTTTTATCCCAGTTCTAACAAGGCTGCTATAATTCCATCCAGATAAAAGCTTCTTCCAACTTTCTACTAGTTTTTGATTTTTGGAAATGATGACAACATCAGTCTCAAGTGACTCATATTCCACCGGTGATGCCACCTCAACTTCAATATTGAAATAAAATCTGGAACCCTTGCCAGCATCACTGCTGACTCCAATATCTCCTCCCATAAGTTCAACCAGTTGTTTGGCAATGCTAATACCAAGTCCAGAACCACCAAAACGACGGGTTGTTGAGTCATCCTCCTGAACAAAACGATCAAAGATTCTTTTCTGTGCTTCGAGTGCTATACCAATGCCTGTGTCTATCACATCAAAATACAAATCAACTTTCCCATCTTCATGTTTGGAGAAATATGTATGTAAACTTACATGTCCATGCTCAGTAAATTTAACAGCATTATTTGCAAGATTGATAAGCACCTGTTTCAAACGAACTGGATCACCATACATATAACGTGGAGTCCCATTTGCTATGTTGTTATAAACAGAAATACTTTTATTGTCAGCTATTGGTTTTATGATTCTAACCACGTCACCAACGCAGGCATACAAATCAAAACATATGTTATCTAGAATAACTTTATCCGATTCTATTTTTGAAAAGTCCAGCACATCGTTTATTAACTCCAGCAAGGCCCGCGATGATGTTTGAATTGTATCCGTATATTCTTTTTGTTCAGCCGACATTGCAGTTTCAGACAAAAGATCACTGACTGTTATCACACCATTTAATGGTGTTCTTAATTCATGGCTCATATTTGCAAGAAATTTAGATTTAGCCTCATTTGCCTCGTCTGCTTTCTTAACGGCCTCTTCCATTTTTAATTTTGCTCGATTAAGTCTTCGTATAAAAAGGGAGACATAAACAGATACAATCAGCATTACAAACATGTATCCAAAACCAAACTCACTATTCGACAGCCAATACTCACTACTGAAAATAACTGTTGAAAACCCAACCATACTTAATGTCATGGCAGCAAATAAATACCCATTACCGAATCTGAAACCAAAACCCAGAATAATGAGCAAATACACAAAAAATAATGGTGCAGATGAATCAGGAATTGCACTCATCGCAGTTGAAAACAAAACCGTATCCACAACCATCATTGCAAGCCGAACAATTCGACGATCTACATCAAATGAGACAATGGAGTAACATGCGATTAACAATAAACTGAAATAGCCAAATGCATAAAGCTGACCAATGGACAATGAAATCACATAAAGATTTATGTCGTTACCATGCTCTCCAAATGCCGAGTAAATAAGAATAATCGAAGCAACGACAAACCTAACAAGAAATTGCTCAAGATCATTTTTTCCAAAACGATCATTAATTTTTTTAAACCAATTAAGTGCGAATTCCCGATATGAGCTGGATTGTTCCATTTTTAAAATTATTTTCCCTTCGTCATCCTGATAAGTAACTAAACAACAATTTGTTTAACAACAATAAAAGATAAAATGAAGATAATTAAAACAATTAGGAACTTTAGTGATTCGTATTGGTAAACATTGAAAGTTGAATATCAATACAGTCATTTAGCCCTACCCTGAGTTGTGTTTATGAATCCCCCGGGAGCATACGACTAAATGCTCGAAAATGTGATGATAGTCAGATTAAATTAAAATTGCATCTTTTTTAACCACAGAGATTAAATGGCTAATAATATGGGATGGATAAAGTGAATGAAGATGGCGGAGAGCGAGGGATTCGAACCCCCGGAGGTTTAACCCTCAACGGTTTTCAAGACCGCCGCTTTCGACCACTCAGCCAGCTCTCCGGTATGTGTTTCAAATCTAGGACGTTGCTACTATACATCCATGTGGCTCACCCAGCTCGACGTCCTGTCTCGCGTTCGCGCCTCCTAAACCCGGCGCTCACCCACTCAGCCAGCTCTCCGAATTGATTTACTTGAAACTTTCTGCATCTGTACCCATCTAATGGGGGTGCGAATGCTGAAGGAACGGGAGCATACCCTAAGCAGGGTCTTGTTTCCAGCCCCTTTCGCCCATAATTCCATGATAACTGTCAGGGTTGATATCAGGCCCGGATAAGGTATCCTGTAAGGTAGTAAAACACATAAGAAGACAAGAGGACTTCAAACATGTACCAGAATGAACGCGTAATCAGCCATTCATCAGAATCGGCTTTGGCAACCAACAAGGTATTACGTAATACCTATGCACTACTCTCCGTAACATTGCTATTCAGTGCAGTAATGGCTGGTGTATCCATGGCAATGAACATGGGTTTCATGGCTAACCTGGTCGCTTTTGGTGGTTCTATCGTATTACTTTGGTTCGTCCTCCCTCGGACAGCTAATTCCGCTGCAGGCATTGCTGTTGTATTCGGTATAACCGGTCTACTGGGCTTTGGTCTCGGGCCAATATTGAATACCTATCTGGCCATGTCTAATGGTGGACAGGTGATCATGACTGCCCTGGGTGGTACCGGTGTTATTTTCCTGGCCCTGTCTGCTTATGCCCTGACTACCAAGCGTGACTTCAGCTTCCTCGGTGGAATGTTGATGGTTGGCTTTATCGTGGTATTACTGGCTGCCGTGGCTAATATCTTCATGAATATCCCGGCCCTGTCTCTGACAATCTCTGCCGTGGTTATCCTGCTGATGAGTGGTTTTATCCTGTTTGATACCAGTCGTATCATCAACGGTGGTGAAACAAACTATATCCTGGCCACAGTCTCACTGTACCTGAGTATCTACAACATCTTCGTTCACCTGCTTCACCTGTTAGGTGCGCTGGGTGGTGATGACTAAGTTAGATAGTTAACTGTTAATCAAAAGCCCTGGCCATTCAGCCGGGGCTTTTTCATGGTAAGGAGTAATTTATGGAAATGTGGATGAAAATCATGTACGCCGTCCTGCTTGGGATGATGGTACTTTTTCTCTGGCCACGAGCAAAACACATGATCGCCAACACCCCCAAGGCAACTGGCAGTGACTGGAAGGCCGTTTTGATTCCTTTGCTGGGCGTTGTATTATTTGTGATGCTGCTCATCAGCATGGTATAAATTTTCGGGAAACTTTCGGCTTGCAAATATGTCAATAAAGCCAAATCAGTCAATCATGTACTAAAAAGAAATTACAACAACATGAGTAATCAGGAAGCAATACAACAACTTCAAAACCATATTAATCAGTACGTCATCGGTCAACCCCAACTGGTTGAGCGGCTACTCATCGCCCTGCTGGCCGATGGCCATCTGCTGGTCGAAGGGGCACCGGGGCTGGCCAAGACCCGTGCCATTAAAGTCCTTAGCGATGGCATCGAGTGTGATTTTCACCGAGTCCAGTTTACCCCCGATCTGCTACCTGCAGACCTGACCGGTACCGAGATATACCGCCCACAGGACGGGACTTTTAAATTCCAGAAAGGGCCTTTGTTTCATAACCTGGTCTTATCCGACGAGATCAACCGAGCCCCGGCAAAAGTCCAGTCGGCACTACTGGAAGCCATGGCGGAAAGACAGATCACCGTTGGCTCGGTGACTTATCCCCTGCCACAACTCTTTATGGTCATGGCGACACAAAACCCTATCGAACAGGAAGGCACCTACCCCTTACCCGAAGCACAGCTAGATCGTTTTTTAATGCATATAAACATCGACTATCCAGATGCTGAGGCGGAAAAGAGTATTTTACATCTGGCTCGAAATGAGGCCCATCAGCAGGATACATCGACTGAGGCAAGCAAGATCAGCCAACAACAGATCTTTGCTGCACGTGAAGAGGTGCTGGACATCTACATGGCCGACACACTGGAGGAATATTTGATCCAGTTAATCATGGCGACACGCCATGCAGGGAAATACGGTCAGGATCTTGAACAGTGGATTCAATACGGCGCCAGCCCGCGTGCAACGATCTCACTGGACCGCTGTGCCCGTGCTCATGCCTGGCTACGAGGTAAAGACTTTGTGGGTCCGGAAGACATTCAGACCATGGCCTATGATGTGCTACGTCATCGCATCCTGCTGAGTTACGAGGCCGAGGCGGAAGGTATCACACCAGACCATGTCATTAAGGAGCTTATTAAACGTATCGCTGTGCCATGATAGCGAAGTTATTTCAATTCAATCGACACACTGAGCAAAACACTTCATCGGATAAACGCCTAAACGATGAGTCGGCCGATGGCCTGGTGCGTGTCAGTAGTAAAAGCCTGATTGCCCTGCGCAAACGGGCCGAGACCCTGCCCCTTAATGTTCACAAGATTCTCTCTAACCAGACCGGTAGTTACCTCTCACCCTTTAAAGGACGGGGTATGGAGTTTGAAGAGGCGCGTACCTACCAACCCGGTGATGACATTCGTAACATGGACTGGCGTGTCACAGCTCGTACCGGTACCGCCCACACCAAGGTATTTCGCGAAGAACGAGAACGGGCCGTGTTTCTCTGGGTAGATTATCGTCGTCCCATGTTTTTTGCCACACAAGGGGCATTTAAGTCTGTTATTGCAGCCCAATCCGCTTCGCTGTTGTCATGGAGTGCCATTCAACATGGGGATCGTCTGGGTGGCCTGATCTTTTCTGAGCATGAACATGATGAGATTCGCCCCCAACGGGGAGACAAGGCCGTCCTGCACTTTATTAATAAACTGGCCAATCACCCGGCCTGGCAAAACAAACTACCACAAAGCAATCAATCATTAACTCAGCCATTGGCCCGCCTGCGTCGCGTGGCCAAACCGGGTAGTCTGATTATCCTGTGCAGCGACTTTCAGGGAATGGATGAGCAAGCTGAATCACATCTCATACAGATCGCCCGACATAACGATGTCATTCTGAATTTCATTTATGATCCTCTGGAGTGTCAATTACCGGTTAAGGGCACCTATCACATCAGTGATGGCCGACAACGTGCCCTGTTAAATACCGCAGATAAAAAGATCGCTCAATCCCATGCAGATCGTTTTCAACAGCATCAGGAATATCTGCGATCATTATCCAGACGTCATGGTATGTTTTTACTGAACACCGTTACCAATGATGATGTGCTGGCCACACTGCAAAAACAGATGGGGTTCAAACGTAAATGAATCCTGCCAGTGAAGCATTACAACTGCGTGACATCCATCTGCCCGATGGCATCAGTTGGTGGCCACCGGCACCTGGCTGGTGGTTGGTTCTTTTGCTTTTGATCATCACTATCGGACTTGGCATATTTTTTCATCGTTATCGACAAACCCGAAAGCTGCACAAGGCAGCCCGGCAGGAACTGGAGAAAATCAAACATGCTTATGAGCAGGATTCAGATCCGCAAGTACTCATCCGGTCATTATCTATCTGGCTGCGTCGTGTCTGTCTGAGCATTTATCCTCGCACTGATGTGGCCGGTCTTACTGGTAAGCAGTGGCTGGAACTTCTCGATAAGTGTTTTATTGATAAAAAACAAACTGAGCGTTTTAGCCAGGGGGCTGGTACTCAGTTAATTCATGGCCCTTATCAAACTAGCGTCGACTTTGATCCTGACAATCTGTTGAATATTTGTCAGCACTGGCTCCAGTGCCTGCCCAAACAAAGGCCTGTGAAACCATGATTGAGTTTGTCTGGCTATGGGCATTTGCCTTTTTCCCATTACCCTTCCTGGTGAGGTGGTTATTACCCTCCAGAAATGATCAACCGGAAGCTGCGTTACGAGTCCCCTTTTACGATCAGCTTGCAGGCCATTCGGCAGATATGAAAAGGAGTGGCTTTAAGCAATGGCCTTTCTGGTTGGGCGTATTAGCCTGGCTTTGTCTTGTTACTGCCGCTGCCCGCCCACAATGGCTGGGGGAAGCTATTGAGTTGCCCGTTAGCGGCCGTGACCTGATGCTGGCGGTGGACCTCTCTGGCAGTATGGAAGCGGAAGATTTTAAGGTTCGTGGTCGTACCGTGAACCGCCTGGTTGCCACCAAATGGGTAGCAGGACAGTTTATCCAACGACGTGTTGGGGATCGTATCGGCCTTATCCTGTTTGGTCGACAGGCCTACCTGCAAACGCCCCTGACCTTTGATCGTGAAACGGTAAAGACTTTGTTACATGAAGCCGTCATTGGTCTGGCTGGTAAGGAGACTGCCATTGGTGATGCCATTGGTCTTGCCGTCAAACGACTTAAAGACAAAGATGTCAGCAGTCGCGTATTAATCTTATTGACCGATGGGGCCAACACGGCCGGTGAAGTGGACCCAGTTAAAGCCGCAGAACTCGCCGCGCAACAGAAGCTGAAGATCTATACCATTGGCATCGGGGCCGATGAAATGATCGTGCAATCTTTTTTTGGTCGTCAACGGGTCAATCCCTCAGCAGATCTTGATGAAACAACCCTGAAGGCCATTGCCGAAAAAACCGGTGGTCGTTATTTTCGTGCTCGCGATACAGAAGAGCTTAACAAGATATACCATCTACTGGATAAACTTGAACCACTGGAAAAAGAAGCACAAACTTTTCGTCCCACGACCGCCCTGTTCTTCTGGCCACTGGCCATTGCCTTGTGCCTGACAGGTCTGCTTAGTCTGGCAAGATTGAATGGTCATACCATGCAGTCAGAAGGAGTGAGCCATGGCTGAGTTTCATTTCCTTCGCCCTTACTGGTTTATTGCCTTGTTACCCATGCTGGTCCTGTTGTGGATGTTCTGGCATCGTCATACTCAAAGTCGCAGCTGGCGTGGTGTGTGCGACCCTCGTCTATTACCTCATTTACTTGTCGGCACACAGACAGCACAACGACGTTGGCCAATTTTTTTAATGGGTCTTGTTACGACTTTATCTATCATCGCACTGGCTGGCCCAAGCTGGAAAAAACTCGACCAACCGGTTTTTAAAGAACAGTCTGCCCTGGTGGTGGTGTTTGATCTGTCCCGTTCCATGGATGCGACGGACAGTAAACCTTCTCGTCTAACTCGGGCCCGTTTAAAACTAATCGATCTGTTAAAGCGACGCAAGGAAGGCCAGACAGCCCTTATCGTCTATGCGGCCGATGCCTATGTGGTCAGTCCCCTGACCGACGATAGCCATACCATGGTGGCCATGGTGAAAACTCTCTCAACCAGACTTATGCCGGTACAGGGTAGCCAACCACAACACGCTATCCATCGTGCCATTGAATTATTGAAACAGGCCGGCGTCCGCCATGGCCACATCCTGTTGATTACCGACGGGGTAACAGAAAATCAGGCCGATGCGCTTGCCTCACTTGTTAACAAGGCCGCTCACCAGCTCTCGGTACTTGGGGTAGGAACGGCAGAAGGTGCGCCGATCAGCGTCGAAAATGGTGGCTTTTTGAAGGATTCGTCAGGAACGATCGTAATTCCAAAACTGGACAGCCATGCCCTCAATAAGCTCGCCAGCGCCGCTGGAGGCCGATACCAGACCCTAGGTCATGATGACCAGGATCTGAATAATCTCATGTCTACATTCGAGCCCAACCAGCTGGAGGCGAACCGTGAGGAAACCACCCTGGTAGCAGACCGCTGGCGAGAAGAAGGTCCATGGCTGTTATTGCTCGTGCTTCCACTGGCTGCCCTGGTCTTTCGCAAAGGATATTTACTGATCTTTTTATTCATCAGCCTGCCAGGCATGGAACAAACTGCCGAGGCCTTTGAATGGTCGGACTTATGGCAACGCAAAGATCAACAAGCCGCAAAACAACTGCAACAAAATCCCGAATCAGATAAACCACCCTCCGCTGAAGTGTTCAACGATCCCGAATGGCAGGCCGCAGCTCATTATAGACATGGCCAGTATCAACAGGCCGTTGAGAGTTTAAATGGAATCGACAATGCCGAGGCCCTGTATAACAAAGGTAATGCCCTGGCCAAACTGGGTCGTTATCCTGAAGCCATTCAGGCCTATGATGCTGCCTTAAAGAAACAGGCCGAACATGAAGATGCCAAATACAATAAAGAACAGGTAGAAAAATTATTACAGCAGCAGCAATCGGATCAAAATCAACAGAGTGATGATCAACAACAGTCTTCTGATAAAAACCAGGACAAGCAACAATCTGATCAAGGTAAACAACAACAATCAGATCAGCAACAGTCACAAGACGATCAACAAAACAAAGATGACGCCGAACAACAACAGGCAGAACAAAACCAGCAGCAGGATAAAGAGCAGGAAGAGTCTGAGGCGCAACAGGCCGAGCAGGAACCATCAGAAGACAAAGAACAAGATAAAGAGCAACAACAGCTCTCCCCTGCCGAACAACGTGAACAAAACGAAAAGCAACAGGCTATGGAACAATGGCTGCGTCGAATTCCCGATGACCCTGGAGGTCTGTTAAGACGCAAGTTCCAGTATGAACATCATCGCAAACAGGCCGAAGGGTCTGTTGAGCAAAATAACAAGGGACAACCCGCATGGTAAATATCAAGTCCATCTTACTGTCAATATCATGGATACTGTTAATCGGTCTTGTCAGCAAGGCGTATGCTGCCAACATTATTGCCCATACCGATCGCACATCGGTTTATGAAGGGGAATCCATCACGCTCACCTATGATGTGCATGGTAGTGCCGATGGTCGACCTGACTTCACTGCTATTGAAAAAGATTTTGATATCCTGGGACGCAATAAAAGTAGCAGCATGCAGTTCATCAATGGCAAGATGAGTAGCAAGGTACAATGGATATTGACCCTGATGCCAAAGCGGATGGGCCAATTACGTATCCCACCCATTTATTTTGGCAAGGACAAAAGTAACGACCTCATGATACAGGTCCGCAAGGAAAAAACATCCAGTGCAGGTAAAACGGCCGAAGATATGTTTCTTCAGGTTTCGGTGGATCCCAATCAGGCCTATATTCAATCCCAGATCCTTTACACCATTCGTATCTATGTCGCCGTTCGACTCAACAACGCCAGTCTGTCCGAACCGGAACTCAGTGTTGCCGATGCCGTGATTGAACGCCTGGGTGAAGATAAACGTTTTCAGACCACACATCTGGGGCGACACTACCAGGTGATTGAACGCAGTTATGCGATTTTTCCGCAACAAAGCGGCAAGCTTCGCATTAACCCTGTTGTGTTTTCCGGTCAGATCGTTCGCGGTGCTTCAAACTTTATGAACCCCTTTAATCAGTTCACGGGTAAAACCCGGCGCATGCAGTCAAAGGCCATTGAGATTGACGTTAAACCCGCCCCTAAATCGCAACAGGGTACAACATGGCTACCCACCAGTCGTATCGAATTAAGTGAACATTGGCCAAGTGACCCACCAGTATTCAAGGTAGGTGAAGCCGTTACGCGTACATTAACACTCAAGGCCGATGGATTAACCGCTGCACAGCTTCCCGAGATCAGCAAAGCAACCCCTGATGGTTTTAAAACCTATCCCGACCAGCCACAACTGGAAGATCTAAAACACAACAAAGGCATCACCGGCCAACGCACAGAAAAAATTGCCATGATCGCCAATAAACCCGGTAAGCTCACCCTGCCCGCCATCAGTATTAACTGGTGGAATACTAAAACCAATAAAGCCGAAGTTGTTAGTTTACCCGCAAGAACGATTATGGTCGCTGCTGCCGATAATGTTTCAAGACCTGTTACAAAAGCAGAACCTGTAATCCCTGATATGGCACCTTCAGAAAACACCATACACGCAAAACCAGAAGCCGTGGTGATACCAAATACCCAATCCAACTTCTGGTCATGGGTTAGTTTAGGGCTTGTCATCGCCTGGTTAAGCAGCATGTTCATCATGTGGCGCAAACTCAACAGACTAAAAACAACCGGCATGCAACAGCAAAATGAAAAACAAAACCAGCAACAGGCATCACTTAAACAACTTGAAAAACAGATCAAACAGGCCTGTGATAAAAATGATGCCCAAGCCTGTAAGGCTGCCTTACTAGATTGGGCGCGAGTCATACATCCAGAACAACAACTCAATGCCCTTTCAGACATAGGTAGCTACTTTGGTAGTGAACTGGATATCGCCATCTCAAAGCTGAGTCAGACACTCTACAGTCAAAATGAGATTAACTGGCAAGGTGGGGAATTATGGCAGGCATGGCAACAAGCTAATCAACAATCTAAAAACAAACTGGGGAAAAATAAACCTGAACTTGCTCCGATGTATCCTTAGAAAATATTAGCAAACAACTATAGCTCAATTCAGGCTTAGGGTCATACATTTCAAGGTTATAGCTTACAACTCCAAAGCTGACATTCTTGTTCGATTCTTGTATTACCGTTTAGCAGCGTTTGCTGTCCTTGGAAAAGTGAAGGATGAGATATCGCATCCCTTATACTGTTCTCTTTCTATAAACCTGGGGTTTACAGAAATGACTTATTCTGAAGTAGTTTTCTAAGTTGTTAGTGAAGTAACTTCGATGCTGTCTATAAAAATCAAAGATATGAAATAAAAATAATATATGGTTGTTGTGAGTCTTAGGTTAAGAATATTTCTGTTGGGCTTTAGTCGTTACACGCACTGAATCAAATGTAGTTGAATCAAACCATCATCATAGCCCTACTAAGTAAGGTGTATCTAGCGGGAGCAGATTATTGTAAAATCATGTTAAAAGTGGTAGGTTAAGTCTCGTAAAGTAGTAGTATTTGAATACTAAATCTACAAAATAGACAGTATCAATGTCAATGTATAGTAATAAATAGCAAGTAGCTTCTGGCGTTTGGGAAGGCTTGGAGTTGTTGTGTTACATACTGCCATCTTTATGCTCCGATTATTTTATCGATTGCATACGGGAGTTGGCTTTATTGTTCATTCAATCCAAAAAAGCATATTTTTGTGCACTATTGTGTTGGGCATAACTAAGGAGGGGCATATGCACTATCATATCAATAAATATCGTTCTTTTTATTTTTGCGCTTTATTAGTTTCTGGACCCATATTTCCAGTGTTAGCCGCCGATACGGCGTATATCCCTTCCGGAAAAACTGCACTCACTTATGTAGATACATCGATCGATACGATAATCAAAAAAGTTCCCTCAAGTGTGATTAACACTTCAAGTACTACGATGACGATTACGGCAGATGGCACTACAATCTATCAAGCTAATATGTCAGGGGGTAACATAGGACGTATAGATGCTGTCAGCGGCGAGGTGGCGGGAGAAATCACTATCGATACACTTCCTACGACGAGTTGCACTGGCGGTCTTGTCCGTAGCTTGCTTGTTTCTCCAGATGGGGAAGCACTGTATGCAACAGTAAAATACCTCTGTAATAGTATCTTTACAAATCAGCTTGTAAAAATTAACACATCAACGGGCGAGATAGTTGCATTTACACATGGTGGATTGAGTGGTGCAATGGCCTTGTCTCCAGATGGCAGTATTATTTACCATCGGAGGTTTTTTACTTATGTACATTCTTGTAACTTTTTTGGTGCCTGTAGCAGTTCTCAAGCCGAGTACACAAGAGCATTACAGACTGATGATCTCACACCAATTCTTGATACAGTCAATTACGATACTCCTGGGGCGACTAAAGATCTCGTAGTCAGCCCAGGTGGAGAGAAAGTGTATGAGTTGTGGCATAACAATGGTAACAGTTTCATCATCACTAGAGATGCGGCTAATCTCTCTGTACAAACTTCTCTTCCGGTAGCACTTGCACCTGCTAGCAATATAGCAATGAGTCCTGACGGTAGTACGCTATATATTATTAGGCGAGCCTCAACTGATGGGGTAGGAGGGATATTAGAGATCATAGACATCGAAAATGGCGTTGTTACGGCCAGCCACGCAATTGATATCGATACTTCGCTTGCTTTTTCTGTCCCTTCGATGGGCAATACTTCCTTAGGTCTAACTAGTGATGGCGGTAAGCTTTTGATTTTAGCACCCGGAAATGAACGTGTATTCACATTCAATACTAGTACGCATATGATAGAAAATAGTTTAAGTCTTGATGTTTCATACACTATCGGGAGATTCGTTGCTCCTAGACAAGCACATACTTCTGAAGGGCGCGTTGATAGAGTGGTGTTGGATAGAATTATCTGTAGGAATCTGACTACTCGTCAGAGCGTAATTATCTATGGGCCGACTTATTCATTCGATTGCGAGAACGCTGGTCTACTAATTTTACCGGGAGAAAGCATTGATATTCTGTTAAAAGGTACGGCCAACTAAATTGATATCAGTAAGAGGTGTGTATATGAATGTCATAAAACTAATTGGTTTTAATCTTTGTTTGTCGATGGCGCTGTCACCTTTTAATGCCAGTGCCGTTGTTGTCAATGGTGGATTTGAAACAAGTTTGTCATCATGGTCCTCTACTGGTGATGTGATGACAGAAGATGGCTTTTACAGCGGCAGTGGTCCTACCGAAGGAAGCTCACAGGCCATACTGACAACCATGAGTGACTGGGGTGATTTCACACCTGGACTGTCATTCAATGATGCAGTAGATACTGCAAGCATGGAGAGCTTTCTCGGTCTCTCTGTAGGTACTTTGGGTAGTTATGATGCTTATGAAGGTTCAGCGATAATGCAGACCTTTACGGCCAGTGCGGGAGAGATTCTCAGTTTTGACTGGAATTTCCTTACCGATGATGGCGGTAATTCAGGTGATACAGCATTTGTGATTGTTGACGGTATTTTTACCACTTTGGCTGATGCATCAACAAGTTTGCTTTCATCGGCATCAGGTTTTTTTCTGGAAGAGACAGGATATAATACATTTTCATTTGACATTGCAGAATCAGGTAGTCATACCATAGCTTTTGGTGTGTTTGATACAATAGACGGCAGTGGTGCTTCTGGTCTGCTGGTAGACAATGTCAATCTTGTTTCTGTTTCAGTTCCAGAGCCATCAACTTTAGCTTTAATGTTGCTAGGAGGATTTGGACTTTTATTAACACAAAAGAGGTGTTAAGAACGTAAGCTCTAACATCGTGAAAAGGCAAGGAGTAATAGCGCTACCTTCGTGTTTTGTAATTTATTAATAAATACAAATATGTAATCAACTAATTATTTATCGATGGTCATCATGTAGCCCGTAGTTATCATTCACCCAATGATGTAAGATCGAAATGTTCAATACCTTC
>Ga0224506_10000242_pt1 | contig 52077 bp, 59 predicted proteins | sample SF_Jan12_sed_USG_2_FD_169108 | JGI IMG/M metagenome (GOLD analysis project Ga0224506, IMG submission 169108) | Sediment microbial communities from San Francisco Bay, California, United States - SF_Jan12_sed_USGS_8_1 | ecosystem: Environmental > Aquatic > Marine > Sediment | place: USA... | reverse complement strand
CTGAATGGAAGGGCCATCGCTCAACGGATAAAAGGTACTCCGGGGATAACAGGCTGATACCGCCCAAGAGTTCACATCGACGGCGGTGTTTGGCACCTCGATGTCGGCTCATCACATCCTGGGGCTGTAGCCGGTCCCAAGGGTATGGCTGTTCGCCATTTAAAGTGGTACGCGAGCTGGGTTTAGAACGTCGTGAGACAGTTCGGTCCCTATCTGCCGTGGGCGTTGGAAATTTGAGAGGAGCTGCTCCTAGTACGAGAGGACCGGAGTGGACGTACCCCTGGTGTTCGGGTTGTTTTGCCAAAGGCATTGCCCGGTAGCTATGTACGGACGGGATAAGCGCTGAAAGCATCTAAGTGCGAAGCCCCCCTCAAGATTAGATTTCCCAGAGCTTTAAGCTCCTGAAGGGCCGTTGAAGACTACAACGTTGATAGGCTGGGTGTGGAAGCGTGGTAACACGTGAAGCTAACCAGTACTAATTGCCCGTGAGGCTTGACCATATAACCCCAAGGTAACTTGGGGTTCGAAGACATAATTGCACGACTTCGACACCTTGATTTTACTTCCCGAATTAGTTAGCGACAGCTGACGGCCAGTTATACTTGGCGGCCATAGCGAGTTGGACCCACCTGATCCCATCCCGAACTCAGAAGTGAAACGATTTAGCGCCGATGATAGTGTGGGAGTTCCCATGTGAAAGTAGGTCACTGCCAGGTTTTTATACAAAGATCCCCAGTCCACGTTGTGGTCTGGGTATTTTTTTGTCTTAAATTTGTAGCCGGACCTCAATACAATCACTGCCTCATTGAGGGTAAGCTCTTTTTTTATTCAAGTTTGATGGGCCTGATTGAACGATTTTGTATGAGTATCCTTAAATCTCTAATAGTTGTCTATCCTAAGCTTTCCAACCATTCATCATCAGATCCTTCATTCATGCCTTCAAACAGGAAGGTAGAAAGATAGCGTTCACCGGTATCTGGCATCATTGCTAAAATCACAGACCCTTGCTCTGCTGTTTCTGCAACTTTCATTGCCGCAGCCATAGTCCCTCCACAGGATAGACCTACGAAGATACCTTCTTCTGCCGCTAGGCGTAGTGCCCACTCCTTGGCTTCATCGTCTGTGACTGGGTGTAATTCATCATAAACATCTTTATTTAAAACATCTGGAACAAAGTCAGGTGTCCAACCCTGTATCTTATGAGGCGCCCATTCCTTGCCACCCAACATAGATGCAGCGGCAGGCTCAGTAGCGACAATTTTAGTGTCAGGACGCGCTAGTTTAATTATTTCACCTGCGCCAGTGAGTGTTCCGCCGGTGCCCCAGCCAGAGACCCAGTAATCTAGACGTCGACCAGCAAAATCACGCAGGATTTCAGGGCCAGTAGTGTTACGGTGATATGCAGGGTTGGCAGGGTTTTCGAATTGACGAGCTAAAAACCAGCCATGCTTGTCAGCCAATTCTTCTGCCTTTTTAACCATGCCAGTACCACGTTCAGCGGCCGGTGTTAGGATGACCTTGGCACCCAGTGCGCGCATGATTTTACGCCGCTCAATCGAGAAGGTTTCTACCATAGTGGCTACAAAGGGGTAGCCTTTGGCAGCACAGACCATCGCTAACGCAATTCCAGTATTTCCAGAAGTTGCTTCAACTACTGTTTGACCCGGCTTAAGTACACCTCTTCGTTCAGCATCGTCAATCACGGCAAATGCCAGTCGATCCTTCACAGATGCCATTGGGTTGAAAGACTCAATTTTGACATACATTTCAATATGCTTAGGAGCGATATTGTTAACTCTAACTACAGGTGTATTGCCAATTGTGTCCAAAATGCTGTTATAGATCATCATCTAACCTTTATAGTTAAGTATGTATTAGTCATATCCATAAATGTATTTCTGTTTTAAATGGATAAATTTATAAGTTTCAGAATTTAGGGTGTGCTCCGTCATCTATTTCCAGAATGTTCTATCATTAAGCTTCAATATATTAAGCATCTAGTTTTAGCTATAATTTATTGTGTTACAGGAAGCTCGATCCAGAAAGTGCTTCCCTTTCCTTCGACACTTACAAGTCCGATGTTACCACCCATTTCTTCGACTATTTTTTTCGTCAAACATAAGCCAATTCCAGTGCCTTCTATTTCGGTTGATTCTGCACCAAGCCTGTTAAATGCTTGAAATAGTTGTCTCTGCTTTAATTCGGGAATACCTAATCCAGTGTCAGTTATACTGATACGCAGGCGATCATTTTGTAGAAGTTCAGTAGAAATTGTAACTACACCAGAAGGGATATTGTACTTCACTGCATTCGATAATAAATTCAATAACACCTGACGCAACCTAGTTCTATCGGCACGTATGTAGGTTGCCTGAGAACCTTCATCGTAATTTATCGTGATGTCATCCTTTTGAGCTTGATTTGTGACTAAAGGAATAGACTCAGCGATGGCTTCATTAGCTGAAATCGATTCTATAGCTAGAGTTAACTTTCCTGCCTCTATTCGTGCGAGATCCAGAATTTCATTGATTAATGACAATAAGTGCTCGCCACTTGATTGTATATGATTGATGTAATCACTTTGATCTTCATTGAATTGGATGGGTTCCATTTTGAGTAGCTGTGCAAAGCCTAATATTGAATTAAGTGGGGTGCGCAGTTCATGACTCATTGACGCCAGAAAATCTGATTTTGCCGAATTAGCACGCTCAGCTTCTTGCCGTGCTATTTCAGATGAAGCTTTGGCTGATTCAGCTAACTCTGCATTTTTTAAGATCTCATTACGAATAACAATGAATAAATACCATAATAAAACTATAGAAAAAATAAGGAGTGAAGATAGACTTATTATGGTAAATTTTGCTCTATATATGCTGTGGTATGCTTCTTTCTTATCGAGCTCTGTAGTTATGCCAAACCCCAATTTGTCATCCCATAACCAAGCACCAACGACCTCAACACCACGATAATCTCTATATCCCTGTAGATCTAAACTGGATTGCATATTTATGATGCTATTGGCCATTGTGGTAAAAGGTTGTTGCTTACGAGGGACTGGTGAGCTAGTTATTGTTAGATCGACACCAGGATCACGGATTTCAAGTTTGAGATCGGCATGGTGTCCAGATTCCAATAAACCAAGTTCAACTAGGCGGGCATTAAACCGACTATCTGTCAAAAGAACTCCTTGCTGGTTGACAGCATAGCTTTCTCCCGAGATGCCAAAGTGTGAACGAGAAAAAATTTCTTTAAAGCCCTCGTCGGGGTCAATTCTGAAGGCCAGAATAGCTATTGTGTGACCGGATGTATCTTGAATTGGAGTTGCTGTAAATATGGATGCCAAATCATCCCTGACGTGCCCATGCACATCTGTAAGAGGGACGTCAGATACTATGGGTAGGCTAATTAAACTTGAACCATTCCATACTTTTTCAAGAAAGCCTTTCTGGGACAATAGTAAATTTTTTTGGCCAATATTCACATCTCTTGAGGAGGCCAGATTAACTCCGTCTTTCGAAATAATAAAATAGCCCTTAAAGCCTGACAGGTTAAAATATGGGAGAAATAAATCTCGAAGTAGCTTTTGGTCTTTAGAAGCAATCAATACATCCTTACTGTGATCAGACTGTATAAGTCGTTGTACGATTTGCTGTATTTGTGAATTACTTGCCCATATTAATAAAGGAGTTTGATAATTTTGATGCAGTAGTTTTAAGCCTTGCTGAACCGAATCCAGGGTTGTTTTTAGTGATTTTTCTAGTTGAGAAAGATGAGAATCTTCGACCCATTTGAAAGCGAAATACGATATTGTAATTGTTAATGTGATAGTTACAACGGCAATAATATTCAATGACTGTTGCCAATATTTTTTAGTATTAGAAGTCATATTAATATCCTTTCTTAACCGTCACTCTACATTGTTGTAACTATTTTAGTATCAGGAGAGGAGTGAAGCTGTTGACTCAAACTTGAATCCGTTTAGATACAATATGACGATACCACTTTTTTTTCATGCTAAAAACCATTACTTTTATGAGCCTTAATCTGCTTAATCTAGGCCGGGACAGTAAGTTGTAATCAGATTGTTTATGTAATAGATGCAATGTTTCTATACCGCCTAAGGTCATAGCACGGACTTCCCAGCCTATGGGGCCTTTAATACTAAGCCCCAACTCATAGCCTTTAGCCATGAAAGATCTAGCTCTATTATGTTGCAGGCGTATCAGTGGAGCCAGATTTGTGGAACCTGAGGCCGTTAACTGTTGTTCATCAATACCAAACAATTGCAGTTCTACAGTCGGAATGTAGATTCTGTCTTGTTCAGTGATATCTTGCACGATATCTTGGTAGAAATTGATAAGTTGTAGGGCAGTACAAACCGCATCTGACTGCTGCAACTGTTTTTCATTAGGAGTGCCATTCAGGTGCAGTAATAAACGGCCAACGGGATTAGCAGAGCGTGTGCAATAATCCAAGACTTCATCAAAATTTGCGTAACGTTGTTTAACAACATCCTGTTTAAAGGCCGACAGCAGATCTTCAAACAGCTGGATCGGTAAATCAAATTGCTGAATGACATCAGCTAGGGCGATAAAGATTGGGTTGTCACCTTGATAGTTGTCTGTGGCTAACTCTGTCAATGCATGGCTAAAGGAATCAAGTTGCTGTAGTCGCACGTGCTGAGGTTCGCAGCCTTCATCGGCAAAGTCATCGGCTGTTCTGGCAAAGGCATAAATAACACTGATCGGTTTGCGAAGTCTCTTGGGTAATAATAATGATGCTACCGGAAAGTTCTCGTAGTGGGTTTGAACGAGCTGCTGACAATAGGCATACGCTTGATCAAGTTTGGCTTCAGCCATCTTCATCTTCACGCTGAACCTGTACTTCGCGAATTTGTTTTTCTATCGGCTGCAACTCTACCATTTCAGTTTTGGCACGAATGCCCATTTCAAGGAATTTACGTCCGCTTGGTAATACTTGACGTTCTAAGGATCCCACCGATTTATTGAAGTGTTCAACACTGCTATTAAGGCTTTTTCCCAATTTTTCCAGGTGACTTCCGAAGGTGGAGAGTCTTTTGTACAAAGTTTCTCCAAGTTCACGAATTTCCAACGCATTTTCAGCGAGTGCCTGTTGTTTCCAGCCATACGATACTGCACGAAGCAGGGCAACAAAGTTGGTTGGGGTAGCAAGAATAATATTTTGGCTCATGCTGTCCTCTAGTAACGCTGGGTCAACCTCAAGCGCAGCAGAGAGGAACTGCTCGCCAGGAATAAATAACACGACAAACTCGGGTGATTGAGTGAATTCCGTCCAATAGTTTTTAGCAGAGAGTTCTTTGACTCGACCACGAATAATCTGAGCATGGCGCTTGAGTTCTAGTTGACGGGTGGCATCGTCTTTGGCTTGTATAGCTGACAAGTAGGCATCAAGTGGTGTTTTAGCATCCACAATGATTTCTCTGTTTTCCGGTAGACGCACGATCATGTCTGGTCGAATACTGCCCGTTTCAGTCGTGGTGTGGGTTTGTTCAAAAAAATCACAATGTGCGACCATGCCACTAAGCTCAGCCAGTCTACGTAACGTCATTTCACCCCATTGACCACGCACTTCAGGACGACGTAAAGCTTGAACCAGATTTTGAGTTTCTTGTTGTAATGTTTGTTGGCCCTGAGCCATCTGGGCAATAGTGCTGTGCAAATTGCCATAAGCTTCTTTGCGTTCTTTTTCGATCTCATGGATCTGCTTGGTAGTTTGTTTTAAAGCCTCGTTAATTGGTTTGACCAGTTGCTGGATGGCTTTTTCTTTAGTATCTAGTTCGGCCTTGGCTTCACTTTGAAAACGTTTTAAGTTTTCTTCAGCAAGTTTCAGAAAGCTGTTGTTATTTTTTGTTAAAGCATCATTGGAAAGCTGGTTAAATGTGTTAGCCAGTTGCTCACGCGTTTGTTTGAGAATATCGTCAAGCTGAGCTCTATTTTTCTCTTCTAACTCAAGAGTAAGCGCTAACTCAGATTGTGATTTTTCCAGTTCCCTGATTTTGCTTTCACGAATAAAATAGGTGGCAATGGCTCCGATGAAACCACCACATAATAACAATAGGAGTGTTGTGCCAAACTGGGTTAGATCCATTGTAATATCTCGCGTGGATGGTCAATGATTGCATCCGCTTGCCAGCTTTCAGGATCATCTTGACTGCCTAAATACCCATAGCGTGCGAGAATAGATTGCATATTGGCATTTTTGGCTGCTTCGATATCGCGTTCAGCGTCGCCAATATAGATGCAAGCTTCGGGTGATAATTTGATCAACTCACAGGCATGCAGCATTGGGGCTGGATGCGGTTTGCTATAGGCAGTCGTGTCACCACTGACCACGCAGGCTGCACGATCAATGAGTCCTAATGCTATTAGTAATGGTTCGGTCAGAAATGCAGGTTTATTGGTAATAATGCCCCATGCAATATTTGCATCTTCCAATTGTTCTATTACTTCCCTCATACCTTCAAATAATGCAGTTTCACGAGCAATATTTTCTTGATAAAGTTCTAGAAAACGCTGTTGCAAAGCCGTGTATTCAGGATGATTAGGTGTGAGACCAAAGCCTAAATCAAGCAAGCCGGGACTGCCATGACTGGCAACAGGACGAATTTGTTCAAAGGGTAAAGGTTGTTGTCCCTGTTCTTGCAACAGTGTATTTAATGCAAAGGCGAGATCTGGCGCAGTGTCAACCAAGGTGCCATCAAGATCAAATAGTATTGCAGATATTGGTTGCATTAATCTGCCACTTTCCGGCAATGCATCAGATAATTGACTTTGACGTCATCGCCTAATGCGTATGTTTTTGTCAGCGGGTTATAACTTAATCCTGTGATGTCATGCACATCCAAACCTGCTTGACGGCACCAGCTTGCTAGTTCTGATGGTCGGATAAATCGTTTGTAATCATGGGTTCCTTTAGGCAACATTTTCAGGATGTACTCTGCACCTAGTATGGCAAACAAATAGGACTTTGGATGACGGTTGAGGGTTGAGAAAAATAAATTGCCTCCTGGTTTAACCAATTGGGCACAGGCATGGATGACAGAGACAGGGTCAGGTACATGTTCCAGCATTTCCATACAGGTGACCACATCATATTGCCCTGCTGATTGCGCTGCTTTTTGCTCTGCTGTCATTTGTTGATAATCAATGGTTAGTTCGGCTTCCAAAGCATGTAACTTAGCAATATTAAGTGGCATCTCACCCATATCAATACCGGTAACATTGGCACCGCTTTTTGCTAATGCTTCAGATAAGATACCGCCGCCACAGCCGACATCAATAGCTTGTTGGTCATTAAGTTCACAACGACTTTCTATATAGCCTAAACGCAATGGGTTAATCTCATGTAGCGGTTTCGATTCGCCTTCGATGTCCCACCAACTTGTCGCTAATGCTTCGAATTTAGCCACTTCTGTTGGGTCAACATTTGCCTGTGTATTTGTCATTAATTTGCTAGCCTTATTTTGTCTGCCCATTGTTGGCTATTATGAATAATTTTAGTAGGATTCAGGGTAGTAAGCTGACGATCTTTTAACAAGTGTTTACCTTCTACCCACACATCAGTGACCTTATCACGGCTGGTTGCATAAACCAGTTTTGAAATGACGTCATAACAAGGCTGGGTTTCTATTCCACCTAAATCAATAGCTATCATGTCGGCTGCTTTGCCTATTTCCAATGAGCCGGTGATGTTATCAATGCCCAGAGCTTTTGCAGCATTAATCGTCGCCATTTCCAGTGCCCTGTATGCGGGAATAGCACTGGCATCCTGGGCGACGGCCTTTGCGAGTAATGCTGTTTGACGCATTTCAGCAAACATATCTAAATCATTGTTTGATGCAGCACTGTCAGTACCGATAGTAATATTAATGCCATGTTGCTCTAATTTAGCAATGGGACTAAAACCACTGGCCAATTTGAGGTTGGATTCCGGGCAGTGTGCTATATGGATGCCGGTTTCAGCGCACCAGTTTATTTCCTGTTCATTAAGTTGGGTCATGTGAACAGCAATGAGTCGAGGCGATAATAAACCGAGTTGCTTTAGTCGCTCTAACGGTCTAACACCATATTGTTCAATACTTTGTGAAATTTCACCTGCCGTTTCATGAATGTGCATGTGAATAGGCACATCCAGTTCTTCTGCATTCATGATGATCGCTTCTATAGTATCGTTTGATACGGTGTAAGGAGCATGAGGTGCATAGGCCGTAGTAATCCGTGAATGGTGACGATAATGATCGTGTAGCTGCTGGCCTTTGTGTAAATATTCATCGACTGTCGCTGCCCAGGCTGTGGGAAACTCAATGACTATCATGCCAAGGCAGGCGCGGATACCGCTTTGGTCAACAACACGGGCAGTAGCATCCGGGAAGAAATACATATCATTAAAACAGGTAGTGCCACTTCGAATCATTTCGGCTATGGCAAGCTCTGATCCTGCTTCAACAAAGGTATCACTGACCCAACGTTTTTCTGCCGGCCAGATGTGATCATTTAACCATGTCATTAATGGCAAATCATCGGCAAGACCACGTAATAAAGACATTGCGGCATGACCGTGATTGTTTATCAGCCCCGGCATCAAGCAATGCTCATTAAAGGTTTGTTCTAATGTTGCTGAATAGCTCTGTTTTGCTTGATCTTGTGGCATTATGTCAACAATCTGGCCACCTTTGACCACTACAGAGTGGTGTTCCAAAACATGGTGGTGAGTATTAACTGGTATTAGCCAGCGAGCATGTACGATAAGATCAACAGTTTTCATGTGGGCGATTATACTATACCCGAGCAGCTTGGGTGTTTATCGACAGGAGATGACATTGCAGAAACAAACTGACTCAATTCAACCAATAATCTGGCGTGATAACACCCTGTATTTAATAGATCAGCGCCGCTTGCCTCAAGAGCAGATTTGGCTGGAGTTTGACCATCCAGATGATGTTACTAAAGCGATTCAAGACATGGTGGTTCGTGGCGCACCAGCCATTGGGATTGCTGCGGCATACGGTGTTGTTCTGGCAGCAAGACAAGCTTGGAATGTGGCGGCAGCAAGCTGGAAGCAAGCCATGACAGCACCACTAGCAAGACTGGAAGAATCACGCCCAACAGCAGTGAATTTATTCTGGGCTATTGAGCGAATGGCTCATTTATATAAAACATTGCCAGATTCTGAATCAGCTGAAGCTGCATTGTTGGCAGAAGCTCAGACTATTCATGCTGAAGATATTGCGGCTAATCATGTGATGGGGCATTCAGGATCTGATTTAATTGAGCCGGGAAGTACGGTTATGACTCACTGTAATGCAGGCGCATTGGCGACGGGTGGTTTTGGTACAGCCTTAGGTGTTATTCGTCAGGGATATGCCGATGGCAAGATTGTACATGTCTATGCGGATGAAACCCGTCCATGGCTTCAAGGTGCACGATTAACTGCCTGGGAATTACAACAGGACAATATTCCAGTGACCTTGCAGGCTGAAGGCGCAGCCGCTGCCTTAATGGCTTCGGGCAAGGTAGATTGGGTCATTGTCGGTGCGGATCGAATTACTGCTAATGGCGATGTCGCCAATAAAATAGGCACTTATATGTTGGCAGTTGTGGCTAAATATCATGGCGTTAAAATGATGGTGGTAGCGCCCACTTCAACCATCGATTGGCAATTACAAGGTGGTGATGAAATACCGATTGAACAAAGATCAGAACAAGAAGTCACTATGATGAATGGACAATACATTGCCCCAGAAGGTGTGCCAGCATTAAACCCGGCGTTTGATGTCACACCCGCTAAATTGATAGATGCCATTGTGACTGAGGCAGGTGTTATCCTTTCACCCTCGACAGAAAACATGAAGAAAATAAAACCTTAAATTTAAGGAGAGATATATGAGTCAGACAGCATTAGTAACCGGTAGCAATCGTGGAATTGGATTGGAACTATGTACTCAGTTAAAACACCGTGGAATGGACGTCATCGCCACCTGTCGACATAGTTCTCCCGAACTGGATGCTTTGGGTGTTGAAGTGATTGAACATGTTGATGTGAGCGATCCTAAAAGTCTGGCGGCTTTGGTGAAGAAATTGTCAGGACGCCGGATAGACTGGTTAATTAACAACGCCGGAATTGCTGATGGTATTGCTATGGATGATATTGATGACCGTGCAATTGCTAGCTGCAAACGACTTTTTGAAGTTAATAGTCTTGGTCCATTACTGGTCACCCAAGCACTATTGGACAACCTAGGTGAGGGCAGCAAAGTAGGTATTATCACCAGCCGTATGGGATCGATTGCTGATAATGATTCTGGTGGTAGCTATGGTTATCGAATGTCAAAAGCGGCAGTGAATGCAGCAGGAAAATCATTATCAATAGATCTGAAACCACGAGGCATTTCTGTGGCGATATTGCATCCTGGTTGGGTGCGTACTGATATGACAAGTCATAATGGCCTGATTGATACCGATGAATCAGCGTCCGGTCTGCTGATGCGGATAGAAGAACTCAATCTCGACAATACGGGTTCATTCTGGCACACCAATGGTGAATTGTTGCCTTGGTAACCACAGCAAACTCAATATACCCCCATTTATCAGAAACACAGCAACGAGACTTGCCAGTATTAATTAGGGCAAGTTCGTTGCCGGTAATGTATGACGATAGCACCCATCAGTTATGGCATTGTGAGACAGTTGATGGGCAAATGATACTCAAATTGTGTGACAATCGCAGTGTGCAGTCATCCCCATTTTGGCAGGGTATGGAACAATTATTTAATGTTGAACTACCTGTGCATTTGGGAGAGTTTGATTCGGTTTATCAAACAATTACCGAGTTAAGTACACTGCAGATACCAGAATATGTCGCCTCTGGCTCCTCTGTACAGGATGAACAGTTGTTTGCATTTGTTCTTGCCCGAATGCTGCCGGGGACAATGGTTGAATCAGCGTTGGTAGATGACGATATGGTCATAGCGTTAGCCGAACATATCAGTCAGCTTCATCAGCATCAGAAAAGCACGTGGGGGCCACTGCACTCAGCCAAGCTGACAGCAGAGCAATGGCCGCAACGTTTGCAAAATACCTTGAGACTGTTAGCAGAAAATCAACAAGCGGTCCCAGTTAAGATGGTTGTCGAAGCCATAGAATTGGCTACGGATTACACACCAGAAACCTTTGTACCTGTGATGCCTGATCTACGGTGGGATCAATTTCTACAACACAATGGTGGCTTGTCAGCATTGGTTGATCTGGATGCGATTGTGTATGGGCCTAGAGAATTAGAGTTGGTGTTGTTGGAATATGTGTTGAATGAGCAACAGGCAATGATTTTTGTTGAGCATTATCAACGCTCACACTTTTTACCCGATTTGTCTCTGGTGAGAAAACCATACCGTTTGTTACTATTTATGATGAATGTGTTGGGTGAAAAAAATGTTGATGCCTGGATGCAGGCACCGACACGATTTTAGAATGATTGTTGACGATATAATTTTTGCCAGTTGAGATAACCAATTAAGGCTAACACTAGATAAAGACTGAACATAACGATGGTAGCGTAGTAACCAGTTTGAGCATAAAGCACAATGGCAGCACCATCAATCACAATCCAATATAGCCAGTTTTGTAATATTTTTTGTGCCATTAGCCACGTATTCAGAACTGAAAATACCGTCACACCTGCATCTAGATACGGGCTTTGTGAGTTTGCAGAGTTTGTGAGGTAAAGGCCGACAATGTAGGTCAACACAGTACCAGTAACCAGGAAAATCAGTTGTTGAATCAAAGAATAACGACTGATGGGTAAGTCATCTTCACTGTTACCATGGTGTCGCCATAAAAAATAGCCATATACTGCCATACCCATGTAATAAATATTAAGCAAAGCCTGCATGGGAAGTTGACCTTCCCAGAAAAGCACGGTGTAAATAAAGGTGCTGACAAAGGCTAAAGGCCAGCACCATTGTGATTCACGAGCAGCAAGAATGACATAGCCAATACCAAGAAGAGCGGCAACTACCTCCCAACGCGACATAGCAGACAGGGCATGGACCAGTGTTTCAAGCAGTGTTGATTCCATTATTTGTCCACTATGTCTGCACGGTCGCTACCGACCATTTTCAACACAAAAGCACTGGCAGGAATCTGATCAAAGACACTTTCAATTTCACCTTTTAAGCAGTCCATCACATCATGGTATTCACCAAATATTTGGGTGCTCAGGCTGTTTCTTTTTACGACTAGTTTAGGGTTTGCTTCTAATTTATCGATGAAGGCGAGTATGGGTTCGACGTAATTCTGCGTTAATGGATATAAGCTGATATCTACAGATATTCTCATGACATGAAATCCTTTAATTGAAATGAGAAGGGCTCAAAAGAGCCCTTCTTGATAGCGAGTTAATAGTCGTAACTAAGTGAGAGACCAACAATGCGAGGTTCACCTTGTTGGGTATAAGTTTCAACAAGATAGCCATTTCCCGGGTTGTTACCAAAACTACCAAAACCACGCACAGCATAGTCTTTATCAAACAAGTTTCTGCCCCATAGATTTATTCTCCATGAATCAATCGCATATTCGACACTGGCATTAACTAAAGCATAAGAATTAGATTTTGCATTGTGTCGATCTGAAAAATAGAAATTATCTTTGCCTTCGACATTGGCGCGTAAAGTCCAGTTTTGGTCAACATAATATTCTGTACCAGCAGCAAATTGATAGTTAGGTGCGTGAGCTTGGCGTCTACCCGATACATCAATGCCATTAGGATCGTCATATTCATCGAATGTTGCACGAAGCACACCCAGATTAGCGAATAAACGCCAATCACTATTCACTAACCAGTCTACTTCTGCTTCAAGACCGATATTTTTCCCTTTAGCTGCATTGGTTAAATAATCAACAAATTCAGTGCTTAGATCAGGACGGATGGTAAGTAATGAACTCTTAGTTTGCAGCTCTTTGCGTTTTGCATAGAACATGGCAATGTTAGTTTTTAATGAACCATCAAGCCATGTTGATTTTAATCCAGCCTCTAAGTTCCAGAGGTATTCGGTGTCAAAATCACGGGCATTGACAGGTAATCTACCATCGGTATTAACGCCACCTGCTTTATAGCCACGTGACAAACTGGTGTATCCCATCTGATCAGAATTAAATTGGTAATTGAGGCCAACTTTCCCACCGAAAAGGGTTTCATCAGTATCAATACTCAGCGCATCTGAATCTTTGTAATCCGCACTCCAGTATTCAACGCGTAGGCCTGTAATTAAGGCTAATTTGTTAGTGAGTGCACTATCTAGTTGGCCAAAAATAGCCGAATTTTTGGTGTCATAATCACTCGTGAATACGGAAGCCAAGTAGGTGTAGTTACGTTCAAGAGCCTCATCCTGAGTTGCATGATAAAAACCAATCAACCAATCTGTTGAGTTATTGAAGATGCGACCATCTGGATTAGATAAAAGTCTGAGTTCGACAGAATTATTGTCACGATCACGCAAGTATTGATCAAAAGAGCTATATGGCCATAGATCAGCAGCAAACTGCCCGTCATAGGACCAGTCCTCATCATAACTGTATTCCAGATTGGAATTAGAATGCGTGACAATGCCTTCTACGCGAAGTGCAGTAGAAGCATCCCAGTCTGCACGGAGCGAGAAAGCATTGGTTTTTTGACTGTCCGTACCAGGTTGATCTGAAAATGTGTTACGACTGTTATCGAAAGTAAATGCATCGTAACCATTGTCTACATCTAAGTGTAGAAATTTCATTGATACCGTTAAATTATCTGTGGCTAACCATTTCAAGCTGGTTCGTGCAGTCATTTCATCACGGTTGTTTGTATCATCACGATTGAGAAATTTGTTGTCGATATAACCATCAGATTTATTAGTGTGCAGTGCAATTCGTCCTAATAGTTTGTTATCAATAATAGGACCACCTAAAGCGAGACCAATACTACGGGTGTCGTATTCGGCAATAGTCGATTCAAAATGGATATCAAGATCGTTGGAGGGCTCTTTGCTATGTAAATTGATAACACCGGCCAAAGCATTGGCACCATAACGGGTGCCCTGAGGACCTCGAAGAATTTCAACGCGGTCAATATCAAAAAGTGTTGCTGCAGAACCACTTCGGCTAAAGTCCATATCATCAACAATTAGACCTACGGAAGGATTAATGGGAGCTTTGAATTGGCTACGTTCACCTATGCCACGAATCTGGAAGTAGTGGCCACGTGAAGCGCCGCTGGATAAATTCACATTCGGTGCCATATTGAGCACATCTTCTAAGTGCTGTGCTGAACGTGCCTGAATGTCATTGGAACTGATACTGGTGATGCTAATCGGTGTCAGTTGAATTTCACTAGGACGGAAATCAGCATTAACCAAAATAGGGTCAAGGATTGCAGTATTACTTTCACTTGAGATTTCTGCAAAAGCATTTGTTGTTGCCAATAGCGTTGAAATAGCGATGGCAAGTTTTTGATGTTTCATGTGTATCCTTTTTAATAGATTAAAAAGGACAGGGGAGAATTTTACTTTATTACTCAAAAAAAGAGTTGAATGAATCTCGGCCTGTCCCTACGCCAGTACTAACTGGATCAGGTTCAAAGGGTTGCTTCTATTTTTTAGAAGCTCTCAGGCTCAGTGGCCACCCCTAGGCTTAAATTTGATTGACTGGAAAAGTCATCAATTTAAAGTTGAATTATATATTTTAAAGCAATGGCTATCAACTAGGCAGCGTTAAATGTATTAGTTATTATGAATTTGTCCCAAGACTCATGTGGTTCGGAGAACTCAATGGAAACATGGAATAAGTCGATGTTTTTTTTATCAAACTTACATCGAACAACTTTACCTTCAGCTGCCAGAATATCTGTGTGAGTGTCTCTTTGGTCGAGAACAATTATAATTTCATCCCCTAACTTCAGTGCATGATCAGTGATTAAATAAATTCCACTGGCACTTAGATTCTGGCTGTTACCAAAATGGGGGGTTTTATTATGATGATTAATAGTAAAAAAGGTGACGGACTCTTTGATAGTAAACCTTTCAAAGTTGCGTCTTTCCTTGTCATAGCGTTTAGACACGAGCAACTCTCCCATAATTTCAAGCGGAGATTAACATTACTGAACAAGATTAATTAAAACAATGAACTAATCGACATTTTTGGAAAATAATTTAAGACTGGCTCTACAGACTGGACACACCCTGAGCTTGCTATTAATCCGTGTTGTTGCAGCTTTTGTACGATCTCTATCATAGCAATTGGGACAAAAGTAGCCTTTTTCACCCTCAAAGATATAACAACCAGACTTTAAAGCCGGTTTAGTTAAAGTGTTCTCTGCATCAAGATCACAGGAGTTTTTCTGATTTTCAGCATATTTCGAGAGTTTATTATTCAGATTATGGGTATTTAATTTAATTTCATTAAGGTGGGTTGAAAGTTCAGTTAATAATTCAGTTAAATCAGTCTCATTACTGGTCAGTTGACTTGCAATACGTTGTACCAATGCTTGTGAGCGATTGATGGGATCAAAAATATTCATGGCTAGTTGTTTCTTAAAATAAAATGATAAAGGGAGATTTTAGCGAATGATGGGTTTTTCCCGCACCAGTTTAAGAGCCCAAACTAATAGCTTGCTCCACTACTTTTCGCGTCAGGTGTGGTGCGAAGTGTTCGATAAATGCATAACTGTATCCACGTAGAAAACTGCCACGTCGAATGCCTAGATGAGTTGTACTTGGTTCAAATAAATGACTTGCGTCTAGAGCTTGCAGTGGTGAATCCTTAATGGCATCAAATGCCATACTGGCAATAATGCCAATACCCAGTTCCAGTCCTACGTAGGTTTTAATGACATCAGCGTCAGTAGCGGTGAAGATAACATTAGGCTGTAACCCTCGTTTAATAAAAGCCTGATCTTGTTGGGCTCTGCCTGTAAACCCCATGACATAGGTTAACAGAGGATATTGAGCGATGGCTTCTATAGTCAATTTATGTTCGGATAACAGTGGGTGGTTGGGGGGAACAATAATAGATCGATTCCAATCATAACAAGGGAGGATGGCCAGAGATTCAAATTGGGCCAGTCCTTCTGTAGCAATGGCAATATCAATACGCCCTGTGGCGGCCATTTCAGCAATTTCTGTGGGTGTTCCCTGAACCATATTCAAATGAACCTTAGGATAGCGCTGAGAAAATTCTTTGATGGCATTAGGGAGAGCATACCGTGCTTGTGTATGTGTAGTGCCAATGGATAAGGTGCCAACTTGATCGTTGCGTTCATCAGCAGCTAATTGACGAATATTTTCAACATCTAGTAAAACACGATCGGCCATTTCGACCACTAAGTGTCCAACGGGTGTTAAATCGGTCAGGCGCTTGCCATGGCGCTCAAAAATTTTCAGTCCCAGCTCATCTTCCAGCTGTTGTACTTGATTACTGACACCTGGCTGAGAGGCATGCAAAGCACTGGCAGCGGCTGAGACGCTTAAACCACGACGAGCAATTTCACGCACATATTTTAACTGTTGTAATTTCATCTATATAGTTTTTTGTTATAACGATAGCAAATAATATTCATTGATAGAATATTATGAAATGATAAACTTGTCACCATATAAGTATTTCGATAACAGGCGAAAATAACAAAATGGAATGGGGGTTTTTAGTAGCAGGCTTATTTGTCGGCTTTATGGTCGGGATGACCGGTGTAGGTGGTGGCTCACTGATGACGCCCATACTGATTTTTGGTTTTGCTATACATCCTGCGATTGCCGTAGGAACAGATCTGTTATTTGCTGCCATTACTAAAGCGGGTGGTATTTGGTCTTATTGGCGGCATGGCGTGATCAACTGGACAGTGGTTAAACGTCTTGGAATGGGAAGTATTCCCGCTACGTTTGCCACATTATGGTTATTGACTTTTATCGGTGTTGACGAAGGTCAGCATACAGATTTGATCACCACTGCACTGGGATTGGCGTTAATTTTGACCTCCAGTGCTTTGTTATTGAAAGGATATATTACTGATTTGTTGCAAGCACGTTCTGGTCACCCAGTCGTCAGTGCATTATATCGCTTACGTCAGGATGAACAGCATAAAGCGCTGGCAACGGTATTAACAGGTATATTTCTTGGCGTAATGGTGACCATGTCATCAGTGGGTGCCGGTGCACTAGGAGCTGTCACTCTGTTGTTTCTTTACCCTCGCATGAAAGGTGTTGAAATAATCGCTACTGATATTGCTCATGCAGTGCCGTTGACCGCTATTGCAGGTTTAGGGCATTCGGCGGTGGGCACAGTAGACTGGTCCTTGTTATCATTTCTGGTTATGGGGTCATTGCCGGGAATATATATGGGTAGCCATTTTGGTGTGAAAATATCTGACCGAGTAATGAGGAAAATATTGGCTATATTGTTATTGTTGGTAGGAATTAAATGTCTGCTGTAATTGAAACTATCGATCTGACCATTTATGGTTGCCCGATGCACTATATTAAAGCTCGGGAACAGCTACGGTTGATGGAACTGGAACAAGAAATTGAGTTGATAGTGAATAATGGGACTGCTGTAGATGATGTTCTGATGAGTTTACGTCGGGATGGTCACAGCTGTGAAGTAAAGTCTAAAGATGAACTGACTTCAATGATTAAAGTGATTAAAAAAGTATGACAGAAATTAGTCAAGCGCTAGCCGAAAAGGTTGAAGCGGTAAAACAGGTTTTGGCAGATATTGTGACAGACTTTAATCCTGCCACTTTGGCATCAAGTTATGGTGCTGAGGACATGGTATTAATGGATTTGATCTGTAATTTTGCACCAGAAGTTGAGATTTTTTCACTGGATACCGGTCGGTTGCCGAAAGAAACCTATGACGTTATGCAACTGGCAAAATTAAAATATGGCAAAGATGTCTTGGTCTATTTTCCTGAGGCAAACGACATTGAACCCTTCGTAACACAACAGGGACCTAATGCTTTTTATGACAGTATCCAGTTACGTAAACAATGTTGCGGCATACGTAAAGTAGCACCACTTAAACGTGCATTGATTGGTAAAAAAGCATGGATAACCGGTATGCGTCGTTCACAGGCAGTAACACGAAGCGAATTGCCAGTGTCAGAATGGGATGAAGATCATGGTTTGCAGAAATTTAGTCCTTTGACTGATTGGTCAAATGGCGATGTGTGGTCATACATTAAAGCATTTGATGTGCCTTATAACAAACTACATGATGAAGGTTATGCCAGTATCGGCTGTGAACCATGTACACGAGCCATCACAATTGGTGAAGATATTCGTGCTGGTCGCTGGTGGTGGGAAGATCCAGAAAACAAAGAATGTGGCCTGCACATCAAGGCTGAAAAATAGAGAACTAATATGACTGAAAAACAATTAACGCATCTCAAACAGCTGGAAGCAGAAAGCATCCATATCATGCGTGAAGTGGCTGCGGAATTTGATGATCCAGTGATGCTGTATTCCGTAGGTAAAGATTCTGCGGTGATGTTACATCTGGCGATGAAAGCTTTTGCGCCCGGCAAGCCACCGTTCCCATTACTTCATGTCGATACCACCTGGAAGTTTAAGGAAATGATCCGGTTTCGTGATCAGCGGGTGAAGGATCTGGGATTGGAATTACTAGTTCATACCAACCAGGAAGGTGTTGAGGCGGGTATCAACCCTTTTGATCATGCCAGATATACCGATATTATGAAAACGGACGCATTGAAACAGGCATTGGATAAATACGGTTTTGATGCTGCTTTTGGTGGTGCCCGTCGTGATGAAGAAAAATCACGTGCCAAAGAACGAGTGTATTCATTCCGTGATAAAAATCATCGTTGGGATCCTAAGCAGCAACGCCCCGAGTTATGGAATATTTATAATAGCAAGGTCAATAAAGGTGAAAGTATTCGGGTATTCCCATTATCAAACTGGACTGAGCTGGATATCTGGCAATATATTTATTTGGAAGCTATTCCCATTGTGCCACTGTATTACGCAGCAGAACGTCCAGTAGTAGAACGCAATGGTTTGAAAATCATGGTTGATGATGATCGGATGCGTTTAGAACCGGGTGAAGAGCCAAAAATGGAAATGGTACGTTTTAGAACCTTAGGCTGTTATCCATTAACAGGAGCTGTTAAATCAACAGCACAAACATTGCCTGAGATTATTCAAGAAATGTTATTAACCACGACTTCAGAACGACAAGGTCGAGCCATTGATCACGATGAAGCGGGTTCAATGGAGAAGAAAAAACAAGAGGGCTACTTCTAATGTCTTATCAATCAGACTTAATTGCGACCGATATTGAGGCCTATTTGAAGCAGCATGAAAATAAAGAAATTTTGCGTTTTTTGACCTGTGGTAATGTCGATGATGGTAAAAGCACCCTTATTGGCCGTCTGTTACATGATTCTAAAATGATCTATGAAGATCAGTTGGAGGCGGTCACCAAAGACAGTGTTAAATCCGGTACTACAGGTGAGGCTGTCGATTTAGCCTTGCTGGTGGATGGTTTACAGGCTGAACGTGAGCAGGGTATTACCATTGATGTTGCATACCGTTATTTCTCAACCACCAAACGCAAATTCATCATTGCCGATACTCCGGGGCATGAACAATACACTCGTAACATGGCAACGGGTGCATCCAATTGCCAGTTGGCAATTATTTTGATTGATGCCCGCTATGGAGTGCAAACACAAACCCGTCGCCACAGTTTTATTGCCACATTATTAGGCATTAAACATATCGTTGTCGCGATCAATAAAATGGATTTGATGGATTACAGTGAACAGGTCTATAACGATATCCGCAAGGATTACAGTGAGTTTGCCCGTGAACTGGAAATGGAAGATGTGCACTTCGTGCCGTTATCAGCTCTGGCTGGTGATAATGTGGTCAATAGAAGTGAACACATGCCTTGGTATCATGGCGAAACCTTGATGGACTTGCTGGAAAATGTCGAAATTTCATCCGATGCTAATTTGGAAGATATGCGTTTTCCAGTGCAATATGTTAATCGCCCTAATCTTGATTTTCGAGGCTATTGTGGCACTTTGGCATCTGGTATTTTGAAGCCAGGTGACGATATTACGGTATTGCCGTCAGGTAAAGAAAGTCGCGTTAAAGCATTAGTCACCTATGAGGGTAATATAGAAGAAGCGATTCCTGGAGAGGCCATTACAGTCACACTTGAAGATGAAATTGACGTTAGCCGTGGTGATATGATTGTGCATCGTGATCGCCAACCCCATGTTGCCAGTCAGTTCAAGGCAATGGTGGTATGGATGGCTGAACAGCCCTTGGTCAGCGGCAAACAATACAGTTTCAAAGTCGGTGTCAGTGATAGTGCTGGTGTATTGACTGCCATTGATCATCAGATAGATATCAACACATTGGCAGAAAATAAGGCCAGCGAATTGCGTCTGAATGAAATTGGCCTGTGTGAGTTTTCATTGAGCAAGCCAGTAGTATTTGATGGTTATAAACGAAACCGTAGCACGGGTGCCTTTATTGTTATTGATCGCCTGACTAATGTAACTATCGGTGCTGGTATGATCACTGAAGCTGTTATAGGTGCAAAAAAACAAGCGATAAACTCGACCCAATTTTCTGAATTTGAAGTTGAGCTTAATGCCTTGATCAGAAAGCACTTTCCGCACTGGGATGCCAAAGATTTGAGTGAATTTATTAAATGAAATATGTGATAAGCTGGATTTTAAATCCAGCTTATCACAAGCTATTTTGTTATGACATAAGTTGCATGTCTCATACATGTCTTGAATGACGTGCTGATGGAAATAAACATAAGCTGTTAGTTACTTCTAAATCATAATTTGAGGGAGAATGGTTATGGAAAAAGAAGGAAAAATAGCACTGCTAATTGACTGTGACAATGTCAGTCATAAGGCCATTGATGGCGTTATCAATGAGCTTGCAAAATACGGCGTTGTAAATATTCGCAAAGCCTATGGTGATTGGAAAAGCCCTAACTTACAAGGTTGGGAAGAAAAATTACATCCATTTGCCATTATCCCCGTTCAGCAATTTGCATATACCAAAGGCAAAAATGCCACTGATGCGGCGATGATTATTGATGCCATGGATTTATTGTATAGTCGCGAGCTGGATGGTTTTGCACTGATGACGAGTGACAGTGATTTTACGCCTTTGGTGATGCGTATTTTAACGAATGGCCTCAAGGTGTATGGATTTGGTGAGAAAAAAACACCAGCCCCTTTCATTAATGCCTGTTCACAGTTCATTTTTGTTGAAAAATTAATTGAAGTGGAATCTTCAGAAGAAGTCTCTGAAACAACTGGTTCAAGCAATAAAAAATTACGTAATGAGTTAAGACAAGATGCTTGGCTGGTTAAGTTGTTAAGAACTGCAGTGGAGCAATCAGTCGAAGATGACGGCTGGTCGCATCTAGGCCAGGTCGGCCAATATATTTCCAACAACACGTCTTTTTCTCCGGTCAATTATGGCTATAAAAAACTCAGTGAAATAGTGAAAGAAAGTGGTTTATTTAACATAGAAATGAGAAAAAATAATTCTCAGATGTATTTGAAAGATAATAGAAAATCTTAATGAACAGAAATTTGCTGCCAAAGTTGTAACTTTTGTTCAAAGGTCATGCTGGCATGAGCTGGGCTGGTAGATGGAAGCTTGATTTGAGTGATGTGTTTAAAAGTTGGGTCAAGGGTAGGTGACACATAACACTTGAACACTTGCTCGGCTTTGCCGCCGTTGAAAAATATTCGTTCAATGTGTGGATGATGTTGTAGAAAATTATCGAACTCATTAGCTACGATGCTGTCGGGATCAATATGCTGATCTAGACTGCCGGGGCGGTGACAAGATTTTAGTACATCCCAGAGGGCAACATGGTTTTTAATTAATTGTCGGCATCGCTGTTGATAATTCCGATCCATGTTGATTCCGAATACTTCAGCCATGATTGGCCAGAAGGCATTACGGGGATGAGCGTAATATTGCTGTTGTCTAAATGATTCCACGCTAGGCATGGAACCAAGAATTAATATGTGGGTATCATCACCAATAATTGGAGGAAAGCTGACGCAGCTTGCCATTATTGATATTGAAGTCCGTGATGCCTTATCCAGCCATGAGGGTGATTGTTTTCTGGATCATGGTGTGTCCAATGTAAGACACCACCTTCTGAATTCCACTCATATTCGCCATAAGCAGTGATTTCATCACCAAGGTACAATGCGTCAACTCTATGAGCCAGATCAATATTGTGAGCTATCAGTAATGTATGACCACTGGCCAGTTTAATAATAAAGCGTTGATGACGACTGCCATTGACATCATCACGTAGCAATTTGATGACGTTGCCAGTCACCTCCAGTTGAACATTACTTTGCTTTTGTTGGAAAAGTTTTTCAATACTTATTGGCTGACTTGATTGCGAGAACATGTGCTCAGGTGAGTATTTGCTGGCGAAATAGCTCACAACAATAAAGGCAATAATGAGCCAGATACGTTGCTTTTGACGAGTTGATATAGACATAATGTTTATGGCGTATTGCGAAACTTAGTGTAAATCTTACCTTGAATATAAAATTGTTTCATTATTTTTAGAAATGTCCTTATGCTTTAGAAGATTATCAACTATTAATATAGCTATTTATAATTTCCTGTTATAAGCACTGCTCGTTATACTATGCGGTCTATTTAGTGAGTTAGAGATATTAGATGTATCAGTACGATAACTATGACCAGGCGATGATTGATCAGCGAGTGGCGCAATATCGCGACCAGACCCACCGCTTTTTGGCGGGCGAAATGACTGAAGAGCAGTTTCGCCCTTTGCGGCTGATGAATGGCTTGTATGTCCAGCTTCATGCACCTATGTTGCGTGTAGCCATTCCTTATGGACTTATGTCGTCTAGACAGGTCCGTAAAATTGCCGATATTTCTCGTCGTTATGATAAGGGTTATGTGCATTTCACTACCCGCCAGAACTTTCAGTTGAACTGGCCAGCGTTAGAAACAGTGCCCGATATTCTCGCTGAATTAGCATCTGTTCAATTACATGCTATTCAAAGTAGTGGAAACTGTATTCGAAATACCACTTCCGATCAGTTGGCAGGAGTGTGCGCTGGTGAGGTTGAAGATCCACGCCCATGGTGTGAAATTATTCGCCAGTGGTCGACTTTTCATCCTGAGTTTGCTTATTTACCACGTAAATTTAAGATTGCCGTAATCGGTAACACGGAAGATCGTGCTGCAACAAAAGTGCATGATATTGGTCTGCATCTGGTTAAAAATCATGAAGGTGAAGTCGGTTTTGAAGTGCTTGTTGGCGGTGGTTTAGGACGTACACCAATCCTAGGGCAACAGATTAGACCTTTCCTGGAGAAAAAAGATTTATTGTCATATCTGGAAGCGATTTTACGTGTTTATAACCGACTTGGCCGTCGAGATAACAAGTTCAAAGCGCGTATCAAGATCACGGTTCGTGAACACGGTATCAATCATATTCGTGAGCTGGTGGAAGCTGAATGGGTTCAGATCCGCGATCAACTTGTGCTTGAAAATAAAGAAATTGAACGTGTAAAACAGTATTTCACTGAACCCAATTATGAAGACGATGCAGCAGAGGACAAAAGTTTTGCACAAATGCAGGTCGAAGATGCTGATTTTGCACGTTGGGTAAAACAGAATGTGGTTGATCATAAAATTACAGGTTATAAAATCACCTATATTTCATTGAAATCACCACAAAGCCCACCGGGTGATGTGACGGCTGAACAATTAGATGTGATTGCAGAACTTGCAGATGAATTTAGTCTGGGTGAAGTGCGCTCTACCCATAATCAAAATCTATTATTCACTGATGTCAAACAAGAAGAGTTATATGCCCTGTGGTTACGACTGCAGGCAGAAGGTCTGGCAACACCAAACATCAATACACTAACGGATATAATTTGTTGTCCAGGGTTAGATTTCTGTGGCCTTGCTAATGCAACGTCAATTCCATTGGCAAAAGAAATCAATGAACGATTTGATGATCTGGATTATTTATATGATCTAGGCGATATTAAAATAAAAATGTCAGGGTGCATGAATGGTTGTGCTCACCAAAGTGTGGGACACATTGGTATTCTGGGGGTCGATAAAAAAGGCGAGGAGTGGTATCAATTTACTCTTGGTGGTAGTTCAGAAGCAGATGCTTCTTTGGGTGAGCGATTAGGGCGCGCTATTCCAAAAGAGGATGTAGTGGATACGGTAGCCGTGTTATTGGATACGTACCTTGAATTACGTCTTGAAGATGAGCCCTTTTTAGCAACTGTCCGTCGGGTGGGTGTTGATCCATTTAAGGAGCGTGTTTATGCAGATAATTAAAGATCGTGAAATCGTTGAAGACAATTGGCTGCATTTGGACGATGATACGGAATTGCATGCAGGCAACATTACTGTTTCATTATCACGCTGGCAGTCTGAACACGACAGATTATCTCACCGCGAAGGTGGTTTGGGAATACGCTTAAGTGGCGATGATCCATTGGAAGAAATCGTACCGGATTTATCCTATTTTTCATTGATTGTACTGGTATTCCCCGTCTTTACTGATGGTCGTTGTTATTCATTTGCACGATTGTTACGTGATCGTTATGGCTATGAAGGCGAAATAAGGGCGCAAGGCGATATATTACGCGACCAACTTTTTTATATGTCACAGTGCGGTATAAATAGCTTTGAAATGGCTAACCTTAATCATATAACAAACGCACTGGCCGCATTCGATGACTTTAGTGAAAGTTATCAGGCGACGGCATTAAAACCCGAACCTTTATATCGACGACGCTAAGCGGAAACAACCATGGCCGTTTATGCGATAGGGGATGTTCAGGGCTGTTTCGATGAACTGGTCAAATTACTGGAGCTGATCAGATTTGATCCTGAAGTTGATCAAATCTGGCTTGCTGGCGATCTGGTTAATCGTGGTCCAAAATCAGCGGAAGTACTCCGCTTTGCTATGACTCATGGTGACAGTGTCAAGGTCGTATTAGGTAATCATGACTTACATTTATTGGCCAATGCAGTGGGGGTTAATGATCATCAACACCGCATGGACACAATGGATTCAGTGTTAGAAGCTAATGATGCAGAACAGCTGCTCACTTGGTTACGCCACCAACCGCTGATTTATAATGATCCAGAGCTCAGATTTAGTATGGTACATGCTGGCTTACCACCTCAGTGGACGATAGCGGAAGCCTGTGAAAAATCCAGAGAAGTAGAAGCAGCGCTTCAGGGTGATGATTGGCGAGAATTTTTTTATCATATGTATGGTAATAAACCTAAAAAGTGGTCTGAAAATCTCACTGGCTGGGACCGGTTACGATACATCACTAACTGTTTTACTCGTCTGAGATACTGCCATGATGATGGGCGTTTGGCTCTAAAATTTAAAGGTAAACCCAGTAATAAACCTACAGACCAAAGAACGTGGTTTGAGATGCCTGATAGAAAAAGCCATGATGATCATATCGTGTTTGGACATTGGTCTACATTAGGCACAGGCCAGTACGGTAATGTATTTTCATTAGATAGTGGCGCAGTATGGGGTGAGCAACTAACTGCCGTACGTATTGATCAATTGCCATATCAATGGTTTGTTGTGGAAGCGGATCCTGACGGTCTGCCACATGCTAAGAATAAGCCATCTAAAACAACGCAACGTTGGCAATAAGCCATAACAGGCAAAGATTTGTCAAAAACAGTACAATAACGACTTTCATTACTCGGATAGTTTAAAAAATGAACAATATCACAACGTTTTCTGGTGATTTTTCAGCCCAAGGTCTACGTATAGGCATCGTTGCCGGACGTTTTAACGATTTTATAGTTGATAATCTGATTTCAGGTGCAATTGATTGTCTAGTGCGCCATGGTGCGAGTGAAAGTGATATTGAATTAGCTCGTGTTCCCGGAGCTGTAGAAATCCCTCTGGCAGTACAACGTATGGGCCGTACTGGAAAGTATGATGCAATTATTGCTCTTGGTGCCGTGATTCGTGGTGGTACGCCACACTTTGAATATGTTGCAGGTGAATGTGCTAAAGGTCTGGGACAACTCACGCTTCAATTGGATATCCCCGTGTCGTTTGGTGTGTTGACGGTTGATACCATTGAGCAAGCGATTGAACGTGCAGGTACTAAAGCCGGTAATAAAGGTGCAGAAGCAGCAATGGGCACCATTGAAATGGTCAACGTGCTTCGTCAAATTGAGAGTGCAAAATAATAATGGCATCAGGTTTACCACGTACGCATGCTCGTCGTGCTGCTGTTCAGGCTTTATATCAGGCATTGGTTAATGAACAGTTGCCAGCAAAAGATGCTTTAGATTTTGTCACAGCTGAAAATTCCGACAAGATGGACAAAAAGTATTTCACCACCTTGGTCGATGGTGTTTCACAAGAGATTGAAAGGTTGGATGCTGAATTAGCCTTTGCGATCGATCGTGATCTGTCTGAAATTGATCCTGTCGAAAGCTCAGTATTACGACTTGCTGTGTATGAATTCATTCATCGTCCAGAAATTCCATATCGTGTTGTTTTAAACGAGGCGGTTGAGCTGGCTAAGTCATTTGGCGGTGAAAAAGGCCATAAATACGTCAATGGTGTGCTGGATAAAATGGGTTCTAAACTCCGAGCTGTTGAGTACAAAGCATCTAAGGCTCGTCGCGCAAATAAATCATCGTAAAGATTACTGCTGGGTTTAAGTCCAGTAGACTAGTTGAGATTAATGAAATGTCAGCACACTCCGAATTTTCTTTAATCCAGCATTATTTCGAACACTTAACTTCTCAACGTGACGATGTGTTGCTAGGCATTGGCGATGACTGTGCCCTGCTACAATGTCCTGCGGATCATGCCATAGCGGTATCTATTGACACACTGGTAGAAGGAGTACATTTTTTTTCGGATGTTGAACCAGAAAGTTTAGGCCATAAAAGTCTTGCGGTTGGCTTGAGTGATTTGGCTGCTATGGGGGCAACACCAGCCTGGTTTACCCTTGCTTTGAGTTTGCCGGAAGCCAATGAAAAATGGTTAAGAGGTTTTTCGAAAGGGCTAGCGAATTTAGCAACAGAATATGGTATTCAGTTGGTGGGCGGAGATACTACTCGTGGTCCATTAACAATCAGCATTCAGGTACACGGTATTGTAAAATCTGGACAAGCATTACGACGTGATGGAGCCCAAGAGGGTGATCTGATTTATGTGAGTGGCTGTTTAGGTGATGCCGGTGCTGCAGTGCAGCTCAAACTACAACAATTAGATGAATCCTCATTACAGAATGAAGATAAGTACTACTTGCAACAGCGTCTAGAAAGGCCCACTCCGAGAATAGCTTTGGGTCAAAAACTATCAGGGCTGGCAACGGCCGCGATTGATATTTCAGACGGCTTGCTGGCAGATCTAGGTCATATTGTAGAAAAAAGTAATGTCGGTGCCAGAGTAGAGCTCGCTCAATTGCCCTTGTCATCAGCCCTGATGAAACTGGATCGGACTCTGGCTGAACAATTGGCCCTGACTTCAGGTGATGATTATCAACTCTGTTTTACCGTGCCGCCAGAAAATGTTGAGCGGCTAGAAAACCTGTTGGGAAACCAGTGTCATCAGATTGGAGTGCTTACAACTGGAATAGCTATTTCATGCTTTAATCAACAGGGCGAACTAATAGAAATCAAAGGAACGGGCTATGACCACTTCCCAGCCTAAGGTAAATTTTGTAGAAATTCTAAAACGTCCTGCTTGTTTTTTTGGACTGGGGTTTGGTTCAGGACTGGCACCTTTTGCCCCAGGCACTTTTGGTACTTTGGCCGCATTGCCGATTTACTGGCTGATGAAAGACTTAACGGTAGCTATTTACCTAACAATTACCATCGTCGCTTTCATTGTAGGTATCTGGATTTGCCAACAATCGGCAGACTGGTTAGGTAAAGAGGATCCGTCGGCGGTGGTGTGGGATGAAATCGTTGGTTACTTGGTCACCATGATCGCGGCACCTACTGGTTGGCAGTGGATGTTAGCTGGTTTCTTTTTGTTTCGGTTTTTCGATATTTTAAAACCATGGCCAATTAGCTGGGCAGATAAAAAACTACATGGAGGCCTAGGCATCATGGTTGATGATGTGATCGCAGGACTATTTTCTCTTATCTTTATACATGGGCTGTATTTGTATATGAATTAGTTTGGAGAAATTTGCCATATAGGATTAATGTAGGCATATTAAAAACCTGTTTATTTGAAAAGGATTTCAAATATGAACAACAAAGGACTGACTTTGATTGAATTACTGATCGTTATTGCTATTCTTGCTGCACTTGCAACACCATCATTTGGTGATCTAATCCGTAGACACCAAGCTAATATTTTATTTTCCCTGATGTATCTTGCCCGCACTGAAGCTATCAAACGAAATAGCGCTGTCACTATTTGTAAAAGTAATAATAGTTACGAATGTGGCTGGACATGGACTGATGGCTGGATAGTGTTTGAAGGCAATGACAGTAACGGCAGTCGGGATGCTGATGAGAACCTCATAAGTACAGGCTCTATTGGAAAAGACTACCAATTAAACTGGACGGCATTTGGTTCTAATAATTATATTCGCTTTAGATCTACAGGCTTAACATTGTCACAAAATGGTACTTTCAAGATCTGTCCTGTTGATGGTGATATTAGATTTGCTAGAGCAGTAATGATTAGTAAGACTGCTCGAGTACGACTCGCCAAGGATACGGATGACGATGGGAACTATGAGGATGCAGATGGAAATGCTTTAATTTGTAGTTAAGTTAGCCTTAACTAACGATTCCAACAGTTAGCTCCAGACCCTGTTCCAGTTACGGTCTGACTGTTACTTTGATCAATTCTAAAACTTGCACATTCTGTATCGTTGGTCGCTTGGGTTCCTTGAGGAACAGCTGTTATGGTGTAAGTAGAAGCCGAGGCATTGGTAACTGTGATCTTGTAGTGACCATCTGTTGAATCCTGAGCGGTGTCACCAGGATATCCCAGATCGGTCATTAAAGCCGTATAGCTAGAATTATTTGCACGCCATTTTTCTTCAGCTAATTGCACAGATAATAATGCTTCTTTTGCATCCGCTCGACGAGCCTTTGTCACATAATCCTGATAAGCCGGCAAGGCAATGGCAGCCAAAACACCAATGATTGCAACGACGATCATTAACTCAATAAGCGTAAAACCTTTATTTTTCTTGATATTCATAATGCACCCACATACAAAAGCTTAATGGTTGAACAATAGACTAAATACTACAATAGATCATCATAAAAATGTGTTAAGCATCACAAAACAGCATGAAAACTCGTGTTTTTTGCTATGAAAGACTATTCTATAAGGTCTATAATCAAATTCAACGTCATCTGAGGTAAACACAAATGACACATCACACACATCGTGGTTTTACATTGATGGAGCTCATGATTACGATTGCGATCCTCGCAATTCTGGCAGCTATCGCTTTACCGTCATTTCAATCCACACTTGAACGTCGTCGTTTAGTCGGTGCAGCAGATACGTTATTTGCTGATTTGCAATATGCCCGTTCCGAGGCGATCAAACAAAATGATGAAGTTGATGTCGATGTGACTACAGGGGCAAACTGGTCTTATACCATCGTTGATGAATCTGGAACCACTTTAAGAACAGTGACTTCGGCTGATTATAGCGGCATTCAGATGGCTACTGGGACTGATGTCGAATTTGAACCCCGCCAAGGAATGCCTGCTCCCGCTACTACCCATACCTATACGTTCAGGATTGGAGCTGCTGGAAACACCAAAGTTGTCACAATCAATGCAGTTGGCAGAATCAAGGTGAATTAATGTCATGAAATCAATAAGCAAACAAACCGGTATTACCTTGATTGAAATGATGATAGCCATGGTGTTGGGCTTAATCGTGACTGGCTCAATCATCGCAATCTTTGTCAGTAACGTGAAATCTACCAGTGAAAATGTAAAAATGCTTCATCTTAATCAGGAGCTTAGAGTGGTTATGGGATTTATTTCGAATGAAATTAAACGTGCTGGCTATTCTGGTGATCCTACAAATACCGCATTTATGACGGATTTTAATTATGATGCCGGAAATAATTGCATCAGGTATTCGTATGATGCGGATGGCGATGGAATTCAAGATGCAAATGAACGCTTTGGTTTCAGATTAACTGCAAATACCATTCAATGGAGTAGTGATGTGACTTCTGGGACCTGTACTAATGGGATATGGCAAAGCCTGACAGATACAAGTACTGCTAGTATTACTGCCTTTACAATAGTATCCAGTGATATCGCCTCAGGCACAGTAACAATTAAGCAGTTGGACGTCACTCTCATAGGAGAGATTGCATTAAATCCTGGAACGGCTTCCAGAACTATCACCGAAACCATTCGAGTTAGGAATGAAGATGCAAGTTGAGGTAGATAACATGACAAAACAGTTAACAAAACACTATAAACATCAGCGAGGGGCTGCGGTACTGTTGGTGTCAGTCGTGCTACTGATCGCTGTGACATTATTGGTAATGTTTGCAGTAAGAGTCGGGTTATTAGACCAGCGCATGTCAGGGAATGAATATCGTCATAAGGAAGCGTTTGCCAATGCTGAGGCAGGCCTTGAACAAGCCGCCTCTTACCTAAGAGCCAATCCTGTATTGCATGCTGGAGACGTCGCAGATGGATGGGCTTCGTGTACTGGGAGTACGGCTATATTCCCCTGTAACTTGACTGGTGCAGAACTGGTTTACGCAACAGTGGTAGCAGGCACCAGCATTACACCAAACTTACCGATGGCTGGAAACACTCCTAATTCCAGTGCCTATTTAGTCAAAACAGCCAGTACTACTATTGCTGTTGGAGAAGGCGCTTCTGATGATGGAACCGGTTCAGCAGTTGCACAAGTTTCGTTTGCCAAAACCAGTCTTCTAACACCGGGTCAGATTCCTCCATTGATGATGCCATCCGGTGATTTAAACGGCTCTTTTACTATTGTGCCAAATCCTAATGGTGGTGGACCTGGAGTGCCGATTTCAGCTTGGGTTAAATCAATAGGCACCTCAACAGGTTCATGGCAAACGTGTAATCATGGAGAATTCCAGGATACGGGTGTCTGTATGGATACAAAGGATGATACGGTGAGTTGGAGTACCTGTACGTGCATTGAACCTAAGAGCACGAGTACATCAGTGGGAGATGACATCGTTGTGGACTCTACCGACTTTCCATTTTCGCCATTTGCATTTATTTTTGGAAAAGACTTGAGTACTGCTGCAGAAGTGGATGCGTTGAAAGCAGAGATTAAGGCACGGGCTGATGATAAGGGAAAGGTTCTGGCAGATTGCACAACGCTGGATACGATTGACTTGGCTAATGATGTAGAGATGCCACTCATCTGGGTTGAAGGTGCTTGTGATATTGGGCCAGGAGTCGTCATTGGTGATAGAACCACCCCCATTATTTTAGTGGTGGAAGGAGATATAAAGGTTAATGCTAACGGAGAAATTTGGGGCATCATGGTAGGGTTGGCTGACTACACCATGAATGGTGGCGCTGTTGTACATGGATCAGCCGTTTCTGAAATTGAAAGTAAGTTGACAAATGGTGCCTATGCACAAGTGTATGATGAAAGTGTTTTTGCGAGACTGCAGGATGACACACTGACGACAGATATTTCAAAAGTTCAGTACAGTTGGCGTGACTTTACTCCCTGAGTTAACCCTAATTAAATTAGCTACAGGACAAGCAGATGAACAGTAAATTTAAAACCAATTCAAAATCAAACGGATTTAGCCTTATCGAAGTAATGGTGGCATTGCTGGTGCTTGCTTTAGGGATATTGGGTATATCAAAACTGCAGGGAACATTAATACAAAACAGTTCGAATGCCAATCAGCGAACAACAGCAACCTCAATAGCTCAGCAAAAGATTGATGATTTGAAGAGTTTTCCCCATTTAACAGTAGGTACTGCTACAGATGCAGTACCTGATACATGGGTTGCAGGAATAGCAGCAGCCAATTTGGCTTATGAACATATTGAGGCCAATAAGGGAGGAACCATTACTGATGGAGCAGTGACTGTAGGGACAACAGATTATACGTTAAATTGGACGGTGGCAGATTATTGGTATGCGGCTGCTTTAACAGCAGCCACAACAACAGAACCGGTTCCTGCCCCAAGTACGTCTGACTTTAAAGTGGTTACTGTGACGGTTCAATGGAATGATGAGAGGGGCGATACCCAGACTATTTCATTAAATACGGCTATTGATTCCTACCGGCCAGCCTTAACAGAATTCTCGGATACCACCAATAATATTGGTGATGTGGGACCGAAAGCAAATTACACGCCTCTGCCTGCACCAGATGTCGTGCCTGTTTCTCTTGAAAGTGGTGGAGAAAAGTTTAAAGAAACCAGTGTTCCAGAACCTGAAGTAACAAAACAAGATTATGCAACAACGGTGGATTTTGAAACTGTGACCTATGTGAAGCAATTAACCGATTCTTTTGCAACACGTCGGGAGGAATTTGTTACAACGGCTTGCTCATGTAATAAGGTAACAGGTTCGAATGTATCTCACACCTATGGGTATTTAGAGTGGGATGTTGAAGACGAACAGTTTGTTGATGCTACCTATACAGTTGTCAATAACAATGCTGATACGGAAGATTATGCAGGCGCAGCAGATATAGAAGAATGTAGAATTTGTTGTAGGGATGGGCAATATAATGTTGCTGCTACGGATGGTCCATTAACAGCGCAATTGCAAAAGTTTGGTTTTAATAACACCGACAAAACTACTGCAGGTCAGGTAGATAAAGCATGCCGATTAAAACGAATTGATGGTATCTATAGGGTTGTAAAACCATGGAAATTAATCGGTTTTAATGTCATACCTGCTTCCTATTTTGATGATACACAAACTTCAAGTTCTGCAGCTAATATCACGGCTTATTCAGAATATGCTGAAGCGGTTGTGCGAAATTATTTAGGTGTGAATGCCAAATCTTATGGAGTCCTTGACCAGGAAACGGATGTCGCGGGAACTGATTATTTGGTAGATACGGATTTTTCAGCAATTGCAGGAGTGGATGGTGGCTATACACTAGGAGATGCTACTGGTAATCATACAATATTCAATCAAGGGAGTTTGGATACGGATAAACGCACCATTCAGGCACGAGCTATTTATTTAGATATTCCTCCAGCAGGTTATTTGGATAATCCGAATGGGTATACCTTTCCAGATGGCTCGACACTTGCTGCAGGGACACCATTTACAGCGGCCAATGTGCCACTGGAGCGAATCCCCTTTTATGAAACAAATGTGACTTCATTGGTTGGCTGGGTTCCGGATGAAGATCAGGATGATTTTGGTGCCGGTGCTAACTATACAAGTGAACATGATACTGCCTTGCAAGGCGGAGCAGTAAGAGATGCTTGTCAGTCAGGGAATATTACAAATACTGTGGGTAATTGTATTTCTAATCAAGAGTTGACCAATAAATCATTTGGTGACTTCGAACGCGGTATGATTCATCCATATGTGGTAACTGCAACACCGCTTACAGTTAAGGCCAAATTTTATACTGGGGTTGATAGTTTAATTGATGAAACCATAAACAGTGAATCAACTATTGAAACGAGCGTAGATGTTACAGTGCAGTGATATTTCTTAAATAAATTTTGGCTACAAAAATAAAAAGCCTCATCACATTGTGATGAGGCTTTTTATTACATTGATGTATGTCACATAAGTTTAGCTACCAAAATTTTCTTGATATCTGGCAGCAAACTCATCAGGAGTAAAGTGATGATTCTGGGTACCATGTTGTTCTATTTTTATGGCACCGAGTAATGATGCAATGCGTCCAGTTGTTTCCCAATCTTTACCATGCATAATGCCGTGAATTAGGCCTGCACGATAGGCATCACCACAGCCGGTTGGATCAGCCAATTTTTCTGTTTTGGCGCAGGGAATGTCAATACGCTTTCCTCCAGTATAAATATGTGAACCTTCACTGCCACGAGTGATAATTAATGCTTCAACATGTTCTGCAATTTCATGTGGAGACAAGCCAGTACGATCTTGGAATAGCTGTGCTTCGTAGTCATTGAGAGCAATGTAGGTTGCCTGTTCAGCAAACTTCATCAGATCATCGCCATCAAACATAGGCAGGCCTTGGCCTGGATCAAAGATAAATGGAATATTGGCTTCATGCAGTTGTTGTGCGTGTTGAATCATGCCATCACGACCATCTGGCGCGACAATTGCCAGACTGATGTCTTTGGCTTCACTAATTGGTGTTTCATGTGCCAAGTTCATGGCTCCGGGATGGAAAGCGGTGATTTGATTATCATCCATATCGGTAGTGATGAAGGCCTGTGCGGTATAACTGCCTTCTTTAACATGCACATGGCGTCGATTGATCTGGTGCTTGTCCATCCAGGTGGCGTAGCTGGTGAAATCTCTACCTACCGTACCCATTGGGATGGGCTCATCACCCAACAATTTTAGATTGTAGGCGATATTACCGGCACAGCCACCAAATTCGCGTCGTAGTTCTGGCACTAGAAATGCGACGTTCAACATGTGTGTCTTTTCTGGCAGGATATGATTTTTAAATTGGTCAGGGAAGACCATGATAGTGTCATAGGCAAATGAGCCACAAATAAGTGCAGACATAGTGATTATCCTTTTTCTTGAGTATAGAGTGTTGTTGTATCGGCCGTTATGGCTAGTTTACCACCAAGGAAAGCCTGTAGGTGGTGACCTACAATTTCATTGCGCCAGCCCTGTTGAAGAGGTAAATCAGTTTCCCCAGCAACCATGCGCTCAATGTCTTTTCGAGAAGCAACGGCCACCGGCGCAATGGCCTGATCATCACAATATTTTCTAAGTAGTGCCATTAATGCATCAACAATAGCGTCTTGCTGGTTGGTAAGAGGCTGTGTTTTTTTGAAGGTTGGCCATTGCTCTTTTGGCAACGCTTTGGCTTGTTTAATTTCATCTAATAGTGCTTTGCCATGACGGTCAATAGTCCCCGATTCCAGTCCGCGAATCATGCTGAATTTTTCTATAGAATCAGGGGCGAGTCGAGCAAGGTCAATTAACACATCATCTTTCAGGATCCAGCGACGAGGGCGGTTAGATTTTACTGCGCGATATTCTCGCCATGCAGCAAGTCTTTGCAATGTTGCGAGTTGCACACCTTTTAACCGTCCTGCCCCTTTTATTTTTCGCCACATTGTTTCGGGTTCAATGCGGTAACTGTTGAGGTCAACCAGATTGGCGAAATCTTCATGCAGCCAGTGACTGCGATTCTTTTGTTCGAGCTGTTGTAAAAGTAATTTATAGACATCGCGTAAATAACGAACATCATCCGCTGCGTACTCAATTTGAGCTGGGTCTAGTGGACGTTGAGTCCAGTCTGTACGTGAATGGGCTTTATCCAGATCAACATCAAGACACTGTTTAACCAGATTTCCATAGCCAATTTGATCACCATAACCAAGTACTGTCGCTGCGATTTGGGTATCGAACACATTGGTAGGCAAGCTGTTGCGTAATAAGTAGAGTAATTCCAGATCCTGACGAGCGGCATGAAAGATGACCGTGATTTCAGGACTGTAGATTAAATCCAAAATAGGAGTAAGGTCAGACAATGCCAAGGGATCAATGCAGGCAATGTGATCTTCCGTAGCAACTTGAATTAAACACAGTTGCGGATAGTAGGTTTTTTCGCGTAAAAATTCGGTATCAACCGTCATCCAGATGGTGTCAGAAATTTGCTGACAAAAGCTGATTAATTCAGCCTCATTATTAATAAAGTTGACGGTCATTGAATTTCGCTAGTTACAAAAATAAAACAGTATAACGATTTTTTAGGGGGAACTCATGAGTCGAGCAAGATTAATAACCTCGGAAATTGCTTCGATAATGATGTCAGGCTGTTGGCTGGGGATGTCATGTCCACTATGATTGGCAAAAATATGTTGGCTTATAGGAGATAAACGTGTCAGGTCTTGCTGTAATTGAACCCATGTTTTTTCTTGTTGTTGGGCATAGTCATTTCCATACCATTCAGCCTTGCCCCGGCTAATAACAATTAATGGCACAGTTGGAATACCGCCGTAGCGAGCAACTTGTAATGAACTTTGGCGTAAAGCAGATATTTCATCACTTGCAGTTCGGAAGGCACGATCACGTAACACATGCTCTTTTTTGATATCAGAACTATCATTTAAATCTTTAGCCCGAATGATGATGTTACTTTTGCGATTATCACTTTTAGGTAAATTGATGTTCAGTCGTTCATATTGTTGCTCATGTGATGCATCAACTAGAATCAGCCCTGCTATTTTATTGGGATGAGATTCAGCAAACAAGCGAATATTAAAGCCGCCAAATGAATGGCCTACCAAAATATAGGGTGGGGTAATTTGAGCTTGCTTGAGTAATAAATTGAGTTCATATGCGATGCGTTTGCTGTTACGAGGTTTGGGTCCAATATCACTCCAGCCATAACCGGGACGGTCGTATACGCATGTGCGCGTTATTTTGGCTGATTGCTGGAGAATAGCTAGCCAGTCAGAAGAGTCATCGCCAAGACCGGTATCTATAATAATGGATGGAGTGCCCTCCCCTAAACAGTGGATATGTAATTGATAGCCACCAATATCGTAACGATGACCTGGGATCGCCGGAAAACCATCAGCATAGGCAAAAGGTAGTAGTGCCACTGATAATAGAATAACTTTCAGTAATATAGACATGCGACACCCCTCCAGTTGCATGCTTGGTACCTACTGGTTATCGACGTATGGGATCTCAGAAAGTTTCAATTAGCAACAAGTTGACTAATTTTGGTTAAGATTTCGTGTGCTTCAAATGGCCAGTTAAGTTCACTACCATCTAAAAATCTGATGACGGGTATTTTGATGCCATAGCGGGCGACGAGTTCATCATTATCGCCAATTTCTGTGGCTACAATCTTGATATCATGTTGTGATGACATATCCTGCAACATAGCTTCAGCAAGTTCACATAAGTGGCAGCCAGCGGTAGTGTATAGTATGACGGTAATCACTTTTCTAACAATCGTGGCATCAGTTCTACAAAGTTGCAGGGCCGATGGCGAATATCCAGTTGTTCTTTAAGAATATCATCCCAAGCTGTTTTACAGGCACCTGATGAGCCGGGAAGGCAGAAAATAAATGTACCATTGGCAACACCACCTAAAGCTCGGGACTGGATTGTGGAAGTACGAATGTCCTGATATGAAATCTGGCGAAACAGTTCCCCAAACCCTTCTATTTCTTTATCTAGTAACACTTTGACCGCTTCTGGCGTGCCATCACGACCAGTTAAACCGGTACCGCCAGTTGTGATAACAGCTTGAACGCCGGTATCTGCAATCCATTGTGAAATAACAGCGCGTATCTGATAGATATCATCGGGAACGATCAATTGTGCAGCAAGTTGGTGACCAGCATCCATAATACGCTCACGCAGAATCTTTCCAGAGGTATCGTTGTCACTATTACGGGTATCAGAGATTGTTAGTAAGGCGATATTAACGGGGATAAAACTGTTTTCCATAAGATACTCTGCGATTTTTAGGAGAGAAGGAAGTATAATCATCGTGTGTCTGACGGTCTAATTTTTATAGGGAGATCACTAATGAAAAAATTAGTATTAGTTACAGCAATAACAGTAGGGTTGACTGCTTGTGCTACTGATGACCCCAATCAGCGTGCTAAAGTCGGCGCGGCAGTCGGTGCCGTGACAGGTGCAGTTTTAGGCCATTCAATTGAAAATGATAAGCGTGGATTATTGATTGGTGCAGCAGTAGGTGCTCTTGCGGGTGCTGGTGTTGGCCATTATATGGACAAACAGCAACAAGAGATGGAAGCGGCATTAGCTGAAGAACAGGCTAATCATGAGCTGGAAGTGAAACGGCTACAAGATGAAACCTTGAAGATCGATATTGCTAGTGAAGTATCGTTTGATTTTGATAGCGCAAGTTTGAAATCAGCCTTTATGCCGACACTTCAGAAAGTGTCTGGTATTTTGGAACGTTACCCTCAGACAGTAATTCATGTGGTGGGGCACACCGACAGTGTCGGTGCAGAAAGTTATAATATGGAGTTGTCTCAGCGTCGTGCTCAATCAGTTGCCGACTATTTCGAATCACAAGGCATTTTATATGATCGACTGGTGACGGTCGGACGTGGTGAACAACAACCCAGAGCAACCAACGATACCGAAGCGGGTCGTCAATTAAATCGTCGAGTAGAAATTTATGTCAAACCCATTGTCGAAGGACAAGAATCAGAAGCATATCAAACGCCGCAGGACTCAGAAATCTGATAGTGCTGTTGAAACACGCAATGATTTGATTTTTGGTTTACATGCGATACAGGCAGCACTTGAGTTACCGGTAACGCGTGTCACAGAAGTCTGGTTGGCAGATGAGCGCGAGGATGCACGAGTAACAGCGATCATCGGTGCGGCTAAGCAACATGGTATCGTGCCCCAAAAGGTGTCAAGAGAACAGCTTGATGAGATGATGCCTGATGCCCGTCATCAAGGCGGCATAGCGCGATGTCGCCCCTTGGGTAATTTAGATGAAACTGATTTATATAAATTACTGGATGATCTTAATGTTCCTCCATTATTGCTGATATTGGATTGTGTTCAGGACCCACATAATTTAGGTGCGTGTATGCGCACCGCTGAAGCCGCCGGGGCTCATGCTGTAATTGCGCCTAAAGATCGTGCTTCAGGATTAACCAGTACCGCATTAAAAGTGTCCAGTGGAGCTGCGGAGCGATTGCCTTTTGTCCAAGTGACCAATTTAGCCCGCGTTTTGCGCGAATTACAACAACGAGGTGTCTGGCTGGTGGGTACGTCAGGCGACAGTGAGACAACACTTTTTGATATAGACCTGAAAGGGCCGCTAGCGATTATTCTTGGAGCAGAAGGGCGCGGTATTCGCCGTTTGACACGTGAAAACTGTGATCAGGTGGTCTATATTCCAATGCAAGGTGGAGCGGAAAGTTTGAACGTATCAGTTGCTGCTGGTGTGTGCCTGTTTGAAGCCAGTCGTCAACGTAACTTGTGGTCAGCTAACAAAGTAACGTAAAATTATTGATTGCCCGTTAGATTAGGGTAAAACTCCTTGCCTCCTGAAAAAACTTTTAGGGGGCTGTTTAAACCGTGAGGAGCTCATATGAGACATTACGAAATTGTGTTTCTGGTCCACCCTGACCAGAGCGAGCAAGTCCCTGCAATGATTGAAAAATATCAACAGGTTTTCACAAGCAATGGTGGTTCAGTTCACCGTTTGGAAGACTGGGGTCGCCGTCAATTGGCTTACCCAATCAATAAAGTGCACAAAGCACATTATGTATTAATGAATGTTGAATGTGACGTTGCTCAGCTAGATGAAGTAACGACTGCTTTCCGTTTTAATGATGCTGTTATTCGTAATCTTGTCGTAAATTGTGATGAAGCTATTACAGAGCCATCACCTATGATGCGTAAAGATGACGAAGAAAAACCGCGCAAACGCGAAAATGCATATTAATTTAGGAGCATAACCATGGCACGTTTTTTTAGACGTAGAAGATTTTGTCGTTTCACCGCTGAAGGTGTTAAACAAATCGATTATAAAGATGTAAACTTACTTAAAAACTACATCACAGAAACAGGGAAGATTGTTCCTAGCCGTATTACGGGTACTAAAGCACGTTACCAACGTCAGTTGTCTAACTGTGTCAAACGTGCACGTTTCCTGGCATTGATTCCTTACTGCGATATGCATAAGTAAGGCTGGTGTTGTTATTCAAAACATCAAACCAAAATAAAGCATAACGAAAGTATGCTGCGGCATATTGCAGTATTTTCAATGCAAGGACGATGGCAGGCAGCCATGGCGATTGCATTACTTTCGATCACTGCTTTGATGTTACCGCCACTCAGTTATTTGGCGAGTGGCTTGATAGCGCTCTGTACATTGCGTATAGGGCCCAAAGAAGGATTGAAAATTGTAGTAGCAGCATCGGTAATCTTTGCATTATTTGCCGGATTGTTGCTGAACAAATTTTATCTTTCAGGATTGTTTTTGATATCAAGTTGGTTACCAGTATTGGTAATTACCTTGGTGTTGGGTTATACGCGATCATTGGCAGCAAGTTTATTGGCTGCTGGTGGTTTAGGCATTTTGCTTGTGTTTGGTACATATATATTGTTGTCGGATCCAGTACAATGGTGGCAACAATTTATTGAACCAGTTATGGATATAATTAGCCAGCAACCAGGTTGGCAATTAGATCAAACTCAAACACAAGCACTGGTGCTTAGTTTGTCAGGCATGATGACTGGTCTAGTTGCAGCAGGTCTGAGCATGAATGTGATGCTGGGAATGCTCATTGGCCGGGCATGGCAGGCATCACTGTATAATCCGGGTGGTTTTGCGAGTGAGTATTGTCAACTCAGACTCGGCAAATTTGCTGCAGTGGTAACGGTTGCATTGATGGTGATTACCATATCGCCTTTAAGTGACATGTTAGCAGTGTTACGAGATTGTTTGCCGGTGATGTTGCTGGTGTTTGCTTTGCAAGGTTTATCAGTGGTGCATACTATTGTTAAACAACAGCAAAAACATAGATTTTGGTTAGTAGCAGTGTACGTACTGCTGGTTGTGATGATGCCGCAGATGGTGGTTTTACTCGCGACAATAGGTGTTTTGGAACAGTGGTTTAATTTTCGTCGATTTTCAATTGAAAGGGACGAGTGACTTAAAGAGCAGTGGTTCACTGCGAACGAGGGTAGAACGATGCAAGTAATTTTGCTAGAAAAAGTGCAGAAGCTTGGTAATCTAGGCGACGAAGTAGCGGTCAAATCTGGTTTTGGGCGTAATTACCTAGTACCAACAGGTAAAGCGTTACCAGCAAACAAGAGAAACAGAGAAGTGTTTGAAGCACGTCGTGCTGAACTTGAAGCGGCGGCTGCCAAATTGCAGGCAGAAGCAGAAAAACGCAAAGTCAAACTGGTAGCAGCGGGTGATGTTAATATCATGGCTAATGCTGGTATTGAAGGTAAGCTATTTGGTTCAATCGGTGCAGCTGATATTGCTGAAACGTTGAACGCTGCCGGTGCTGATATTGATCGTAATGAAGTACGTCTTCCAGGTGGCCCACTACGCCACACAGGCGAATACGACATTGATGTTCAATTACACTCAGATGTGGTTGTGACTGTAAAAGTCAACATCACATCAGAAGCACAACTTCAGGCGCAAGCTGAATCTGCAGAAGCAGAGAAAGCAAAAGCCGCAGCTTTGGAAGAAGCTGAAGCAATTGCTAAGGCGCAAGAAGACGCGTAAAAAGTAAGACCGATGGAGCCGTACTCAAGTACGGCTCCATTTATTATTCTATTCAGTTAATGGCACGTAAGTGGTTTTTAACTGTCTGGTAATGTGTATGTATAACTTGGGTGACTGCTGTGGAAGATTTATCATATCTTGAATCTTACAAGGATGCTGCCACAGAGGCGCTGAAGGTTCCCCCACATTCTATTGAAGCCGAGCAATCTGTGCTGGGTGGTCTCATGCTGGATAATAGCAGTTGGGAGAAAGTTGCCGACCTGCTTGTAGAACATGACTTCTATCGCCACGATCACCAGCTGATTTTCCGTGCCATTTCTGATTTATTTGAGCAATCACACCCCGTTGATGTCATCACGCTTGCTGAATGGCATGATAAGCGTGGCGAACTGGATAAAGTAGGCCAGCTGGCCTATATAGGTTCATTAGCTCGAAATACGCCTAGTGCCGCCAATATTGTTGCTTATGCCTCAATTGTGCGTGAACGTTCCGTTCTACGGCAGTTGATAGCTGTTGGCACCTCCATTTCTAATGTTGCTTTTAATCCTGATGGTCGCAGTAGCGAAGACATGGTGGATTTGGCTGAGCGGCAAGTTTTTGAAATAGCAGAAAAAGGTGCCAAACGTGGTGGTGGCTTTGTTCAGGTTAAAGAGGTTTTGAGCAAGGTAGTTGATCGCATTGACACCTTGTTCGAGCAAGATAGCCCTATTACGGGACTTTCTACAGGTTTTACTGATTTTGATATGCAAACGTCGGGTTTGCAACCAGCTGATCTGGTTATTGTCGCAGGACGACCATCAATGGGTAAAACCACGTTTGCGATGAATCTGGCCGAGAATGCTGCAATTAAAAGTAAAGAGCCTGTTGCTGTATTCAGCATGGAAATGCCTGCAGATGCACTGGCGATGCGGATGTTGTCATCATTAGGGCAAATTGATCAGCATCGTTTACGTACTGGACGCTTAAATGATGATGATTGGCCAAGGCTAACCTCTGCTATTGCTTTGCTTAATGAAGCGCCTTTGTTTATTGATGATACTCCTGCTTTAACGCCAACAGAGCTACGTGCACGTACCCGCAGATTAAAACGTGAGCATGGGTTAAGCTTGATAGTGATTGACTATATTCAGCTTATGCAAGGCAGTAGTGGCAGTAACGAAAACCGGGCGACTGAAATTTCTGAAATATCACGTTCTTTAAAAGCGCTGGCAAAAGAACTCAGCGTGCCAGTGGTCGCTTTATCACAGCTAAACCGAAGTCTGGAGCAGCGCCCAAACAAACGACCAATTATGTCTGATTTACGTGAGTCGGGTGCGATCGAGCAGGATGCTGATTTAATAGTCTTTATTTATCGTGACGAAGTTTATAATGAAGATTCTGCAGATAAAGGCAAGGCCGAGATTATTATAGGTAAACAACGGAATGGTCCTATAGGCACTGTTGCTCTGACATTTCAGGGGAAATACACGCGATTTGAGAACTTCGCATATAACAATTATGACGATTACAGTGATCAATAACCGTGCAGTCCTATCCTGTTGCCAGCATAGATTTAAGCGCCCTTAAACATAATCTTTCACGGATTAAGGAGCTTGCACCGACTAGTCGGGTGATGTCGGTTGTTAAAGCCAATGCCTATGGTCATGGTTATGCACAAGTGGTTCAGGCTTTAATTGATAGTGATGCCTTTGCAGTAGCACGATTGTCAGAAGGCATACGATTACGTGAGCTTGGCATTAAGCAGCCCATCGTTATATTAGAAGGTGTGATGTCGTCAGATGCACTCCAGCTAACTGCTGATTATTCCCTTTCACTAGTCTTTCATAATCTGACTCAAATTGAATTAGTCAACAGTATTCAACTAAATACGCCTCTGAAATTTTGTTGGTTAATGGTGGAAACAGGTATGCATCGCCTGGGCTTAGCCGTTGACAAAATTGGTGAGGCAATGCAGTTATTATCTGCAAGTTCAAACCTCACAGATAAGCCGGGTCTGATGAGTCATTTTGCTAGTGCCGAGCTGACAAATGACCCTCGCAATCAAAAGCAGCTTGAACTCCTTAAACAGTGTGCAGACAAATACAACACACCAATTAGTATGGCGAATTCAGCAGCAATTATATCTATTTCTGATAGTCATGGTGACTGGATCCGTCCCGGCCTGATGCTTTATGGTGTTTCTCCCTTTGATAATCGAACAGCCAGTGATCTCGGTCTCAAGCCTGTCATGCAGCTTAAATCAGTAGTGATTGCAGTTCAAGAGTTACAGACTGGTGATCAGGTTGGTTATGGCGGAGATTGGACTGCCAGTCAGTATACACGTGTTGGTATTGTGAGTATTGGCTATGGTGATGGCTATAACCGCCAGCTTTCTGATGTTGGTAGTGTAATAATTGGACATAAAAGCGTCCCGGTATTGGGGCGAGTATCAATGGATATGATAGCTATTGATTTGACGGATATTTCAGGTTCCAGTTTAGGGGATGAAGTCTGCCTGTGGGGAAATGATATGTTGGCTGTGGAAGATGTTGCTCAACAGGCCGGAACCATTCCCTATGAGTTGTTATGCCAAATCAGTGAGCGGGTAGTAAGGGAATACCATCATGGCTAAACCGAAACGGTTATACCGCTGTAAAGAGTGTGGTGGGCAAACACCACAATGGGCAGGGCGTTGCTCTGATTGTGGTGCATGGAATAGTCTGGAAGAAGAAATTCAAATTTCTTCTCCGACAAGTCAGGCAATGATCAGCCGTCATAGTAGTTACGCAGGCGAACAACAAAGTGAAGTTCAGGCATTGAGTCAGGTGACTTCAGAAAAGGCTGTACGGTGGACAACGGGCTTACCTGAGCTTGATAGAGTGTTAGGCGGTGGTTTGGTCACTGGATCAGTGGTTCTGATTGGCGGTGACCCTGGTATTGGGAAATCCACATTATTATTACAAGCCATGGCATTGATGGCGGATGCCAGTGGCGTTAATCCACTCTATATCAGTGGTGAAGAATCGCTACAACAAATACGGTTACGTGCCGAACGTTTACAATTGCATCAGTCGCCACTGGATTTACTAGCAGAAACGCATGCTGAACAAATGATTGCCACAGCCCATGCTCGAAAACCACAGGTGATGGTGATCGACTCAATTCAGACGGTGTTTACCGAGCTCTTACAGTCTGCCCCAGGTACAGTGGCACAGGTGCGTGAAAGCGCCGCTCAACTGGTTCGTTTTGCCAAATCTAGTGGTACTACATTGATTCTGGTTGGGCATGTTACTAAACAAGGCGCACTGGCTGGTCCGCGGGTATTAGAACATATGGTGGATACCGTTCTGTATTTTGAAGGGGATACTTCAACACGATTTCGAATATTACGAGCCGTTAAAAATCGCTTTGGAGCGGTCAATGAGTTAGGCGTATTTGGCATGACTGAACTAGGACTAAAAGAAGTCAGTAATCCATCCGCTATTTTCTTATCGCGTGGTGAAGCAGCCGTGGCAGGCAGTGTGGTGACAGTGATTCGTGAAGGCAGTCGTCCGATGCTGGTTGAAGTGCAGGCGCTGGTGGATGATAGTCCACTTGGAAACCCTAGAAGGGTATCAGTGGGCATGGAGCAAAACCGCCTAGCTATGTTACTGGCAATTTTACACCGTCATGGCGGTATTACTTGTAGTGATCAGGATGTATTTATTAATGTTGTGGGTGGGGTTAAATTAAGCGAAACAGGTGCTGATTTGGCAGTACTGGCCGCGGTGTTATCAAGTTTGCATGACCGAGCGATTCCACGTGATTGGGTTTTATTTGGAGAAGTTGGACTGACGGGGGAAATTCGGCCGGTACAGGCAGGAGAAGAACGGATCCGTGATGCAGCAAAACATGGCTTTACCCATGCTATTGTGCCGAAAGCCAATACACCGCACAAAACTATTAAAGGCATTAAGGTGATAGCTGTTCAGCACTTGTCAGAAGCTATAAATGCGCTAAAACAAGCAGAGTAGAAGTTAGCACTAGTGAATTAAGGATGACAACTCACGATGTAGCAGTTCTTCATCACCAAGATTGAGTTCTACCAGTCGTTTTAGGTGAGAAATACTGTCTAAATCAATGTGCTTACAGATAAATCCGATGGATCCTTTATCAATGTGAGCAACAGCGGCATCCATTTTGATCACCAATTGACCATTTTCAAGTAACAAATCAATTTGAAAATGTTCTTCGAGTTTTCCTCGCCAGTTGTCTGGCTTAGCGATAAGTATGCCATTCAATGAAACATCAATAACGTTACAATTAAGGTGTAATTCACCGTGGCCAGCGTTAATATGTGCCTTTGCTTCAAATGGAATACGACTGAATTGACGGCGGTTAGCAGAGTTATCGGTTGACATGATGCTCTCCATAGTGAGTTAAACTGATAGTAACATTGATAACAAAAAAAGGGGTAGAGAATGTTATGGGTTAAGGCTTTCCATATTATTTTTGTAGTGACGTGGTTTGCAGCACTGTTTTATCTGCCACGACTTTTTGTCTATCACGCGATGAGTGATGACACAGTCAGTAAAGAGCGATTCAAGGTCATGGAACGCAAGCTTTATAAAGGCATAATGACGCCAAGTGCGATATTGACACTTGTTTCTGGTGGATGGTTGGTGAGTTTTTACTCGGCGGAGCAGATCGCCACTATGTCTTGGTTGCACGTTAAGTTGATAATAGTAGTGTTGTTATTTTCTTATCATGGTTATTGTGGTCGATTGGTCAGGCTATTTAGTGACGATGCCAATAAGCGATCACACATATTTTATCGCTGGTTTAATGAATTACCTGTTCTGGCACTCATAGCCGTGGTGATTCTGGCCATAGTTAAACCCTTTTAAACTGATAAACACCGACCTCTCATGTTGCATATGAGAGGTCAAAAATCATGTTCAATCAGTATATTCAAAAATTTTAACAACACGTTGCACACCAGCAGATTGCGTGACAATTTCCAGTGCTTTATCCGCCTCAGCATGACTAACTATACCCATCAGATAAACCACGCCATGTTCAGTGACGACCTTAATATATAAAGGGTTTACCTGAGAATTCGTTGTCAATTTGGTTTTTATTTTGGAGGTAATCCAGGTATCACTACTTCGTGATGGTAGAGCACTGGGAGCTGCAATAATGAGTTCATTATGGATGCGACGAACTTTGTTAATGGCTTTAATTTCGGCTGTGACTTTTTGTTTTAATTCTTCAGTGGGCGTTTCCCCGGTAACGAGTACAATTCCGTTATAACTGGTGACGCTTATGTGGCTTTGATTATAGATTTCCTTGTTATTGAATAAGGCATAAGCTGCTTTGAATTCAATGCCTTGGTCATCAATTACAGCCCCTGCCGAACGACGGTCATGCGCGATGGATGCTCCGGTTGCTGCACCTGTGACAACAGCCGTTGCACAACCCTGTAATAGAACGATCGGAATGATGAGTAATAAAACAAACTTGAACGTTGACATTGGTTACATCCTGATATTTTTGAAGTGGTTATTATGGCTGGTCAATTGACCGTTGGCTACTGCTTCTACCAATTGAATTAGTTGATCTGGAACGCATCCTTAACCCAAATGATGTCAAAGATGTCATTATTTGGGCTAATTACGACGACATCAAATCGATACCCTGAGGGTTGGGAGGGATTTTTCTGAAGGTATGTGTCGCAGTACGTATGATGCGAGTTTGTTTCTGATAATTGACACTTTCTAGTGCGCTGCCATATTTTTCTGATTTACGAAAACGCACTTCAATAAAAACGAGGGTGTCTTTATCCACCATGATTAAATCAATTTCAGCGCGGCGACTATGATAATTCTGATCAATGACAGATAAACCTTGTTGTTCCAGATACGTCAAGGCCATTTGTTCAGCCTGAGCTCCTGTACAGTGAACTGTCATTCCTGAGGCGAATGGTCAGTAATTGGAGGCAATGGTCTGATTTTACCGCGTTTGAAAGTAGCCCATTGAGTCTCTCGATTAATGTGGCCTGTTTCATTGATAGAAAGTTTACCCGTGGCACCGTCAAAGATGGTCTCTTGAGAACGGGTCATACTATTTAGTTCAGGGATAAGACGATATGCATCTGCACCAAGGGCATATAGACGAATAGATTGTTCAAAATTCGTAGGGGGATTGTTGCGTAATGCCATATAAGCAGGGTCTTTCAAAGCTGCATCAGAAAATAACCATGGAATATTGTTAATGATCAGACCATTTAGATCGATATCCTGCTGACTATTTTCGTAACCGCTATATGCATGGGAAGTTGCAATAATCGGCAGGCTTCCCGAACGGTGAAATTTTAATTGCGGTAGTAATTGGCGAGCCTTTAATGGTTGAGCAGCTAGGAAAAGAAAATCAATATCCTGACGCCGACGAGGTTCAAATTCCAAAGGAATTCCGAGAGTTTGCCTCAGTGTTGTATGTCGCTCTTTGCTGGCATCAAGACCGAACAATGGTTTAATGACTGATGAAAAGTCACTGTCAGACTCATTGTAGTTGCCCTGATTGAGTAAAACACCACCACTATTTAACCATTGATCGCTAAATGTAGAAGCAACTCGTTTGCCCCAGTCGCTGTCTGGCGAAAGTATAACTGCTCGCTGAAACCCTTTTCTTGTTGCATAGTTTGCGACTGCAATTGCATCGTCCTCAGGGGCGAGACCAAATTGAAATAAATTGTATTTCTGGACGTTATTTGTCAGACGGTTGAGAGCCAGTACTGGAACTGGCAATTCCTCTGCATTAGCCAATACCTGAATGGAAACTTTATCCAGTGGGCCAAGCACGAGGCTGGCATCAAGTTCAATGGCATGTTGATATTGTTGCCATACATTACTCTGGCCGGTTTGTTTATCGGTCTTTATATCAAGAAAATGCAATCCCGTGTCTGAATGAGCAGTGTAATGAGCAGCAATTATTCCTTGTTTAATCGCTCGTGCAGCGGCAGCATAGGGACCAGTTTCGGGTAATAGAATGGCAATATTATTCAGTTGCTGAGGCAGTCGAGTACCTGTTTCCAGACTTTTTTTATAAAGGTCAGGTTTTGCAGGATGATTAGGGTAATTACGGTGCCAATCTTCAATTGCTACGGTCAGGGCATCAGGGTTTGATTGATAGCTCTTAATAATATAGGCCAATGAGAACCATCCACTATCAATTGCTGGTGCCATGCCTGGATTGAATAAATCCAGAGCTTGTGGTGTTAATGACATTAAAGATTGCCATATCGCACGTTGATTTTGTTCGCGCCCCGCTTCAGTCAGTAAGGGTGAAAGCTCAATGTGGGCATTGACTTTTTCCAGCCAGTTTTGTGTCAGCTCGTAGGCACTAATTTTGAGTTCAAGGGTACGTTTGTGTTGAGTAGCATCAGCATATTGCAGGTCAATACTAGAAAGTGCTGTCACTATATGCTCTGGGTGTGACTGCGCCAAAGCAACCTCAGCTTCTAGCAATGCAGCATCAACTTTTTGAGGGGAACTGAGTAGTTGGCGGTTGACGTTTTCCAGGCTAGTTAAAACCTGTTCATATTGCCTTATTTGCCAATAAGACAGAGCAGATCTCAGGTAAAATAGGGCTTGTTGTTTACCTTTGGATGTAGATGCTAACGCAAAATATCGTTGAGCTGCAAGGAGGTAGTCTCCAGATTTTTCTGCGGCTTCGGCTTCCATGACGACCGAACTATCAGGTTTGATGATAGTTGTTGGTAAGGGCGGCTGACACGCAGACAGAGCGAAAGCAACAAGGAGGATTAAGGTTAAATAAATTCGCTGATGCATATTTTATGATCTATGGTGAACAATATAAGGAAACATCTTACCTGTTCGCGTATATTACGACCAGAACTGAGTTATCTTCATAAGGTTTTCTTTCCGTGTCAGAAAATGAAACAGCAACACTCTATATTGTGGCCACACCGATCGGTAATTTATCGGATATGTCTCAACGTGCAATCGATGTCTTACAGCACGTTGCGGTGATTGCCGCTGAGGACACACGCCATAGCGGACATTTATTGCAACATTTTTCTATTACTACGCCCATTGTTTCACTGCATGAACATAACGAACAACAGCGTAGTGAAGTGTTATTAACAAGACTACAACAAGGTGAGTCTGTGGCCTTAATCAGTGATGCAGGTACACCTTTGATTAGTGATCCTGGCTATCGATTGGTTTCACTGGTACGAGAACATGGCATTCTTGTTGTGCCTGTACCGGGGAGTTGCGCATTGATCGCTGCCCTTTCAGCATCTGGCCTACCATCGGATCGTTTTGCCTTTGAAGGATTTTTGCCTTCTAAACAAGGGGCGCGTCAGCAAGCATTGCAAAACCTTGCAACAGAGAATCGCACTTTAATTTTCTATGAAAGTCCGCGACGTATACAGGCCACATTGATGGATATGGTGGCAATATTTGGAAAGGATCGCTCAGCATGTCTGGCACGTGAGCTCACTAAACTGCACGAAACCATTGAAACGAAGCCACTGGCCGAGTTATTAGATTGGGTGGCTAATGATGAAAATCAGCAGCGAGGGGAATGTGTATTGCTAGTGGAAGGAGTCAAACAACAGCAGAGTGCCGATGAAGTTGAGATCAATCGTGTTTTGACTATCCTGTTAAAAGAGCTACCAGTAAAAAAAGCGGCAGCTATCACCTCATCATTATTAGAAGTAAGTAAAAATACTGCTTACGACATGGCGCTTAAACTTCAGCATAAATAGTCCGATTAAGGTAAAATTAACCGTTGAGATGGCCAGACAATCGCGCTTTTAGTTTGACTTTAAGTGAGGAAAGTCCGGGCTCCAATGGGCAGGGTGCCAGATAACTTCTGGGAGGCGTGAGCCTACGGCAAGTGCCACAGAAAATATACCGCCTGATTCTCAGTAATCAGGTAAGGGTGAAATGGTGCGGTAAGAGCGCACCGCGCGACTGGTAACAGTCGTGGCAGGGTAAACCCCACCTGGAGCAAGACCAAATAGAGGAGCAGTTTGCTTGCAAACACGTGTGGTCCGCACGGTTCCTGGGTAGGTTGCTTGAGGCAAACGGTGACGTTTGTCCCAGATGAATGATTGTTCTCGACAGAACCCGGCTTATCGGCCATCTCACTTTTTTCTTTTTTCAGATACTCACGATGTGCAACGCTTTGTCTTTTTCCGCGAATATTTCTTTATTTGATGGTGAAGGGTGTGCTGGGATTTTAGTTTTTTTTGCGATTAATGGAACTGCAAATTATTTATTAATAGCTAGAATTTACTTTAACTTCCAACCCCACTTTTTTGATAAAAAAGTAGTCCTTGCCTGTCGCAAAAATGCATTACTCCCCACTTTTGTAAAACAACGCTAAGTCATTGTCCTGAAAAGAGGATTTTGATTGTTTTCATGCTTGACACCGGGTATTAGCACTCCTATAGTGTCGGTAAGTGGGTAAAAGTGGATCAAAGTGGATCCTAATAAATTTGAGGACAGCGTGTGTTTCGAGGTGTAGCAACTTTCAATCTGGATGCAAAAGGGCGGATGGCGATCCCAGCCAAGTTCCGTAAGCATCTGGACGTCTGTTGTGAGGGGCGCATGATAATCACGATTGATCATTCTGATCATTGTTTACAGCTATACCCTTTGCCAGAATGGGAAGCAGTTGAGAAAAAATTATCAACATTACCGAGCTTGAATCCACAAGTACGCCGTTTGAAACGTATGTTGTTAGGTTATGCCACAGAATGCGAAATGGATAACAACGGCCGAATTTTATTGCCAGCAAAATTACGTGAATTCGCTGGTCTGGAAAAGAATACGGTGATGATTGGCCAAGGCAATAAATTTGAATTGTGGGATGAGCAGACATGGAACTCCTTGATGGATGACTGTCTGGAAGAAGATTTTGACGGTATTTTACCGACTGAATTAGAAAGCCTCTCGATTTAGGGCGGGAATATGACTGATAACCATTCAGAACATTTACCAGTCTTGTTAAGTGAGACAGTTGCCGCTTTGGCTATTAAAGCTGATGGTATTTACGTTGATGGCACATTTGGGCGAGGTGGACATGCTCGGAAAATTTTAGCCCAATTATCTGATAAAGGTCGCTTATTGGGTCTGGATAAAGACCCCCTCGCGATTGCCGAAGGTCAAAGATTAGCTCAAAAAGATTCCAGATTTAGTATTGAACAATGCTCTTTTTCTGAAATGGCAGCAGCTGTAAATTCACGTTTATGGCAGGGAAAAATCGACGGTATTTTATTAGATATCGGCGTGTCTTCTCCTCAGCTTGATGTTGCAGAACGAGGCTTTAGTTTTCAAAAAGATGGTCCGTTGGACATGCGGATGAATCCTGGTGTTGGAATGAGTGCGGCTGAATGGCTGGCAACTGCTGATATGGATGACATCGCCGTTGTTTTGAAAACACTGGGTGAAGAACGTTTTGGCAAACGAATCGCACGAGCGATTGTTGAAACCCGAGAACACACTCCGATAGTCACCACTAAGCAACTGGCAGCTCTGGTCGATAAAGCAAGTCCTTTTCGTGAAAAACACAAAC
>Ga0224506_10000238_pt1 | contig 52767 bp, 66 predicted proteins | sample SF_Jan12_sed_USG_2_FD_169108 | JGI IMG/M metagenome (GOLD analysis project Ga0224506, IMG submission 169108) | Sediment microbial communities from San Francisco Bay, California, United States - SF_Jan12_sed_USGS_8_1 | ecosystem: Environmental > Aquatic > Marine > Sediment | place: USA... | reverse complement strand
ACACAATTCCATCAAAATGTCCTCTGATTCTATCAAGTGGGTAAATGTCAGAATTATAGCCAATGACTGCCATAGAAACTCCAAAAATAATGATTGCGATGATTCCAATCATAGAAAGTTTGTAAACTGTGTTTGCAGTCTTTTCATTTTTACTCTTCACATGTTTAGTTTTGATTTTATTTTGTTTAAAACGAGTATGAGACAAACTCATGTAAGAAATATAGAAAAATCCAACAGTTTGCAATCCAATTATCGGAACAAAGATCGGATTGTTTGAAAATATAGAAACAAAAATTCCAAGTACACCGTAAACACCAAAGAAAATTTCAAGAAGAGTCACTTTTGAGAAAGGCAAATTATATGCATTATCTTTCCAATCATTTTTTGTTTTTAGCACACCATATTTTGGAGTCCTAAGAAATTCATTTTTCTTTCCAAAAACTGCGTCAAATACTGCAACAGTGTTATTTACGGATAATCCTGCATTGTATACCAATAACGTAGGTAATATCTTTACTTTTGATTTCCATGACTTGCGATACATGCTCTGCATAATGAGAATGTATGCACCAGGTCCCATTACAAGATAAGTTGCAATTGTCAATGCAGGAAGAAAACTAACCACGTAGAGATTAACTTGTCCTGCTAGTAAAATTGGCAATGCCAGAAACTGTATTAACATTAAGGGATAAACGATATGACGAGTTAGTTGAATAAATGCCTGAATCTTTGCTTCAATTGAAACTTTACGTTTAAGAGCAATATCAGTAAGTAATTTGATTGCACATTGAATAGAGCCTTTTGCCCAACGAAATTGCTGTCTTTTAGCTGCATTCATTTGAACAGGTAATTCTGCATCAACTACAATATCAGGTAAAAAAACACATTTCCAACCTTTCATTTGTGCTCGATAACTAAGATCAAGATCTTCAACTAATGTGGCAGTATGCCAGCCTCCAGCATCTTCAATGCAACTGCGTTTCCAAATTCCGGCAGTACCATTAAAATTTATGAAAAGATGGGAATTGCTCTTTGCTTTTTGTTCAATAAGAAAATGAAAGTCAAGACTAAGTGCCTGTGCTTGAGTAATTACAGAATAATTTTCATTTACATGCCCCCAACGACATTGAACGAGGCCAATATTCGGCTTTGAAAAGTGAGGAATTGCTCTTTTTAGAAACCATGTAGGCGGAATAAAATCAGCGTCAAAAATTGCAACAAGTTCAGTATTTGTAGTTTGCATAGCATGCTTTAGTGCACCAGCTTTGTACCCTTTTCTTGTGCCACGTCTTACATGCTCAATTTGAAATCCTTGTTTCTGATAATTATTAACAACGTTTCCAAGTAATTCAACTGTATCATCATCAGAGTCATCACAAACCATAATTCGCATTTTGTCTTTTGGATAATCAAGATTACAAACTGCATCTATGAGTCTCTTAGCAACATATTTTTCATTATATATTGGCAGTTGAATTGTAACGGATGGGGTTCCCCAATCAGTTTTCGTAAGAATGTTTTTCTTCCTAGAAAGAAATGCAAGATAATAGAAATTACAAGTGTATGCAGTAATTACAATAGCTGATAAAATAAACAGATCAAATACTAGTTGGGTAAAAGGATTGATTGCCATGCCCTAGTTGCATAGAATCGTTAATCGCTATTTATACTTGCAATAGATTATGGATTATTTTTGTTCAAATATCTTGATTGCTTGAGGAGGACACACACCTTCACAAGCAAGACAGAAAATACAATCTGGCTCTTTTGACATCAAGGGTTTCTTTTCAGATGCAGGATTTCCAGGAGTATCAAGCCACTCATAAACGCCAACAGGGCAGGCTTCAATGCACCCACCATCTGCAATACAAATATCATAATCTACGGAAACAAATTCGCCCCAAACACCCATAATGCCATTGTTGGTGCCCTTTCTACCCCAAGTTTTGATTGTGTGCTCTGTTGCTTCAAATGGTGCAGATGGCTTCATTTTTGATTTGTATTCTACGTCAATTGGGCCAGGTTTTGCACCATCTGGAATTTCAATTTCAGCATCATCTTCCTCGGCATCATCTTCTTTTGCTTCAACAGGTTTTGGTTTTGCACCAAGGACAATTTTTGCAAGCGGAGTTAGTTCTTCAAGTTTTTGAATAGCTGCAACTTCTGAAATTTTTTCAGTCTTTGCCAGATATGAGATCATCTTATCAGATAAAATAGTATTACGTAAAATAGTATCAATAATCATTTTTGCAAAATGATCTGCTTTCTTTCGATAATCTTTTACCCAATTAGGATCACCGAATTTCTCAATGGGAAAAATCTGATAAATGATATCTACAACTTCGCCAGTAACAATTTCTACTGTAACTGACAAATCAACTTCCTCGTAGCCTTTAGCATCTGGATCTTTCATGTTTTGTTCTTTCCATCTGTATGTTGCAAATATTCTGTCAGCATACATATCCATTTCAAATGCTTTCTTGAGACCATCATGTACGGATTTTAATTCAAGAGGATCTTCAAGTTTAATAGGTAATCTGTAAAGTCCAAGTTTGAAACCATGTAGTGGGTAGACGCCACGTTTTACAGTTGGAGCTTCCATGGACCAAACTCGATCTTTTAAAAGTAAAGACATCCGATTTTAGTAACTTCAATTTATTTAAAAAGGTTATCAGTTATCATCTGGACAAGTTAATTCTCGAAGTTCAACGTATTTTTTTTCCATTGCCTCTGCGTGTAAGATGACATCAGATAGAGCATAGGAATCTTTTGAGAAATACCATCTGATTGGAACCCAGTGTCCAATTCCATCCATATCGTGAATCATGCCCTTGTCAGACTTTACATTTATTTTTTCATCAGTTGATGTCTCGCGTACAGTAAGACCACGTTTGGTTTTATCTTCTAAAATAATGTCAGATTCACCGTCTTTGATAAAATAAAAAATCCCTTTCTTAAGAACAGGAAGGTCTAAAAGCAATTTATTTTTCCACAGGATTTCCTATCATGTTACCCCATTCAGTCCAAGATCCATCATAGTTTCTAACTCTTGGATATCCAAGTAGGTATTTCAGAACAAACCAGCTGTGTGAAGATCTTTCCCCTATTCTGCAATAACAAATTACATCTTTGTCAGGAGTTACTCCTTTTGGCTCATAGTTTTTCCTTAACTCTTCAACAGTTTTGAAGGTACCATCAGTATCATTAACTGCGGTTGCCCAAGGAATGTTATGTGCATCTGGAATGTGTCCACCCCTTTGTGCGTGTTCCATTGGATATTCTGGCGGCGCTGTGATTTGACCAGAGAATTCTGCAGGGGATCTTACATCAACCATCACTGTGTCTTCTTTTCCCAATGCACGGCTTACATCGAACAAATATGCACGAAGTCCTTCATCAGGTGGTTGTGCAATGTATTTAGACTTTGGAATTTGTGGTTCATCGGTAGTATAATCTCTTTTCTCCAATTCCCATTTTTTTCTTCCACCATTCATGATCTTTAGATTTTCATGTCCATAGATTTTGAAAACCCAGAATACAAAAGCTGCAAACCAATTATTGAAATCACCATAAAGAATTACCTCAGTATCAGAAGTAATTCCATTCCTTGCCATTAATTCTTCAAATTGTTTTTTACCAATAATATCTCGAGTCACCGGATCATTGATGTCACGTTTCCACCAGATTAGACTTGAACCAATAATGTGGCCCTTTTGATATCCGTTAACAGGATCATAATCAACTTCAACAAGTTTTCTCTTTTCGTTAGGAGGGTTTTTCGATACCCATTCAGTATCTACCAAAACTTCGGGATGTGCATAACTCATATTTGATATAGTTTGTTTTCATACTTAATTGTTTTTCTAATACGCCTAAAAATATGATTTTTAAGTAAATACAATTCAGAAGAGATACTTGAAACTACAAAAAGTTGCAGTGGTAAGTAAAGTAGGTTCCAAAGAATCCGAACAGGCTGCAAAGGATGTAACAAAAAAACTTTTGGCAAGAAAAATTACCGTATATACCATTTCACCAATTGATGTCGAGGGGGCAAAAAAAATGGAAGCGTTAGAGGAGTTAAAAAAAGAGAACTTAGATCTGGTCATCACACTTGGTGGGGATGGGACAACTCTTCGAGTTTTCAGAAATTTAGAAAATGAGACGCCAATTTTAACAATAAATGTTGGAGGAAACAGAGGAATATTAGCAGAAATAACAATTGAAGAAATTGATGATGCAATTAACCAAATCATCAAAGATAATTTCTTTTTGGATAAAAGAACAAGAGTTACTGCATCTTGTGGAGGCAAGGAATTTCCTCCTGCATTAAATGAAATTTACATTAGTAGAGCTAACTTGACTAAAACTGCCGAGATTGAAATAAAATTTCAAAATGACACAGTAAAACAGAAAATGGATGGAGTTATTATTGCAACTCCAAGTGGATCAACAGGGCATTCATTTTCATTAGGCGGCCCAATTTTACATGAAAGTTTAGACGTTCTGATAATTACCCCAGTTGCACCAGTGTATAGGTTAGCATCAATGGTAGTTCCAGATGAGCGAATTGAAATCATATGCTCTCATGATTGCAACATAGCAGTAGACGCACAAGTTGTTAAAGCAGCAGGATATGGCGAGTCAATAATAATCAAGAAGTATAAAAAACCAGCAGTATTTGTAAGATTGAAAAAACGAGGACTGAGACAGATGAGTAAACTTGGATTTTAGAATTTTAGATGCTAGTGCATTTTATGCAGGAGTACCATTTAGATCATCAGATGATTGCTATACAACATCTTTAGTGTATGATGAGATTAGACACATAAAGAAGAATCATGATGCTTTAGGAACTTTGCTTGAAACTGACAGATTAAAGATCAGAGAACCGGACAGAGATTTCATGAATGCAGCAATCAAGGCATCAAAAGATACAGGAGACTTCTCACAGCTCTCAAAACAAGACATTTCAATTATTGCTTTGTGTATCGAGATGAACGGTGAGATAATTAGTGATGATTTTGCTATTTCAAACGTAGTAAAGAATTTGGGTTTGAAGATATCACCAATTATGACCCAAGGGATTGAAGATGTGGGAAAGTGGATTCATTATTGCCCAGGATGCCGTACTAATCACACTAAAGGAAAAGAATGTCCAATGTGTGGGACATTATTAAAAAGAAAGTTACTCAAGAGGGAATCGTTTTCCGTGCCACTCAACAAATGAGCCATCATAGAGTTTTACCTTATCAAATCCTGCAATCTTTAATTGTAGGAACAGACTTGATGCACGATGACCATGCATGCAATAGCAAACAATGTCATTATTTTTAGAGAATTGTTTTTGTGAAAACATTGTTTTAAGAGATTCAGAATCACGAAATGGTTTACCGTTAAATCCAAGACCGTCAGTAAATGGAATAAGTTTTGAATTAGGCAAATGTCCGTTCATAAATTCATGAAGACTCCGTGCATCTAAAATTTCAAAGTCACTCAAATGATCTTTTAAAAAGTCAGATTCTATTCGGATTTCAGAATTAATTTTAGGAGTAAACAATGTTGGTTTAATAGACGACATTTGTTTAGAGAGTTCAAAACCGTGTTTTTCTAAATCAGATGCATCGGCATCAAGCAAGAAAGTTTTTTCATGACCAAAATATGAGAGTCCAAGCAATTCTTGCTGCAGAAGGATCCATTGAGTCTCCAATTAAGACAACAGTTTTGGTTTCATTAATTCCCAGACTACTGAAAAGTTCAGTGATTTTTTCTAGTTCAATTACAAGATTAGACCCAAATTGATCAAATCGGATCACTTTATCGACAGAAAGAGATTGTGCATTATGAAGATGCCCGTAAAGAAACATTGTTTTTGGACGAGTGTCTAAAATCACAAGAATCGGAGATGTTTTCTCGTAACCAATCAGTTGAAACTAGCACAAGAAATCATGATTTTTTAATTTATTTAATCATATCACGTGTCATGTAGAGTTTTTTGATCAGATGTTTTAAGGAGATTACTTTTAGAGTCAAGGGTTTTTTTTATCTTCTTTGCTCGTGCATCGCCTAGACCTTCAATTTTTGCCAATTCAGCAGTGGTGGCACTAAAAACTTTCAGTGGAGTGCCAAATCTTTCAAGCATTCTAACTGCAAACTTTTCACCCACACCAGGCAAACTACAAAGAACTGACAACTGTTGTTTTTCCAGATCAGATGATTTTTTGATTTTTTTTAAGTATGGACCTTTAGGAGAATCTAATCTAGAGCACATTGAGACCAATAATTTCGCTGTATGATCTGCACTTGGTGTTGGAATAACAGGGATTTTAAAATCAAGAACCACTCTAGAGAGAGCACCGTAAAACACCAATGGGTTTTCTGCAATAGCTTCAATTTCATCCACATTTCCTTCCATTAAGACAATTGGGTTCCCGAAATGCTCCTTTAATCTAGAGCATTGATCAAATAATCTCCCATCAAAAACAGAGGCCATGAGATCACGAATGCTTTTTCTTTCAACGACGGTTTCTGGTGCAACAATATAATCGCCAATTGGAAGGGTCTTCATTTCAATATTCATTCCAATGGATCTAAGTAAATCAGGAATACCACTTTTTTTTTCTCTTTCATCTGCAATAATTCGGAGATTTTCTAATTTCATAAATATTAGATTTAATGAATTGTTAATATCTCATATGAAATCAGGAAAGGAGGTTATTTCCTTGGGTTATCATCCATAGAAGGTGGTGGAGGTGTAGAGCCACTTTTCATCATTTCAGTGATTTTTGTTTCTTGCTCTTTGAGTGTCTCCTTAAGACGTGCTTCTTGTTTTTGAAGAACAGTAACACGTGTTTTTGCTAATTCGGATCGTTCTTCTAACTCATCAATTAATTCCTGTTTTGTAGATTTTATCAGAACGGTTCCAGATTGCTTATAGACTGCATCACCATCTGTAATTTTTTTTAATTCCTCAAGAGCTTTTTCTGTTTCAGCTTTTTCCATTTCAAGATGTTGTTTTTGAGTCATTAATGATTGGAGGTTTTGTTGAGATTGCTGTAATTTCATTAATTGTTCTTGAAGCCATGGTGGCATTTGTGTAGATGACATATTCATTCAAAAAAATTGTTTCATTATATCTTTACCGATTCGATTGAATCATGGCTGGCTTGAATGAGTCTGAGAATAGAATTTAGATTTGCTCTCAGATGTGTCAGGTGATCAGATTCAGCAGAAATAATTATTTTCTCATTAAATTCTAACCGAGTTTTTACTGGATTTTCGGGATAAAAGTCATTATCGGTGCTAATCGAATCAAAAATTGCTTTTGTTTTGTCTTTTGCATCAACTATGATTTTTGCACTAAAGCTTAATGTCATAAGCTGTTCCAGCTACCTTATAGCCGCATTTTTTACAAGACCAGATACCTACAGCATCTCTACCAAATGTTTTTGAGCCACACTCAGGACAGGTTCTCTTTTCTTTTAGCTGGAGGTGGATTTTTGTATACTGTTTTCTAAGTTTGATCCCGTATCGTGCACCTAAACCTTTTAGTGATTTCTTTGCTTTTGTCATTTTACTGATTTTCCTTTTGAGCCTCTTTTAATTTTTCTCTTATTTTTGCCCCTACTTTAACTGAAATATCCCCACAACGGTTAATTTCTTCCAAAGTAAATCCGTCACTGCCACCTTTTTGCAATGCACAGATATTTCCATCAGAATCCGTCGTAATCGTAATACGGGCATCCATGCTAGACCATTCATCTCCATTAGGATCAACAATTATGTGAGATCCAATTTTTCCCATTGTTACAGATACCGGAATAGTAGATATTGGGATAGGCATATTTTCACCTTCTACAAGTGTAGGTACATCGTCAATCCAATTCCATTTTGGAGATTTAGATGAAAGTAATGCCGCAGTTGCAGCATAAGAACATGCATCAAAGAGATTACCATCATAATCAACTACTACATTATCAGCAAATACACCAACTACAGATTTATTCTGTTCGATTACTAATTGAGATACATCAATCATATGACTTTCTCTGATTCCCCTATCTACAACTCTTGCTAATTCAATTACATCTGGTCCTGGCGGACCAGTTTCAACAGTTGAATGGGATAAGGGTAAAAGTTCTGCAGTGCAGATGAAAATTCCCTTATCACCCATATCAGGGAAGGGTCGATCTGGCTGGATTTTTACTCCACATATAACTTCAGTTTCACCTAGTCTAACTCTTGCTGAGCCATTTGCTTTAGGTATGGCATTAACTTCAATAGAGATTTCTCTTGACTCGTCTAAGGCTCGTCCATCCAGTCTTTTTCCTTGATCTAACAATTCAAGGATTTGTATTTTTTTTAATTCGTCAATAACAGAGGTTGAGGTCATTTTTAATCGCCCCCATTTCCAAAGTATTTTTCATGTAGCGCTTTTTTCTGGAGGTCATAAACAATTTTACAACCATCGACTCCTACTTGGACACATTTTTTGTATTCCTCAGGGGTTAAAACACCATCTAACTGCAACAACGTAATTTTTTCAAGATTTGGCATATAACCAATAGGCATGTCTGCTTGACCTGCTTGGTCTTCTTCATTGTTAACATCAAGAATTATAGTATCTGCAACTTTTCCTGCCGCAATTGCCGCAACCATGTCTCTCATCGGAATTCCAGCATCAGCCAATGCAACAGATGCCGCAGTAAGAGCTGCACACCTAGTGCCACCATCTGCTTGTAAAACTTCAATGAAAACATCAACTGCAGTTCTTGGAAATTTATCCAACATTACCGCAGGTTCCAACGCTTCTTTAATTACCTTAGAGATTTCAATCTCTCTTCTTGAAGGAGCTGGGTTTTTTCTCTCACCAACAGAAAATGGCTCCATATGATATCGAACTCGTAAGATTCCAGTATCAGTATTTGACATGTGTTTAGGATGAACATCTCTTGGACCAAATACACCAACTAGAATTTTATTATCTCCAAACTCAATGTATGCAGATCCATCAGCATTTTTCAATCCACCTGCTTTGATCATGATTCGCCTTGGTTCGTCAACTTTTCTTCCATCACAACGAATACCATTCTTGTCCAATAGGACCATTGTTGCGTCTCTTCCGCCCATTATGATTCACCTTTTGATTCTAACATTTCTTTCACTTGATCAGTTAAATTAGCAACATGCGCTTTTTCATTAACCATTTCAATGGCTTTTTTAGCCTTTAATAATCCCTCGGGAGATTCACATGAAACGACTACCCATCCATTCTGACCAATTGTTATTGCAGCGTCAGTAGCCATCTCTATAGTCTGAATCATCGTGCCTCGTTTTCCAATCAGGCGTGGGACTTTACTTGGGGAAATTTTAATCAAGTCACCAGAATCAATTTTGCCTAAATCCCTATCAGATATTGTTACAAGTGGATCTCTTGTTCTATCAAAATTAGCAATTCTGGCAGCTACAAGATCACCAGATTTTAGTTTGGTTGCAAGCTCATCAGCATGAGCAGAAAAGTCACGTCCAAAAACATCCTGTGCAGGAAGAAACCCAACATAACATGAATTAATGTCCAATTCCCAAGACAATGAAGTATGTGATATGACCTTACCAATTACAAGATCATTAATTTTTGGAATATATTTTCCAGTTAACGGTATTACTTTAACAGAGTCATCATAGATTTCAGAGATCCCAATAGTTGTAGAGATTATCTTGTTACCTTCAAGGATAACATTTTGTTCAGGTCGAAAAGGGCCAGTGGTCACCACATCTCCAGGTATAACATATTTTCTCTTATTATCCATTACTTTAATACCTCAACTGTAGCAGACCCTTTTGTTATAGAACCTAACCTATCGATCACATTTGGCCTTGCTGCAGCGGGTATTTCAAGTATTGCTTTTAGAGAACCATTTGTTTGCCATTGTTCACTACCAAGAGAGCCCACAGATTTTAAAACTGCATATGATTGAGATGCATACTGTGCCGGAATTGTAATTTCCAATTTCAGATTCTCAGACTTTAGAGCAATAATTGAACGTATTTTTTCAACAATATTCAGTACTTGCTCATCCACATTTTTTTGAGGATCAACTGAAACTCTACCGTCTTTCATTGCTTGCTCAATTCTTAACGGAGGGTGTGGCAAATGAGTTTTAGGATCTACATATGTTTTAACAATAAAATTAACAATCTGTTTTTTCTTTTCTTCTATCATTTTTCGTCTTTGATCAGTTGTTAGATTCAAATCACCTTTCTCAAGAATGATTTGGGCAATTTCTGCTTGGTCCTCAGTTTTGAAAGCCTTTAGTAATTTCTCAGACGAAGGTCTTGTTCCTTTTCCAGAATCAGAGTAGATTTCATCTGAAACCAAAACTGCAGACAGGTCTTTTTTCTTTCCAAGTTTGTAATCTAATGCAGGATCAGGTTTTACCATTATCTCAAATTTTTCCCCTTCAAAGGAATACCTGACCAAGGTGACATCTACCATGTCTAGTCTAGTAAGGATTTAATATTTATCTATACGTAAAACTAGCTAGATTTTTATGTGGATTTTGAAGATTTTCTTCAAGATTTGTCATCATTAGAAGTAATTACTAAGGATAATCATAAAATTTCCATAAAGCTGAAAGGGGTTCCATTACAGTATGCAAATGCACTTAGACGCATATGCCTAAATGGGGTTCCAGTCTTTGCAATAGACACAGTTGACATTGTAGAGAACTCCTCAGTATTGCCAGATGAAGGTTTGGCACATAGGCTGGGTTTAATACCGCTAAAAACAGACCTGTCAAGATTTAATGAGCCATCTAAATGTGAATGTAAAAGTGACACAGGATGTTCAAACTGTAAAGTAATGTTAGTTTTAGATTCTGGTGATTCAGATGTTACAAGAACAATTTTATCAAATGATTTGTCTTCAGAAGATGATACAATAAAACCAGTTTCGTCCAAAATCCCAATTGTGCAACTGGCACCAGGTCAAAGAATCAAAGTTGAATGTTATGCAAGACTGGGACGTGGAACAGAGCATGCAAAATGGAATGCCTCAAATATTTCAACATTGGTTGATACGGATAAGGAAGATGAGAAAATTCTAAGCATAGAGTCAACGGGGGCATTAAATCCAGAGCAGATAATCATTTCAGGAGTAGATGAATTAAGTAACAGATTAGATCAATTCAAAGAAATGATTGGCAAAATTGAAGAATAATCTAAGCATAGACATTATATTTGGGTTTCAAACCGCATTATTCACATGACTAATCAAGTGGTTATCCGCATGGCCAGTGATCTAAAAAAAGCATCATCTAAAAACAAGGCTCCAATTTGGGCAAAGTTGGCAGAATATGCACTGAAACCAACCATTGCAAGAAGAGATCTTAACTTGAATAGAATTGCACAACTGACAAAAGAAAATGACATGGTTATATTCCCAGGAAAAGTCCTTGGGACAGGCAATATCCCTCATAAAATTACATTATTTTCATTTTCAATTTCAAATTCTGCCGCTACTAAAATAACAAAAAATGGCGGAAAGTTAATCAGTTATTCAGAATTGATTGAGAGAAATCCTACCGGAAAAGGAGTGGTGTTACTTGGCTAAACAAGAGACAGTGATCAGAACAGACAGACCAATTGTAGTAGATGCAACAGATCATATCGCAGGAAGATTATCATCAAATGTTGCAAAATTATTAATTAATGGAAACAGAGTTTCAGTGGTAAATTGTGAAAAAATCATGATGAGTGGAACTAGAAGTAATCAGATCAAGGAGTATAGAGAATTTTTAGAAATCAACAGCGTAATTAATCCAAAACACGGACCAGTGCACTACAGAAGACCTGATACGCTCATGGCAAAAATGATTCGCCAGATGCTACCATATGATAGAAAACCATCTGGAAAAGAAGCACATCAGAGACTAAGGACATACATTGGTTCCCCAAAAGAACTCAAATCATTAGAGAAAATTCAATTTGAAAAAGCTAAAATTAAAAAAACAGCATCAAACTATACCTCAATAGGCGAATTGTGTAGAACAATAGGGTGGACTGAATGACAATTCCAAAAACAGAAATCTATTTTGCAACTAGGAAGACAGCTACTGCACATGTGTACATTACAAAAGGACAAGGTAGAGTCAGAATTAACAATGTCCCAGTAGAAATGATCCCGCAAGAAACCGCTCGTGAAGTAATACTAGCACCATTAGAAATTACAGGGGGCTTGAGAGACAAAATAGACATCTCGGTCAGAGTGAGTGGTGGCGGATACATGGGACAAGCCAGTGCAATTGCGACTGGAATTTCAAGGGCACTTATCGGATGGACCAAATCTAAAAAAGAACCAAAAGAGCATCCGTTCCCAAAATCCACAAGAGATGACCTAAGAAAGCGTATTTCAGATTTTGATAAGTATCTGGTGAGTGGAGATGCCAGACAGAAAGAACCAAAGAAATTTGGCGGACCTGGTGCAAGAAGAAGAAAACAGAAATCATACCGTTAGTCTGTCAATGATAATTCTTGCAGTCAAGGATATGTATGCTATCTACAGGGATACAAAAAATATTTTTTGAACAATCAAGAATATAATTTGTGAATATTGAAAACAAGTTATTTTACAGAATTATGAAATATCAATACATGACATTCTTGGAAACAAAATACTGCAAAAATTTATCGGTATTTGTAATCATACACAAAATTAATCTGAAACGCTCACAGATATTATTAAGATCCATGAAACTAACAACAAATACAAGATGATCAGAGATCATGGAGAATCAAGCATAATACATTGACCATTCAAATCAAAAATTCCTCAGATAACAACTGATTGTTCATATACAACGCCCTTCTAACAAATTAAGATAACATTAAAGGGTTGACTATGTATCAATTTGTTCAGATTACCCTACCAGTTATATGCTCATAATCATAACTAGAACTATGGGTAAACGTCAAGTAAAGAATGAAAGTGCACTGAAAGAAATTCGTCTGCCTGAAGAAGGGGAGATTTTTGGACGAGTATTGAAAATGCTTGGCGGTGAAAATGTCATGGTGAAATGTGCTGACGGCATAATTAGACGTGGAAGAATCAGAGGAAAGTTGAAAAGAAGAGTTTGGATCAGAGATAATGATATTGTGATTATTGCTCCTTGGGATTTCAACGAGTCTGAACGTGGAGATATTGTTTGGAGATTTACTCTTCCTCAAGTTGAATGGCTAAAAGATAATGGACACATTGCTAAAGACTTCTAAATTTTCTAATCATGTGTGAGTTTTTAATGAATGACTTAGTTAATATAGTGAATTGATTGTTCTAGAATCAAATGGAACAAGGCACCGTAAAGTGGTTTAACCGTACTAAGGGCTTTGGTTTTATCGAAAGAGAATCTGGAGAAGATCTATTTGTTCACAAATCAGATGTTGACGGATTTATCAATGAAGGCGATAAAGTCGAGTTCGAGGTAGGCGAAGGTCAAAAAGGACCAGCAGCCCAAAAAGTCAAAAAATCAGCATAGGCAATAAATTTTTTAATTTAAGAGTTCAAATTTGTTTTCTTAAATCAGTCTATCTTTTTATTTTTAAAGAATATTTTTCATACAGAAATTTGTGGTCCCAAGCGAAGGAATTGAACCTTCGACAACCCGGTTTCTGTATGCCTGATATGCTGTTTTTCGGTCAGCCATCTAAAGCCAACAACTACAGCCGGAAGCTCTACCAGGCTGAGCTAGCTTGGGACAAGAAAAACGAAGTTTACTGCCATTAAAAAACTATCGTAGATAATATCGCTTTGTGTTTGTTGACATAATAAGCATAAATACTCTGAAAAATGAACAGGTCTCGTTGTCATCGATGACATTTTCTTATCCGGGTTATGTTTGTGCTCCATATATGCACACACATCAATCTGTTGATCTCAAGGAGACTTGGATTAATTCCGAGAATATTGAGAAATTATTTTTTGTTACAGCAACTTTTTCTAATGAAAGCAAGCCTTATTTTTCTGATTCTGTAAATCATTATCTTTTAGCTAAATTCAAAGGCAGTGAGCACATATCTAAAGAATTAATTGTTCATAATCAAAATAAGACATCTTTTGTGTTTAACATCAAAGATGAGTTTTTTCAAAGGGAAGTTTCCGGAGATGTTAATTTCATTTCAGTTTACTATTTAGAATATGGTGATAGTATTGAAGATACCCAAGAAATTGCAAATCTGTTTTTGAAAAAAGATAAGATCGAGAGATCAGGCATTGGTAATATGAATACATTTTGTATTAATCCCTCAAAATTCACATTCCCATACTCTGAAAATATTGTAGTGATTGAAATTGCTAGTGAAAAAAGTCATCAGAGTGTAAAGAAATACTGCGATCAAACAAAACGTGACGTTAACCGAAAAGGATTAACCCTTACAAATCTTCTTAGTCTTTCCATTCTTGAATCTTTAAAGTAAAGTTGATAGACTGGCAATTTGTAATTTATCAAAATGAAATCTGAAGGTATTTATCATAATATTGTAGTCTTCATTAGTTCTTGCGGAGAGTGAGTTTTGGATCTTTTAAAAAAGGGCGAGTTATTTGCAAAAAAGAAGCATGATGTGATGGGGGTTAAAGGTAATGCTATTCCCTATTCAAAGCATCTAGAAGATGTTGTAAATAGACTCAAAAGCTTAGGAGTAATTGATGAAGAGGTTCTATGTGCAGGTTGGCTACATGATGTGATGAACAATACAGATACTAGTTTTGATGATCTTTATGAACAGTTCGGAAGTAAAATTACGGTATTAGTATCATCATTATCCAAAGATTCGTCATTGTCACGAAAAGAACAGGAGACAGCATATGTTAAACAACTTAAAGAAGCATCAATTGATTCAAAATTGATTCTGCTATGTGATATTTCTGCAATCTTAGGGGATCTAAAAAATAAAGAATTATCCAAGTCAAAAAAACTACGTATAATCAAACAAAAAAGACATTACCTTACAACAATTAAAAATGATTTGGTACAGGAAAGTAATTATCCAAAAACTATTTCCTTAATCGAAACCATCAATAGTGTTTTAAAAAAGTGGGGTCAAAAGCCCGTACTTGTTCAGATTTGAACAAAAATTGAGTTTGATCGATATTATTGTTGACATTCTCTGTAAACTCTCAGTATGGCACTAAATCTATATGAGTTGTAAAGAAGGATTTATTCACAATTTTGCTTGGTTTGAGATATTATCAAAGAATATGTGTATTCATTGCGGGAAAGAAAAAATATCATAGAATCTAATCCTCAGATTTATCATCTTTTGTTTGTTCAGAATCCACTGCTTTGTCTCTTACTTTTTTCATGACACAGAACTTGCGTAGAGTATTACGTAATCCCATTTTTCTATTTTTATCCAATCTAGGTTGTATTAAGGATATGGCTTTTTGAGTATCTGTTATTTTCTGAAAAGTTAAATATTCGACCAAAAACTGTTTTTCATGAGCAAGCCATCTGATCTAGGTTCCTTGAAAATTGGATCATACATTCTATTACCACATTCTGATCAACCAAGTGGCGAACCATGTCGTATTGTTGAATATGATACATCAAAACCTGGAAAACATGGTGCAGCAAAAGCTAGAATTGTTGGAGAGGGCATATTTGATGGTCAAAAAAGACCTCATGTAGGTCCTGTCAGTATGCAGGTGCATGTTCCAATGATTAACAAGAAAGTAGGCCAAATCATTTCAATTAATGGCGATGTTGTTCAAGTTATGGATTCAGAGACATTTGAGACCCTTGATATCAATTTGATTGATGATGAAGTCAAAGGCAAATTGGAAAACGGGCAAAATGTCGAATACTGGGTTGTTATGGACAAAACTAAAATCATGCGCATTAAAAGTTAACGTTGATGCTGATGATGAGCGGAAAAGCCGTCTGAATGTTGATGAAGATTATGAGTAATGAAGCATCTTTTTCAACAAATTTCAAATATTTGTTGAATTGATTTTTTTTAGGTCATGAGACTAGCTTCTCTATTTTCAGGTGGAAAGGATAGCACATTTGCAATCCAACTGGCACAAAAACAAGGGCATGAAATAGCATGTCTTTTGAGTATTTTCCCAAAGTCTGAAGAAAGTCATTTGCTACATCATCCAAATATGAAATGGACAAGTCTTCAATCACAATCTATGAACATCCCTCAATTAACAATTAATTCCTCATCGGATAATCCTGATGATGAATTGATTATTCTTGGAGATTTATTATATACTGCAAAAGAACAATTCGATATTCAAGGATTAGTACATGGCGGAATCAAGAGTAAATTTCAAAAAGAAAAGTTTGAGGCTGTTTGCTCAAAACTTAATTTAGTATCTATTGCACCATTGTGGAATTATGAACCATTGCAATACATTAATGATTTACTTGATTCCGGTTTTGAATTTATGATGACTACTGTGTCTTCTGAAGGTCTAGATGATTTCTGGTTAGGCAAAATTATTTCAAAATCTGATGTCAACATATTAAAAAATCTGTCTGAGAAATACGGATTCAATTTAAATTTTGAAGGCGGTGAGGCAGAAACATTTGTAATTAATTGTCCTCTTTTTTCAAATTCGATCAAAATTAAAAAATATAAAAAAACATGGGATGGGTATAGAGGAAGGTTTGAAATAGTGGATGCGGAGTTAGATTACAGTGCTTGATAGACTTAAGAGTAGTTTAAACGACGCAATCAAAAAAATCGTTAAATCTTCAGGAATTAATGAGGAGTTAATCAAAGAGTTGTCCAAAGATGTCCAAAGAGCCTTGTTGCAATCGGATGTCAATGTACGCTTGGTTCTCGAAATTACAAAACATCTAGAAGAACGGGCTCTAAACGAAATTCCTCCACCAGGACTTTCACGTAAAGATCACATAATTAAGATTCTATATGATGAACTTTCAAAACTACTTGGAAAGGAATCAAATTTTGATTTCAAACCTGGAAAACAAAATAAAATTATTCTTTTAGGAATTCAAGGTAGTGGAAAAACCACGGTAGCTTCTAAACTTGCAAAATTTTTATCTCGACAGGGATACAAAATTGGCGTTATAGGTGCCGATACTTACAGACCTGGTGCATTAGTTCAGCTTAAAACAATGTGTGAAAAATCAAATGTTGAAGTTTATGGTGAAGAAAATAGCAAAGATTCTCCTAGTATTGTAAAAAATGGTTTGAAGTATTTTGAAGGACAGCCATTAGATGTCATTCTAATTGATACAGCAGGCCGTCATAAAGAAGAGAAAGATCTTCTTGAAGAAATGGAACGAATCAACAAAGTAGCGGATCCTGACTTAGCCTTACTTGTTATTGACGGAACAATTGGGCAACAGTGTTTTAATCAGGCCGAGGCATTTCACAAAACAATTCCTGTTGGAGGCATAATTATTACTAAATTAGACAGCTCTGCAAAAGGAGGCGGTGCACTTGCAGCATCTGCAGCTACAGGAGCACAAATTATGTACATTGGAACAGGCGAGAGAGTAGATGATTTAGAAAAATTTTCACCCACTAGATTTGTTGGGCGGCTTCTTGGAATGGGAGATATTCAGGCGGTGTTGGATTTAGCAAAAAGATTAGAAAATGAAGGAGATGACGTTAGAATGAAAAGAATCTCTAGTGGAAAAATGAACATGGATGATTTTTTTTATCAGTTAGAAGAAGTAACAAAAGTAGGCTCTTTGAAAGGACTTCTTGATAGCATGCCTGGACTTTCAGGAATGGTGAAAAATGATCAAGTAGACCAAATGGAAGATCGAGTTTCAAAATGGAGATACATCATTCAGAGTATGACTAAAGAAGAAAAAGCAGATCCTGATTTGTTAAATTCATCAAGGATTAAAAGAATTTCACGGGGTTCTGGATGGCCAGAAGGCGAAGTTAAGGAACTTGTCAAAAATTATAAAAACTCTAAGAATATGATGAAAGCATCTAAAGGACGTCAAATGCAAGGCACTCTTAGAAAAATGGGTTTGGGATAATTTTCACGTAAAATTTTTCCAAAATGACTAAATATCAAAAAATTATTCCTATTGCAGATCAGATTATAAAAAAATACTATCTATGTGATAATTGTTTAGGGAGATTATTTTCAAAAAAATTACATCTTTCATCGAACAAACTACTAGGAAGGAAACTCAAAAAAAATCTAAAATCATCTCAAAAGTGTTTCATATGTAAAAATCTGTTTGATCGTTTAGATAATTTTTTGAAATTAATGTATGATGCGTCTTCTGGGTATCATTACTCTTCATTCAGCGTAGGAGCCATGATCAAACCTTCTATAATCGATAGAGATGATTACATTCGTTCAAAATATAGATTGAGAGGAATAGACAGTATTAAGACTGACATCACAAAAGAATTAGGAAAATCATTCTCAAGAAAAACTAAAAAAAGTATTGATCATTTAGATCCTGAGATAACTTTTACTTTAAATTTAAAAGATGAGTTATGTCAATTACGTTCAAAACCAGTCACTTTTTCCGGAAGATATGTGAAAATGCTGAGAGGGCTTGCTCAAAAACAAAAACCATGTGAAAATTGTTTTGGAAAAGGATGCCGAATTTGTAATTTTCATGGAATTTCAGAATTCAATAGCGTTGAAGGCTTGATCTCCAAATTTTTGTTTGAAAAACTTGGCGGTACTATTGCTAAATTTACATGGATTGGTGGTGAGGATAAATTGAGTTTGGTTTCAGGTTCTGGAAGGCCATTTTTTGTCAAAATTCAAAACCCTCTCAAAAGAAATTTGAGATTAACTGACACCCAACTTGATTCAATTCAGATCATAAATTTAAAAATTACAGACAAATCGCCTAGAAAACCAGTTAAATTCATTTCAATAATAGAGGCAAAAATTTTCACTGAGTCTGAAGTTGATGCTAAAAACCTTAAAAAATTAAAAGATCTTAGAAATCACCCTATAGTAGTTTATGATAAATCGGGAAAACGTTTAGAAAAGAAAGTTTTTAGCATAAAATACAAAAAAAATCAGGAGAACATATTTACACTAGTAATTAAAGTGGATGGAGGTATTCCTATCAAGAGATTTGTAACGGGTGATAACGTGTCACCTAGTTTATCAGGAGTGCTTAATACTCAATGCATGTGTACAGAATTTGATTTTCTTGAGATTGAAGTAAAATGATAACAATTAACTAGCACTAAACATCCTGAAATTATATGCCAATGAGGAAAAAAAATAAACATCAAAGACATGCTGACCAGAGAGCAGATACACGCAAGAAAAAGAAAGTCGGAAAGCCGAGATCCTAATCAAATTAACCTTTTTACATTCAGAGTCTTGGAGGAGAAATATTGGATCCATTAGTACGTTTCAAAGATGCATATTCAAAAGGGATTATACCTGATGGGGTCTATCAACTTGTTCTGAAGCGTTTCCCCCTTGTTCTATCTGGAATAGATCGAATTGAAAAAGCATCAGGTATTCAATACCCTGTAGCTTATGTAGAACCTTCACTTGTAATTTCATCCCCTAATCCAAATTCGTATGAGTATGGCATTCTATTTGCCAGAACTATCCCAATTATGTTTGAAGACAAATTCCAAGTAGTAATTCAAATATCTGCCCCTTTGATTGCTTATGGCCTTAAAGGAACAATACATGCAATTTTGGCTCATGAGTTTCTTCATTTTCTTGATTTGATGAGAAAAATCTCAAAAATGGAATTAATTTCAGACGAGATTTCGGGAAATTTATTTGAAAATGCATATAGTGATGAGACTAGATTGTTTGAACCAAGAGTTGTTTTTAAAGATCGTGTACTATTAAATCACATAACAAAAAAATTCCCTGCAGGTTTTCGTGATTACAAACTAGAAGACAAAGTTATGAAATTTTGGGCTGAAAAAGATCTTCCCAAATCCAATGTTTCATTAGATACAAACACTGTAAAATTATCTGCAGAATCTCTTTCTAAGATTAAATTAGATCCTGCATTTATTTTAAAAATTCAACAACTAGAAGAAAAAAGTACTAAAATCCATAAAAAAAGATTGTATTAAGATATTTTTCCATTTCAACAAGATTTGTTTGAGAATAAACTCGATTTACAAAACTTGATTTGATAATCTGTGAAGGATTTTGATACCATCTACTGGTTAAATTCAGTTAGTCCACATTTCCCACAAGTGTGTCTGTCTTTGTGTTCTGACATATACACTCCTTTTCCACATCTTGAGCAGATTTTTCTACTTCTTGTCAAGTTATTCCCATCAACTTTGAAATATTTGTAAACGTTAGGACTAGAACCTTTCTTTCCTGCCATTATTCCGTCTTCTCCTCTTCTACTGGTGCCTCTGTAGGAGATTCTTTTGCTGCTGCTTCGGCTTCAGCATTTTTTGCTTTTGTTTTTTCTAGTCTCGAGAATATTGTAGGATTGATATGTTTTTTTGCTAATGCTTCGTCGTTGTAGACATAAAAAATTCCTGTAACTAGTGATTTACCTACTTGGGTTTTCAATCTAATCGGAATCACAACTTTACCATCAAGTTTGAATTCTTTTGTAATCATGTCAGCTGCCTCTAGGCTTTTGAGTTTACCACCCAATCCAGCAAAATTACATGTAATTTCCCTTCTTGATAGGAATGTGTTATCCACATCTGTAATTGTCTGAATGATAGACATGTATCCAAAATCCTTTTGGTATTTCATATAAACCTTGATTGGAATTACATAAGAAATTTAAGAAAAACCTGTTAAATCGTACCATGGAGCGATACATGATTCATTTAAAAAATACTAGTTATTCTCCTAAAAATTCTCGTGAACTAGTTTACAGAGCTAGAGATCTGGCATCCGACATGAATGCTTCAATAAGGATTGCCAGAGTTGCAAGGAAGTTTGTAGAATTTGACGTAGCTGTTGAGAAAGAAGATCTGGAATCTCTTGTTGAAAAATTATCTCCAATTGGACCCATGGATAATATTCGACATGTGGTAGAAGAGAAGATTAAGAAAGAACAAGGCATATCTGATGGTATTTTTTATTTTAACAATGAACGATTCTGGGAAAGTCACGAGGCCTTTGAGGGCGTTTGGAAACAATGCTTTGGTAGAGAAAAAGAACTTGTACAAGGAATAATCTTAATGGCAGTTGCATTTGCTCATGCCCAAAAAAATGATAAGGGTATCGGGATAGGAATGCTCAGAAGAGTGTTGGATAAACTAGGAACATCTCCTTCTACATATCACTCAATTGATGTTGATAGAATGAGAAACAAAGCTATAGAAATGCAACAAGCAGGCAATTTGACTACATTTGAGATTTAATTAGTTCAAGAGATTTGGTTATTACTTCAGCACCCTGAAGTAAACCTATACTTCCTTTCTTTGCCTGCTGCTCGGTCATTCTTGTAGTTCCATCTTTTTTAATAAAGTCTCCTGAAACCAAAACTGGAACAGGATCATCACTATGTCCTTTATTGATACAAGGGGTAGAATGATCAGCAGATATCACAATTGCAACTTTACTTGAATCAATATTTTCAACAAGAGTTTTAAAAAATCTTTGATCAATCTCTTCTATGTTTTTCATTTTGCCTATAGCATCTCCGTCGTGGCCAAATTCATCGGGCCCTTTAAGATGAACATATATTGAATTTTGAGTGTTCATTGCTCTTGCAGCAACTTTAGCTTTTTCTTCATAATCTGTTAATCCACCTGCTTCAAATGCTTTCATCTTTAGAACTTCTGAAATTCCAAGCTCTACAGGCATATCTACTATACATGAAAAATTCATACCATATTTTTCATTAATTGGAATTACATCAGGGTATTTGTTTCCTGCATCTCTAAGTAAAATGCAACTAAGTTGCTTTTTATTCTGAGTTTTTCTTCTTTTATTAATTTCACTTTCATTCATTATTTTAATTGCATTTTCTGAAAATTCATTTACTAAATTTGCTGTAAATTTGGATTCTTTGGTGTCTTCAAGAGGCAGGCACTTTTCAATTTTTAAAAGGTCTCCAACAGTTTTTGCTACCCCCATACCGCCAATATTACTATAAGCAGGATCTGTGTTGGTGATTTTTGATGACAAATGCGAATTTGTTCTAATTCTGACTGTCACTCTATGCCCAATGGTAGGATACACTACTACAGAGATATCTGGGTTTGAAAGATTAATTTTTCTTTCAATTTCTTTTGCAATTCCATCCGCATCTTCTTTTTCAATATTTCTTCCTGCGCGTCTATCTATAATTAGACCTTCTTCATCCAGGGTAGAGTAATTCCCCCTTAATGCCAAGTCGCCATCCTTAAAATCAATCCCTATTCCAATTGCCTCGATGACTCCTCTACCCACATACTCTGCATGGTTGAACTTGTAACCAAGCATGTTGAATACCGCAATGTCTGATTCTGGAGCTATTCCTTTTCCCACTGAGATGACTTCTCCTATAGCACCATTACTGGCAATCTTATCTAATATTGGAGTATGTGCAGCTTCTAACGGCGTCTTTCCATTCAAATCTGGATGTGGAAGATCACCTACACCATCTAAGAGAACATAGATCATGTGAATGTCAGAATTATCCATGAGTTCTCTGTTTGTTTCGTATCGAAATCTCTCTTTTAAATCTTGCAACAATATATGTGATCAAAATAAAATATATTATTTTTTTAGAAATTATCACTTTGATGAAAGTAAGAAAATCTTAATCTTGCAAATATTTCATTATACATATAATTGAGGATTTTAAATTTTATTTGATCTTAGTAAACGTTTTAACAACGATTGAGTTTTAATTACAATTATGGGAGATATGCGCAAAGATTATGTTTCTGAGCGGTTCATGATTGTATCAAAAAAGGATGACAAAGTCACTGATCCAAAAAAATCACCATTTGCTCCCGGTAATGAATCCATGACAAATCCATCTGTTTTGTCTCTTGTTGCAAAAGATGGGATGCTTCAACGTTTACAAGATAATGATGATGAATATGTAGAGGGTTGGGCCATTAGAGTGTTTGAAAGTAAAAACCCAATAGTTTCAGTTGACACTGAGAATTCATACAGTGACAGGCCATTTTACAGTGAACCTGCATACGGTTATCATTACATTGTTGTTGCATCCCCAAATGAAAAAGATACTTTTGCAACAATCGATACTGAACAATGGTCTAATGTTTTAGTTGTTGTTCAAGACAGATTAAGATGGCTTTACACTCAAAAAGGTGTAACATATGTTTCGATATATGCGGATCAGGGAGAACTAGCAGGAAACCTAAATCCTCATCCTCACCTCAATTTATTGACGTTTTCTACAATCCCACCAGTAATTGAGACAGAAGCTGAGGCATCACATAAAATCCTGAATGAAAAAGGCGTATGTCCTATGTGTCAAACAATAAATGAGGAAATTAGTGGTCCTAGACAGATCTTACAAACCGAAGGATTCATTGCATTTTCTCCTTGGGCACCTTCATATCCATATGAATTTTGGATTTCTCCTAAAAAACATGCTACAAGTTTTTCAAAGATCACTCAAAAAGAAATCAATGATCTATCATTGATTTTGAGAGCGACATTAGGCGGATTGTCAAAAACTGTCAAAAACGTATCCTACAATCTTGTTTTTCACCTTTCTCCTGAAAAGAAAAACAGTAGACAGATTCATTGGCATATTGAAATTTATCCAATCACTAAAGCTTGGTCTGGATTAGAGCGAGGGTATGGAATTTTCTTAAATGACATATCCCCTGAACAAGCGGCAGAAAAACTTGGAGTATTTTCTAGGAAAGAATTGGCCAACCTTGTTGGCATCATGTGATTTTTTTTGAATGGTTTATTTATCAACTAAAACCTGTAAAGTTATGGCGATTGAAAAATGGCTTGCAGTTACTAGTGTTGCTTTGTTTGCAATGTTTGCCGGTGAAATGATTTCAGTTTATAATTTTATGGTTAATGTTCCTGAAGATTTTGACTTTGCAAGATCATTCTCTGCAGATCCCAAAATAATTCAATTTATTTCGATAGGTGTTGCACCAGCTGGAATTCTAGCTGCAGTTGCATTTATCATGTCAAAAAAATATGGCTCAAGACAAATTGGAGTACTAATAATTGTTGGTGGAATAATTTTACTGGCAGGAATGTTTGTCTGTTATGCTTTATTAGAGGATATCGAAGAGATTTATCTTACAGATGCGGTCAAGATAATTCCCATTTTATTTATGACATTGTCATTTGCTGTAATTGGGATTGGGGCATACTTGGCCAAGAACATAAAAAAACGCCCTAAGAAAGAATTCTTTTAGGCATGATCGAATCTTAATTCATTTGCAACACTCTTGAAACCTATTTTTTCATAAAATGGTTTTATCTCATCAGTGCAATCTAAAATTGTCTTGTAGCAACCTCGGTTTTTTGCATATTCTAGAAGATATTTTATGATTTTTTCTCCTATTTTTTGACCTTGAAATTTATTGTCCACCACAACATCTTCTATATGTCCAACTATTCCACCGTCGTGAATGAATTTTTGTTCAATTATGAGAGTTGTTGCTCCAACTACTTTTCCGTCTAATTCTGCAACTGCTATAATGTGATCGGAGTTAGAATTAATTTTATCAAAAATTGTGTTTGCTTTATTTTTGTCAATACTGCTTGTTTTTCTTAAGGAATCTAATGAAGTAAGAAATCCATTCCAGAGATCCTCTTTTCTTAATTCTCTTATGATTAAATCATTCATTTTCGCATTCACATCTTACCGAGTTTTTCATACTCTTGGTATGCTTTTTTGTATGATAATTTGTTGCCTATGTCTATGAATCCTTTTTTTGTTATGAAACTATTGATAAATTTTTTTCTATTCATTGCTTTTTTTATAACATCATCCATTCCGTATGGCCTATTTTTTGGAATCAAATTGAAAATTTCAGGTTCCATGACATAGCATCCCATGTTCACATTTGCTTTTATTTCGGGTTTCTCATTCCAATTTGTAACCTTACCTGCCTTAGAAGTTTCAATAACGCCATATGGCAAATTTGTTTTGTATTCATTTAGACTAATTGTTACAAATGCTCTTTTTGCAGAATGTTGTTGTATCATATTTCTGAGACTAAAATTGAAAATGGAATCACCATACATGCATACAAAAGTATCATTGATGAATTCTTCAGCAGTTTTGAGTTGACCTGCAGTAGATAATGGTTTATTCGAAATTGCATACTCTATATTGACTCCAAATCTTTTTCCATCTTCAAAATAATCCTCGATTGTTTTTCTAAGATAACTCACACACAAAACAATGGATTTGACTCCGTTTTTTCTCGTCCAGTCAATTAGGTGTTCCAGAATAGGCTTCTCACCTAATGGTAACATTGGTTTTGGAAGAAATGTAGTATACGGTTGAAGTCTAGTACCTAATCCTCCAGCAAGAATAACTGCTTTCACAAATCATATGTCATGTATGATTATTTATGTTCAAGGACAAATTTTGACTTAAATTATTTTTAAAAGTTTTTTTATTATATCATTGGGGGTTTTTCCAAAAAGGATGATCATTGGTTCTTTTCCAAAATCACCTTTATGAAAAATTATGTCGGGAGTATTTTTTAAATTTTTAATGGCCTGTTTAACTCCCCATTCTATTGATGAGCCATCATTTTTGACATTTTTTGGTTCTTGAAATCGATCATAACTTGAAACCAGTAATTTTGATTTTTTGATTTTTAAGATAGTGGAATTTTGATACTTTAGATTAATCGAAGATCTTATCTCAGGATATTTTCTACTAATTGTAAGCAGTGCAGTTGCAACATGTTTTGAACCCCCATAGGCAACACTCCCTGCAACGGTAACTTCTTTTCCAGTCTTAACTATTCTCCCAGAAATTCCTAAAATGTCGTTCAGGGATTTTGGATTTTCTTTTGAATATACAAAATTTGTTTGACATTCTGGAATATATTTATAAATATTTTTAATGTCTACAAATTCATCGATTGCGTTTAACAGATCTAGATTAATTTTGTCTTTTTCCGGAATATTTGTAATCGGGATTCCTTTTCCAATTTTTTTGGCATTTTTTATTGATTTGTATGTGAATTCTTTGGCAAATTTTACAGATTCTTGTATGCTCTTGTTGTTTGTAAGAGCAAAAAGTATCGCCGATGAGTAATTACACCCACTGCCATGATTATTTCTTGCGATGAAATCTCCTGAAATAGAATAGTTCTTGACGCCATCAAAAACAAAATCTAGAATCTGATTGTTTTTTCCCTTAATTCCTGTGATTACTATGTTCTTTGCTCCCATTTTTTGAATGATTTTTCCAACTTTTTTAAATGAATTTTTGGAATTGATCTTGGTTTTTGACAATACTTCTGCCTCAAATTTGTTTGGCGTGATTATTGTTGCAAGTGGGATTATGTATTTTTGAAAATCTTTAATTGCTGATTTCTCAATTAACAATCCGCCAGTAGTAGATTTTATTACGGGATCAACAACTATTGGGATTTTTAATTTTTTTAATTCTTGATAGAGAGTCTTGATAGTTTGGGAATTAAACACCATTCCGATTTTTATCCCGTCAATTTTAAAATCTGTCAATATTGAATCTAATTGGTTTTTCAGAATTTTCTGTGAAACCGGTTCAATCAATCCAAAAGTTGACGTGTTTTGGCTGGTAATAGCCGTGATTATAGTTAATCCATAAGCATCAAGTGAGTGAAATGTTTTGATATCACTTTGAATTCCTGCTCCTGAGGAAGGATCAGAGCCCCCTATAGAAAGTAAATTCATGACATTTTGTTGTTTTTTACACTAATCTATTTTTCTTTCAGCAATGCAGTGCAGTTTGGATTACTGCTCACAGTATCTATTTTATGCGTGTATGACTTGATTCACTATGGTCAAAATTTCAATAAAGAATGATTCTTTGCCAGAAACATTACAATGTACTGTTTGCTTACTCCCTATGCAATATCAATCAATGAGGAATGAGAAATTTGTATGGCAGTGTTTCAAATGTGAGAAACAGTATCTTATTTCCAAACATGCTGATGATATCCTAGAAGAAAGTTGGAGTCCTCCTAGATAAATATGATCTCTGAAAAGTAGATTCTAAGATCTGAAAATCAAAAACTTTGTAATTATATTTCATTGGGATTTGGCCGAAATTGAATTAAAATAAAGAATCACTAAACAAAACTTTGTAAATTCATACGAGACAGAGCATATTATCACATCTATTACGAATAGAATTACAAAAATTATCTCCAAGACATATTTAGAAAACGAATTAAATCTGAATTAAGCATTATAATGACGATATTGCCACATTCAAAAGAACAAAAATTATCTCGGGCACTAAAATGCCCCACCACAGACAGTACATTCTCTGTTTGTTCTTGTGCAGGGAAGCAATGATTTAGGACATAGAAAGGAGATCAAATTTATTAACATAACGCTAAGAAGATATGCACCATTCTTTTCAGGAGTTCACGATTGTTTAAATCAGGCAAGAAGATAGAATACGTTATGGTCACCCAGATAACCTCTGCTAGACGTGGGGTTGCCACTGATGAGATGAAGCAAGTAGCAAAAGATGAAGATGTTTCACTAGACTGGTTAATCCCAAAGATTGCACGTGGTTCGATAATAATTCCAAGTAACAATATCAGACCACAAAAAATTCATAATGTTGGTATTGGCAAAGGTCTCAAAACTAAAGTAAATGTAAACATTGGAACTTCAACTCTAAATGTAAATTTAGAAGAAGAAATAGAAAAAGCAAAAATTGCCATAAAATATCATGCAGACACAATTATGGATCTTAGTGATGGAGGAGACGTCAAAATGATTCGACAAGCTCTTATGCAGTCTGCCCCAATTACATTTGGAACAGTTCCAATTTATGAGGCATATAATTATGGTGTAGAAGTTCACAAGAACCCCTTAAATCTAACTGAGGATGATTACCTCAATGCATTTGAAAATAATGCAAAAGACGGTGTAGATTACACTACAATCCATTGTGGAATTACAAAAGAAATTGCCAAAAGAATTCTTAGAGTTCAGAGATATGGAGGAGTTGTAAGTAAGGGAGGAACCATTACTGCCGCATGGATGTTAAAACATGATAAAGAAAATCCATACTTGACCCATTATGATTATTTAATTGAAATTGCCAAAAAATACGATGTCACGTTTAGCCTCGGAGACGCACTCAGACCAGGTTCAATTCTGGATTCGCATGATGAACTTCAAGTTCAAGAGATGATCAATATTTCACAATTGACAAAACGTGCTCATGAACAAGACGTCCAGGTAATGGTTGAAGGTCCAGGACATGTACCATTAAATGAAGTTGCAGCCAATGTAAGATTGGCCAAATCATTAATTGGCGATGTGCCCTACTATGTATTAGGACCTTTAGTTACGGATATTGCATCTGGCCATGATCATATTGCAAGTGCAATTGGGGCTGCAATTTCTGCAAGTGAAGGTGTTGATCTTTTATGTTATCTTACTCCTTCTGAACATCTAGCTTTACCAAATGCTGACGATGTAAAGGCAGGATTAATTGCATATCGAATTGCAGCTCATGCAGGAGATCTTGTTAAAATCCGTGACAAAGTAATAAAATGGGATATTGAAATGACTGAGGCAAGACGTACTTTAGACTGGGAAAAACAACTTGCATTATCCATAGATCCTGAAGAAGCTGCAAGAATTCACAGCAGAACTGGACAACATCCGGGAAACAATGTGCCTTGTACTATGTGTGGTGGTGCTTGTGTGTATATGATGCTTCCACAACAGAAAAAATATGAAAAAGAAAATAAGAATTTACAACAAATTGAATAATACTTTCTGAAGGTTAGGTACAGTTTCATAATCTTTCAGATCTTTTATTTTGATCCATTTGAAATCTGAATTTTCCCAATTAAGGGTAATCGTAGGATTGTTTGATTCAAACAAAAATGAGAATATCTCCCATTCGTGATCAATGTATTGAGGCGAAGTAACTCTCATTCCTTCTGCTGATTTAAGTAGTGTAATCTGTTTATCGGTAATTCCAACTTCTTCAAAAATTTCAATTTTAGCTCTTTGTAATGGTTCTTCATTTTTTTCTATTATTCCACTAATTCCTGCCCATAATCCTTTCATAGTTTTTACTTTATCGCTTCTTTTGAGAATTAATAATCGCTCATTATTTTTAATGAAAGATGTAACTATCTTTGTCGAACGCATATCTGTTATTTTTCAACAGTTTTTACCATTTTTGATAGCTTTTTGTATGATTCATTTATGTCAGTATGCTTGGCAAGCCTCTCTTGACAGTCTTTGATGTAATCTATCACCTCTTCTGTCTTTGACTCTTGAATTGCAGTAAGCAATCTACCAATATCCTTCCATAATTCTTCAGCAACTCTGCGAATCTCGGGGTTTGCAATGATTGTTTCTATAAGTTCTGGAGACTCTGTCATTATGCTCTCTGCCAATATTTTCTGAACTCTAAAAGTGGTTCCTGACATTTTTTCTGTGAGTAACATTTTTTCATCTTTTGATATGATGTTTGCAAAAACCAAATTCATCAAATGAGTTAATCCTAAAATAACTGCAATTTTTTTATCATGTTCCACAGCATCAATCGTAACAAAATTTGCTCCTTCAAAAAGGGTTTTTGCCATTGTTAATTCTTTTTTAGCATCTTTGATTGGAACCGAGATTATATTTTGCCCTTTAATTGTTTTAACTCCTGGACCAAACATCGGATGAATACAAATGGGATTAATTTTAGATGGCATTTTTGATAATGAAGTGACTACTTTTGATTTTTCTGAGGATATTTCAATAAGATATGTGTCTCTTTTCATCTCCTTTGCAATCAATCTAATAATTTCGGGTGTTCTTCTGGTAGGCGTACATAAAACAACATAATCTGCTTTTAGAATTCCTCCTACAAGAGATTCTGCAATTTTGATATCTTTTCCCACTACTTTATTTTCTGAATCATAGCCTGTAACTTCGAAACCTTCGCCCGCAAAATATTTTGCAAACCATTGACCCATTTGGCCGCCTGCACCAATAACTGTGACTTTTTTCATTTACTATCACTCATAATGTTACTCAATATATTCATCCCCTCAATTAGTATTTTTTCGTCTTGACATGCAGATATTCTCAGGAAATTTTTATAATTTCCAAATCCATCTCCAGGCGCTATTGCTAGCCCTCTTTCTAATGCGCTGTTAGCAAATTGAACTCCATCAAATTCTTCTTGATTAACTCTTGCAAAAATGTACATGGCTCCATCCGGAATCATGAATTCCAACCCTATTTCTTTTGCTTTTTGTGTCAATATTTCAAGTCTCTTTTTTACCGTATTAGAATTGTTGGATATGTCTGCTTTTAGAGCTTTCATGGCTATGTATTGTATAGGTTCTGAAACATTTGTTATACATAAAGCCTGGAGTTTTGCCATTTTTTCAATTATTTCTGAATTGGCTATAGCATATCCTATTCTGAATCCCGTCATAGCATGAGATTTTGAGAAGGACTGGGTGACTATACTTTTTTCATAATTATAATTCAGAATACTTTTCCAACTATTTTTTGAGTATTCCGAATAAATCTCATCACTCAATATATAGAGATTGTATTCTCTAGCCAGTTCCACTATGGAATCTTGAACTTTTTCATTTAGAATTTTACCTGTAGGATTATTTGGGTAATTTAGTACAATCATTTTTGTATTTGAATTGATTGAATTTTTGATTTGAACCACAGATGGTTCCCATTTATCTTCTAAAGTTGTATTGATTGTTCTCACTTTAATTCCCGAATTTAATGCGCAGTCTTTGTAAGCTGACCATGCAGGTTCAATTACAATCATTTCATCTCCGGGGTTAAGAAGAGTTGTGATGGCAGTGAAAACTGAAAATCTTGCTCCGGGACTAACTATTATGTTGTCTTGAGTTATTTTTACATTGAATTTCTCAGAAATATGTTTTGACAGGGTTTCTCTGAATACAGGCATGCCTTTTGATGAACCATACTTTAAAAATCCTTTATCAAAAACTTCTTCTAATGCATTCTTTACAATCGGCGGAGGTAGAAAATCTGGTTCCCCTACTTCCATATGGATAATTTTTTTACCCTGTTCTTCAAGTGATTTTGCTTTTAAGAAAATTGATAGATGGGACTGTTTATCTGACGATTGTACTTTCACTGATTCATTTAACAGAAAATTAAGAAATTTTGTAGCAATTGTCTCATCTAATTCTAAGTTTTTACATAATGTGATCACCTTTCCGCGTAGATTACTTTCTCGTAATTCATCTGTCACACCTTTGCCGATATGTTTTTTGATTTTCCCTATCTCTTTTGCAATGTCTGTCCTAGTTTTTAGTAACTCCATCATTTGGAGTGTTACCTCGTCCATTTTATTTCTAAGATCGTTTATGTCGGACATTTTCTTATAATGTTGATTTGATTGCCCCTGCTAATAGTGCATGATCTGCAATAGTTAGAGATACAAGTGAATCTACTACAGGGGGGGCTCGCGGTACCACACAAGGATCATGCCTTCCCTGAATTTGAAGATCAGTTTCTTTTTTTGTTTTGATGTCCACAGTTTTTTGTTTCTGAGTAATCGAGGACACTGGTTTGAATGCGATTCTCATTGTGATTGGCATGCCATTTGAAATGCCGCCAAGAATTCCACCTGATCTATTTGTTTTAGTCACTATTTTTCCTTTTTTGATAGTATACAAGTCATTATTTTGAGAACCGTATAATTCTGAACCTTTGAATCCTGAACCGAATTCAATTCCTTTTACTGACGGAATAGAAAAAATCGCTTTACTCAAGTCTGATTCTAATGAACTAAAAATTGGCTCTCCTAATCCCACTGGAACATTTGTCGTAATTGACTCTATGACTCCTCCAAGTGAATCTCCTTTTTTTCTTGCATCTAGAATATTTGCTCTCATATTTTTTGCGGTTTTATCCTCTGGACATCTAACTTCATTTTTGTAAATAGAGTCAATCATTTTTTCATCAAATTCTCTTTCCATCTTTATTTTTCCAATTTGTGACGTGTAAGAGTTTGTTGTAATACCTAAAGTCACTTTAAGTAATTTTCTGGCAATTGCACCACCCATAACATGAGTTGCAGTTAATCTTCCTGAAAATCTTCCGCCACCCCTATAATCATTATAGTGATTGTATTTTATCATGGCAGGGTAATCCGAATGTCCTGGCCTTAGCTTTGTTTTCAGATTTTCATAATCTTTTGATTTCTGATCACTGTTCCAAATCACCATAGTAATTGGCGCTCCTGTAGTATAGCCTCTAAACACACCTGATATAATTTCTACAACATCGCCCTCTTTTCTTTGAGTTGAAATTAAATTTTCACCCGGTTTCCTAAGGTCGAGCATTTTTTGAATATCTTTTTCATCAATTTCTAATCCTGCAGGACATCCATCCAAAACTGCACCGATTGATTTTCCATGACTTTCCCCAAAACTTGTTAGAACAAGACGCTGGCCAATAGAACTTCCCGGCAACACAATATCAAAGCTGAATGATGCTTATAATTCCTCATTCTAAATTTTTTAAATTGTTTCAATCTAATTCCTACAGATACTTGGAAATGCATAATTAACTATGAATATTTATAAAATAACTTATAATAATATGAAATATTTTTATTATATTCTTAAATAATAGAATAACATATACAATATATGAGAAAAAGTGTAAATTATAAAGCATAGTTTGCGCGGCTCTGCGAAAAAGACATGTTATATGCACAAAAGTGCAGTGAGTGAGGAGAATGCTTTTCACTCTATACAGAGTCGCGCCTTTTATCTTCAGGTTTATTTTTTAAAATATCTATTCCAATAATTGGATTTGTCCACCAAGACGTTTCATCTCTTCGATAAAATTTGGATATGATACTTTGATGGATTCTGGATCGGTGATGGTGCAATTACCTACATACATTCCTGCGATGCAAAATGCCATAAATAATCGATGGTCATTTTCCGAATTCAATTCTGCACAACTCAATTTTTCTGAAGGTTCTAAAACCATACCATCCTCATTCTCTTTAATTTTAATTCCTAGTTTTACCAGCTCTCTTGTGATGATTGCAATTCGGTCTGTTTCTTTCAATCTTGCGTGTTTAACGTTGATTATTTCAATTGGTTTTGATGATTTTAATACCAATATAGACAATGGTGGAAGAAGATCTGGAGAATTACTTAAATCAAATTTCCCACCATTTAATTTTTCAGGGCATTTAATTTTTATTTTATCATTATCAATTATTACAGAAACTCCCAATTCCTCTAAAATATCTAGAAATACTTCATCTCCTTGAGGTAAAGTCCCAATACTTCCTTTGATTGTAATTTCTTGACCGTTTAACACGTTAGCTGAAAGAAGAAGAGCTAAACTTGAAAAATCAATTGGGACTGTAAATGTAGACTCTTTGTAAATCTGTGGTAAGACATTATATTTTTTGTATGGAATTAATGTTTGTACTGATACTCCAAATATTCTCATTACCGCAATTGTCGCATCAAGATATGGTTTTGATACCAAATTTCCTTCAATCGTTAGATTAATGCCTTTTTCAGTTAATGGTGCGCAAATTAGTAATGATGAGATAAATTGACTAGAAAAATTTCCGGGAATTGTCACATCTCCGCCCAAGATTTTTCCTTTGATTTTGATTGGAGGTTTTCCATCAGTTGATTGGCATTGTGCACCCATACTTGATAATGCATTTAGAAGAGATTGCATGGGTCTTTTTTGAAGACTAGAATCTCCAGTGAGGGTAATTTCATCTGAAAATAAACTTGCTATACCCGCAGCAATTCTAATTGTAGTACCTGAGTTTTCTGTATTGATTTCAGGTACATTTATGCCTATTTTTATTGGATTTTTGACAGTGATTGACGAATTTTTAATTTCAATCTCCGCGCCAAATTTCTTACATGCCTCAATTGTTGCAATGGTATCTGCTGAAAGCAATACGTTATACACTCTGCTATTTTTTCCTGCAAGTGATGCAAGAAAAATTGCTCTGTGTGTGTAACTCTTATTTGCTGGACAGATTATAGTTCCAGAAATTCTTGATTTTTCAACTTTACACTTCATGAACTTCTGCCTTTTCATTACTAATTTTTGAAACTATTACGTTCCCTTCCAGTGCTGAGAATACTTTTTTGATTGCTGCTTCATTTTCTTTTTTAACCACTGCTACAATAGACGGACCATTGCCTGAAACAGATGCTGCTAATGCACCTTTTTCAATTAAATCTGTAATTATTTTAGGATCTGAATTTAAAATCGATGTAGTTGCAAGTCCGTTAATTGTCATTGCTTCCCAGTAGTTTGCCTTCCTTGCCAAATCCCATGCTATTTCAAAGATTGGCGATAGAATTTTTAATTTTTTCAGATTCCCTCTTTTTCTATTTTTTGGAATGAATATCACTGCATCTAAATTTGATGGTCCTTTCTCAAAATGAATTCTTTTTTTCTTTGCATTATCTGTGACATTAAATCCTCCATAATAACAAGAACAGGCATCATCATACGCGCCAGTTATACTAACTTTTGATTCTATTGACGCGTCGACTCCTGCAAGGAGTATTTGTTGATCAGTAAATTTTGGTTTGAATATTTTTGCACACGCTAGAGCAATTGCTGAAGAAATTGCACTCGAGCTTTTGAGACCATATCCTGTTGGAATTTCTGAATCAAGAGTGATTGTAATCTTGTTTTGTTCTAAGTCTTTTTTTGAAACTATCTTTTCAACCGTTTTGTTTATCAGACGAGAGCTGATGCTTTGGTTTTCAGATTGAATAACAATTCCTTTGCCTTGTGTACTTTCAACAGTGGCCTCTACCTTTAAGGAAATCCCTAACGTTGCTCCTTTTTGATTTGCAATTGCATTTACAAGTGAAATTGCTCCATGAATTGTAGCTTGTGCTTTTGCCATCAAAATCCTCCTAGAAGTGCTTTTTTCATGGCATTATAAGGTGCTTCTATACTGTGCCAAATTTCAAATGCTCTGATTGCCTGACCCAACAACATCTCATACCCAAAAATTATGATTGCATTTTTTTCTTTTGCTTTTTTGATGAAATCTGTGTTAATTGGCATGTATACTATATCGTATACAATCGTCTTTTCGTTAATCCCGTCAAATGATATTGGACTTGATTCATTTTTTAGACCTATTGATGTGGCATTAACGATAATGTCATACTCTTTTACCGTGTTTTTAACTTGTTCAATTTCAATTGCGTTTGCATTCAAACCTATTTTTTCTGAAAAAGATGCAAGTTTTTTTGCATTTTCTAATGTTCTATTTGCAATTGTAATGCTTTTTGCTTTTTCCTTGGCAAATCCTGCAACAATTGCTCGTGCGGCTCCACCTGCTCCAAGGAGAAGGACTTTTTTGTTTATTATGTCTAATTTTTTTTTCTTAAATGGATCCAGAAACCCATCCATATCCGTGTTGTATCCCTTAAGGACTCCATCTTTGTTTGTAACCGTGTTAACAGCCCCAATCAAACTGCATGATTCATCAGTTTTATCCAAATACTTCATCATCTCTATTTTATGGGGTATTGTGACATTGAATCCATCAATCTTGATTTTTTTTAATCCTTCAATTCCTTCTTTTAATTCTCCCTTTGGAATTCGATATGCAATATATGATGAATCTAAATTTAATTCTCTAAATGCAGCACTATGAATATTTGGAGATAATGAGTGATCAATAGGATCTCCAATTATTGCAAATGATTTTCCCATTATTTTCTGGAATAATATGATTAATTTAAACTCTCAACTGTTGTGTTGACTATTTTTTTAAATTTATGATTTTTTTAATTTCATCAACACTGAACTGTCCGGGTGCCACTGCTTTATCTAATGATACATATGTGTAGGGGCTACCTAAATACAAGCACAGAATTCGTGAAATTCTGCCCAAATCTCCCATCGCAAATGCAATTAAATTATTCTTTCCCTTTTTACGGTAAAGTTCTAGCATTCTAGTAGAGTCATCGGTTGATTTTGCAGTAGATACGATTTTGACATTGGATGAGAACTTGCTCATTTGAGTCATTTTGTTTTTTAGTTTGGCAGTACTGGGTGTTTTCTTAAAATCATGCCAAGATACAAGTAATTTTGTATTTGTACCTTTTAGATATTTTACTAATGATGAATTTTTTCTCAGAGTATTAAATTCAATATCTAATAAATGCGGGTTATATTCTGCAATTAATTTTAAGATTGCAATTCTTTCTTTTTCACTTCCGGTGAATTTTCCACCTTCTGTTTTTGGTCTAAGTGTACATACGATTCTGTTTAAATCTTTTTTGATTATCTTTATTGCTTCAGGTATTTGTTCCGTCTTTAAAAAATCAAATCTAACTTCAACAAAATCTGATTTTGTTAATGCATTTTTTAGTACTTGTTTAATTTTATTTGGTGTTTCCTCTGCAATCGATACACATGTTTTGTATTTCATTTTATTTTTCTAGAATGTATTCATCAGACACTTCCATTCCAAAATGTCTGCCGGTTGCAGCTTTTGCATGCACCATAACAGTATCTCCTTTTTTTAAATGTGTTACAGATATTAGTTGTCCGTTTGGCCTTACAAATCTAATTGTTTCAGCATCTTGTGCTATTATGCCGCCTATTTCTCCCCCAACAGAAGCTTTGATCATTAACATTGGTCTTCTTTCTATTTTTGATCTTCCCACAGTAGCTCTTCTAGCTTTTCCTTTAGAGTTGAGAATTAATACTTCAGAGCCTGTTTCAATCTCTGAGAGATAATTAGTTGTCCCATCAGGTGAAAGCGTATAGCAGTGTACTGCTCCTGCATTAACTCTGAATGGTCTTGGTGATGTAAATGAAGATCCTACAGATTCGTTATGAACTAAAAATAAAAAGTTTGATCTACTGCCAATTAACATCCCTTCTCCTTTATGGAGTATTGATGCCGTATCTACGCATACGCGCTCTCCGTCTCCTACCTCTTTGATTTCAATAATCTTGGCGGGTTTCATCTCAAAACTTCTAGTTCCAAGATATACCATGACCTCTCTTACTTCGGTAATTGATGATGTGCTGAAGATCACTCCATCCACTCCTACTTCTAAAATTGAGAACATTTTTCTTACTTCCTCAGGCGTTTTTGCTATTGCAAAAATTTTGGTGTGTATTTTGTGCAATTTGGCAATGATGTTTTCCAATGGAATGATTTTCCAGTCTTTCACTTCTACAATCACAAAATCTAATCCTTGCTTGGCAATAGATAGAATATTCTCAATATCAGAGTTTGACAACACTTGGAATTTCCTTCCAATCTTCTTACCCTTTGGTTTAGCACTGCTATCTTTTTCCAGTACAACATGATTTGACGAAGTGGATGGGAAAACTGTTTGAAGTTTGGTTTTTATTTTGGTTATCTTTTTTGGGTCAAGATACACCATCTTTATTCCCTCTTCTTCTAATTGGGAAAGAAATTTAGATAATTGTATTTGACTCACTTTAGGTGAAATTATTAATTCTCTTGTTTTATTCAATTCTCTTCAGTGCTTCCTTTGCAGTTCCTTTTCTGAAAATTATTTCGGCTAATGCTTCTACCATTTTTTCAGGTGTTTTATGTGCAAAGATATTTCTACCATATGTAACTCCTTTAGCTCCTGCAGTAATGGCATCTTCAGTCATTTGAAGAATATCTAAATCGGTTTTTGCTTTTGGTCCACCTGCAATAACAATTGGAACTGGTGTACTTTTTACAATTTTTGCGAAGGAGTCAATATCTCCAGTGTATAACGTTTTGATAATATCTGCACCACATTCTGCACCAATTCTTGCAACATGTCCTACAATTTCTGGATCGTGTGGATCTTTGATGTTTTCACCTCTTGGATACATCATTGCTAAGAGAGGCATCCCCCATTTGTGACATTGATCTGCTGTCATTCCAAGTTGTTCTAACATTTCTGGTTCTTCCTTTCCTCCAATATTGATGTGAAGTGAAACTCCATCTGCTCCCATTGCAACTGCTTCTTTAACAGTACCTGTCAGCATTTTTCGATTAGGTGATAAGGATAATGATGTGCTACTTGAAAAATGAACTAGAATTCCAATTTTAGTTGGTCTAGGCAGTGCTTTTAGTATGCCTTTATTAATTATAACACTTGTTAGGCCATGACCTTCACATTTGTAGATAATTGATGCTGGGTCTTCAAGACCAGTGATTGGACCATTTGAAATTCCATGATCCATTGGAATGCATAACATTCTTCCTTTTCTAAGAATTCTGTTAAGTCGGATTTGATTTCCAGATACCATAAAATGATTGAACTTTGCGCCCTACTTAAAAATAACGTGATCTGTGGTTCGCCTTATTATACTTCAAATAACCACGGATAGACGGGGTTGCAACAAGTTTGATCCTCATAAGACAATTTTGCTGTCATTAAGCAAGGAAAAAGGATTCTAGTAGATCCTTCAGAAATTTAATTTTTAGATGACAGTATCACGCTGTTTTGTATTGTTAAGATTGAAAATGAAGAGTGAAAGACAAGAATGACTAGATCAGGCATGACGTTTGAAAAATTTCTGTATCTGTTTCCATAAACAAGGTGATTTCATGACATAATTGAGTTTCCTATGGATGTGAATGGTCAAAATTATTCATCATGATTGGGAAATTTATCATCCATTTCTAATTCATCCTTTCTCATCTTTGAGTAGTGAAATTGTCTTGAGTATTTTGAAACGTCTTTCGTAGCGATAGTTTGATATTTGGATAATCCCCTTATTTTGAGAGATATGACAACAAAATCCACAACAAAATCCACAACAAAATCCACAACAAAATCCAAGAAACCAAAATCGGTTAAAAAACCAAAAACCAAGACTGAGTCCTACGATGATCTGTATAAAAAAATCAGCATCTTAGAATCAAAGATCAACGAGATCGAAAAGCAATGTTCTTAATTTCTGAAAATATTCATTATTAAATAGAAAACAATCAAAACCCGAGGTAACAAAAAGGAAGACTAGAGCATTAAGTGAATTTTGTAATAAGTAAAATTACATGAGATGACGGTCATCTATGCGATATTAATACAGAGTACGATTAGAAAATCCCAATTGTAAATTAACGTTAAGAATAACATAATACAACGTGCGAAAAAGAACAAAATGATTTTCATTCAATATCAAACAAAGACGAGGTTGAAAAAGATAGTAAGTTTGAAGGATCGAATAGACATTGAAATTCAATTGGGATGTCAAAATTAGAAGTCAGAATCAATACATCTTTGAACATCAACATTTTCATCTAAATTCTAGATTGTGAAATTCTCTAAATATCAGATTGACATGTCTTCTCAGATACTATCTTGATGTGTGTAATCGCACCATAATTATCTGAATATTTTTTGTGCTATTTTTACAGATTAATATTTACATTTTCCTTTTACCTGATCATTTCCGTCATAGGCATGATTCTAATACTTGAAGAGGGTCATGTTCAGGGTTAAATACAAAATCAGTGTAATAGTACTATGGTATTTAGAACATGTGTGCATTGTAATAGGGAATATGAGGATGTTTTCAACAGGAGAATATGTTCCACGAAGTGTGGTATTGAGATATCAGGTTAGAACATATCTGATATTTTTTACATACACGAATGGTCTGTCAGTAGATTAAAATAATAATAGCATAAAATCACATATAGTTTTAATATGGAAAGTGTGTGACAAAGGATATGCCAAAGAGAATCACAATAATGCTTGATGATGATTTATCATCAAAGATTAGAAAAATTCAGGCAGAACAAATTAAGAAATCAGAAGATAGTGTTAGTTTCTCACATGTTATTAATGAAATTCTTAGAAGAGAGCTGAAAGGTTAAACCAATGTCTTATGTACGAATTTCTTGAGATTTCTTTCTAGAGTTTTATAACATTTGACTATATCTGAAATATTTTCATCTATTCTAAGATCTGTTGTTTGTCATATTCTAAAAGTAATTATATTCATTATGTTTACAACAATCTTCCGTGGTTTTGAATACGCAGTATTGAAATTTAATAGGATCTTTAAGAGGTTTGTTTAGTTAAGATGGATTTAAGAAGGGTTTGACGAGAGAATAAAATATTATTTTATTCTATATCAATCTCAACTATGGTTTGTTCATCATAATAATTTGAGAATTTATCACCAGGTCTTCTGCCCTTTTTCATTATTTCTTTGTATTTCTTGATAAATTCTTCAGCCTTTTGTAGGGTTGAAAATATTCGAATATTGCCATCAATGTAGCCATCATTGCCATGATATCCATCAACTACAACATAGCATTTGTTTTGTTCACTCACAGTATAATCCTCATTATTTAATAATATAATGATATAATTAGAATGAACCATGTCTTGAGACAGGGAGTTCAAAGGGAGTGCCTTGGATGTCAGAACAGCTGGAGGCATCTATGTTTGTGCCAGAAAAACGGTTGTATGTGTTTCTATACAAATCAAACCATGGTGCAATTTACTTAAATGATGTGAATCATTGAGATCGTATGCTCATGAACTGAATCAAAATACTTTGTTTTGCTTAATTCTTTTTTGTTTCTTTTTTCTACCAAGAGTTAAATAGAAATTCTAAAGGATAAAGTTCACTTGAGTCAAACTACAGAACAGATACAAAAAAGCGATATCAAAGATATTTTAGAAAATTCTCTCAATGGAAAAAGACCTGGGCCTGAAGACTGTCTAAGACTTTTGGAATCTGATGATGTTCATCTTATGGGTCTTGTTTCGGGATATCTTACAAGAAAACAGTTTGGCAAAAAAGCATCGTTTGTTAATAACATTATTTTGAATTATACCAACGTCTGTATCACTGATTGTAAATTTTGTGCGTTTTATAGAACTCCTGGTGCTGAAGATGCCTATACCTTAACTCTTGATCAGATTGAATCGAGAGTTAAAACTGCTTATGACATGTTTAAGATCCGCCAGGTTTTGATTCAGGGTGGAAATAATCCAAATTTGAAAATTGAATATTATGAAGATACGTTTAGAATGATTCGTGATAAATTTCCTGAAGTTGGAGTTCATGGATTATCAACATCTGAGATCGACATGATTGCAAGAGTAGAAAAATCATCCACAAGAGAAATTTTATCTCGATTAAAAGAGGCAGGTCTGCAATCAATGCCAGGTGCAGGAGCGGAAATCTTAACTGATTCTGTTAAAGAGATTATCAGTCCAAAGAAAATCTCTAGCGATGTTTGGATTAGAATTATGGATGAGGCGCATTCCCTTGGAATTCCGTCTTCTGCAACAATGATGTATGGTCATGTAGAAAAAAATAATGACATCGTAGAACACTTTTCCAAACTTGTAAAACTACAAGAAAAAACCAAAGGATTCATGGCATTCATTCCATGGAATTTTGAACCAAATAATACTTTGATGCATAAAGAGGGAATTTTTGAATATGGAACTGGTGGAATCCAATTATTAAAAATGATTGCAATATCTCGATTAGTTTTTGATGGGTTGATCCCACACATTCAATCTTCATGGCTAACTAATGGCATCGGTATGGCTCAGCTAGCATTACAGTATGGGGCAGATGACTTTGGTGGAACTCTTATTGGAGAAGAAGTTGTTTCATGCACAGGAGCACGTTCCACTGAACTTACGGATAAAAGAATCATTGATGCAATTCACCAGATTGGCTATCAGGTAGAAGAGCGAGACAATTTTTACAATCTTGTTACTGCATTATAATCCATAATGTGACCACTTTGAATCTACTAAATTCTTTGTTTTGTCATCAACCTTGACTGTTTTTTGAATTTCTCTCTCATATCCTTCTTCTTTTATTTTCTGAGTCGCATCAATTCCCATCTTGGAACCTAAATTTACAAGGGGTGATGCAGGGTCAAGTGTGTCTGTAGGGGTATTGTTGATAATGGTGGTATCTCTTGATGGATCTGCTCTTGTGGTAATAGCCCAAATCACATCGTTGATATCGTGAACGTTGATGTCTTCATCGACAACAACAAACATCTTTGTTAATGAAAGCTGTCCCATACCCCATAAACCCATCATTACTTTTTTGGCTTGGCCGGGGTATCTTTTTTTGATCGATATAATGGCAAATCCTTGGAACCATCCTGCAGCGGGCATACTAAAGTCAATTACCTCGGGATGAAACATTTGGATTAGTGGTAAAAATGAACGCTCAATTACTTTTCCAATGTATGCATCCTCAAGAACAGGTTTTCCGACTACCGTAGTTACATATACTGGGTTTTTTCTATGCATAATCCCTGTCAATGTGAATGTTGGGTATGGTTCAACTGGTGTATAATATCCCGTATGATCTCCAAATGGACCTTCATCTCTAATATCTGCAGGATCTACATATCCTTCTAAAACAATCTCCGCATTTGCAGGAACGTCCAAATCAACTGTTTTACATTTTACAGTTTTGATTCCTTCTTTTCTCGTAATTCCTGCAAACAAGTACTTGTCTAATCCTTCGGGCACTGGTGCAATTGATGAAAATATTGTTGCAGGATCACCTCCAATGATTATAGCTGTTGGGATTTTTTCCCCTTTGTCCTTCAAAATATCACTGTGATGAGCCCCTCTCTTGTGTTTTTGCCAATGCATTAATGCATGAGTTTTATCAATTATCTGTATTCTATACACTCCTAGATTTCTCACTCCTGTTTCAGGATGTTTTGTTGCAACTAATCCTAGAGTGATAAATCTACCTGCATCATATGGCCAGGATTTTAGAATGGGCATGTTGTCAAATGTTGCATCATTTGATGTTATTTCAGTTACAGGTCCACTTGTTTCTGATTTTGGAAATGATGCGGTCATTTTTGAAAGCTCTGGAAGTTTTTTAATTTTATTTAGCAATCCTGATGGAATATCCATTTTTGTCATATCTACAATACGTTTACCTATTTCTGTAAAATCTGTCATTTCTAACCCAATCTCCAATCTCCTCATTGATCCAAACGCATTTCCTAATACAGGCATATCATATCCTTTTACATTTTCAAAAAGAATTGCAGGGCCGTTAGAATACATTCCTCTTCTCAATATTTCTGCAATTTCTAAATCAGAGTCAACCTCAGTTTTTACTCTCTTTAATTCTCCATGTTTTTCAAGTTCTGCGATGAATCCATGTATGTCTTCTATTGTCACGATAAATCTAACGTCTGTTCAAGTATAAGCTTAACTCGTTTTCAAGAAAAACATATCTTATTAAAATTCTTTTAACATCCGTCTTTTAATTATCACTGTAAACCAAAAGCAATAGTGGTAGATACAAAATGTGTTATTTGCAATGGGAATGGAGTTATAGAATTACTTGGCTCCGAATGTCCTTTTTGTAATGGAACTGGTGAACCAAATAGATCTGCAAGATCATATTTTGAATCACATGTCTGCCAATGTATTTTTCTTGATAGGAAAAAATGTCCCTTGTGTAAAAAACCATGTCATCACGACACTCCCAATAAACCTAAAATTCTGTTAAGTTCAGAATAACCTACATAGGTGGAAGTTCAGTTTTTCTGTCATGTCCACCCGAACCAAATTTACAGTAAAAACACAATTCCGATTCCATATACTTTAACTGCTCAATTTGAATTGCTCCAAGTTTTAGAGCAATCTTTGTAAGAATTTTGTATTTTAATGGCATGGCAGGGATCACTTCTTCTAAATAAACTCGGTAATGATCTGGGCAAAACTTAAGAGTGACTTTGGATGGTTCTTTACCTTTTTGATTTACTTGTTTTGTAAAATTAATCTGCTCTCTGATGTATTCATGTTTTGGACATGGACAATCTTTTCCTCCGGGATGCTTGTAAGCTGGTGTATTTTTCCAATCAAATTCAGGGTATTCTTTTTCGAAGTCATCCATGAATAAAGTATGTTATTTCTGCATATAAAACTTGATCAGAACTAATTACAGTAATCAACCCAAATGTACATAAACCCCGAATTATTCAATCAGGTAATGGCAGCTGCTAAAAAGCAAGAAAAACAAGATCTTGAAGACAAGATTGCCAAATTAGAAGCAAAACTAAATCAACTTTCTACTCAGTTAGAGGAAAAACCTGCTGAAGCAAAACCAGCAGAGGCACCTAAACCACAGGATGCACCTAAACCTGCAGAAAGACCTGCTGCAACAACAAAACCAAAAGGCACACTACCAAAAGGATTTGAAAAACCAGCAGAGGCACCTAAACCACAGGATGCACCTAAACCTGCAGAGACTGCACAACTTCCTGCAACAGTACAAGCAGCATTAGAAAATGCATACATGAATGCTCCAATGACTTCTTTCCACGATTACAGAGCAAAAGTTACTGGTTATTCTCCAGCTCCTAACAGATACTATGTTAGACTACATGCTCCAGTAGGAAAAGTCCCAACTAAAAATTGGAATGAGCAAAAAGCAACAGTAACTGGTTATACAGCACCATCAAACCAATACTTTGCAACAAGGGCAAGAATGGCATATCATCCTGCTGACAAAAGATTTGGAAGTTTTAGTGGTGTCAACCTAAGTGTTGAAGGCGTTGTTGCACAAGCACAGCAAACACCAAAACCGGAACCACCAAAGCCTAAAAGAGGCACACTTCCAAAAGGTTTCTAATTCAATCACATTCTTTTCTATTTTTAGCAATATTATTCTGTGATCTTTTTTTATATTGTACATGCCACCAAAAATTTCATGTCCTAATTGCATGCAAAATGAATGGCTTGAAAATCATGAATTGAGTTACCTTCCAAGAGTCACAAAATTAGAAAATGGCAAATATATGGCAGATACAGACAATGGAATACACGTTAAATTGTGGCGATGTAATAATTGCATGTATGTGATGCAGTTTTGGGAACCTGATTAATTCAAATCAATTGTTTTAAACAGTAATTTAAAAATTCAAATTTTTACATATTCCTCTTTAGTTTTATGAATTATTTTAATTGAAAATTGTGTTTGAACAAAATGTAAATAAACAATGCAATATCAACTCTAGAGAATGGTAGAAAAACAAAAAGCAAATACAAAAAAGGATCTTGAAGACAAGATTGCCAAATTAGAAGCAAAACTAAATCAACTTTCTACTCAGTTAGAGGAAAAACCTGCTGAAGCAAAACCAGCAGAGGCACCTAAACCTGCAGAAAGACCTGCTGCAACAACAAAACCAAAAGGCACACTACCAAAAGGATTTGAAAAACCAGCAGAGGCACCTAAACCACAGGATGCACCTAAACCTGCAGAAAGACCTGCTGCAACAACAAAACCAAAAGGCACACTACCAAAAGGATTTGAAAAACCAGCAGAGGCACCTAAACCACAGGATGCACCTAAACCTGCAGAGACTGCACAACTTCCTGCAACAGTACAAGCAGCATTAGAAAATGCATACATGAATGCTCCAATGACTTCTTTCCACGATTACAGAGCAAAAGTTACTGGTTATTCTCCAGCTCCTAACAGATACTATGTTAGACTACATGCTCCAGTAGGAAAAGTCCCAACTAAAAATTGGAATGAGCAAAAAGCAACAGTAACTGGTTATACAGCACCATCAAACCAATACTTTGCAACAAGGGCAAGAATGGCATATCATCCTGCTGACAAAAGATTTGGAAGTTTTAGTGGTGTCAACCTAAGTGTTGAAGGCGTTGTTGCACAAGCACAGCAAACACCAAAACCGGAACCACCAAAGCCTAAAAGAGGCACACTTCCAAAAGAAATGGGTCAAACATCGCCTCCACAAGAGACCAAATCTGGCAATAATGAAGTTAAATCAAGAAAACAACAACTTGAAGAATATGAAAATGACTACTTGCAAAGAATTGAGCAACAAAGAATTGAGCAACAAAGAATTGAAGAAGAGAAAGCCTATCAAGAAATTATCGAAGCAGAAGCAAAATCTAGATCTCAAACACGCGGTAGTTTACCAAAAGGATTTGAACCAAAACCAGACCATGAGCAACCAAAACAATCCAGAGGCACACTTCCAAAAGGGTTCTAATTTTTCAACAGTCTTTTCTTATTTTTAATTTGAATTTATAAAATCGTTTAGCACTTCTTTTGAATGTCCTGCAGGTTTTACTTTTGGATATATTTTGAAAATCCTGCCTTTCTCATTTATTAGGAATGTACTTCTATTCACTCCCATGTATTCTCGACCCATAAATTTTTTTTTACCCCAAACCCCAAACATTTTTGAGATTTCTTTATCACTATCTGCCAATAATTGGAACTTAATTCCCATTTTATCACAGAATTTCTTATGTGACTCAACGTCATCTGGACTAATACCAATAATTTCAATTCCTTCCTTTTGGAATGTTTTGTAATCTTTTGAAAATTCATCAGCTTCTGTAGTACAGCCAGGTGTAAAGTCTTTAGGATAAAAGTAAATCACATGTTTTTTACCCTTAAAATCCATGGATTTTACTTTATTGCCATTAGCATCACTTGCTTCAAATTTTGGAACTGTATCACCTTCAGAAACCATACACTGTCAAGCAATTTTATCTATAATTAATTATTTCTTGAGAGATCTTGATCCAAATAGTCCGAATCTTTTATATGGATATAGAATTGGTCTTGCTTAATGGTCAATCCACGAGCATATTTTGCCGAGGCAATTGCGACTTACGGATTAGTATTCTTTGGTCCACTTTCAGTGATTTTGGCAATTGCGTCATTTGGAGAGGAATTAACAACACAGTCAGTATTGTTCATTTCTCTTGGACACGGTGGTGCCATAGCTTTAATGATTTATGCATTTGGACATGTTTCAGGTGCTCACATAAATCCAGCAGTTACTATCCCAATGATAATTACAAGAAAAATTGGAATTGTCGATGGGATCGGGTATATCATTTCACAGTTAATTGGTGCCGTAGCAGCAGCTGCGACACTTTGGGTAATTTTGCCAGATCTTGGAGCTAAAGTTAATTTTGCCACTCAAGGCGGCCCTAGTGCTTTAATCAATAAAAGTATCGCATCAGGATTTGCAATAGAGGCAATTTTGACATTCTTTTTAGTCACTGTAATTTTTATGAGTGCAGTTCACAAAAAAGCATCTCCAGGATGGCATGGATTCACAATAGGAGGAATGGTCTTCCTAATTCATCTAATCGCAGTACCCCTAACTGGGGCATCAGTAAATCCTGCAAGGACATTTGGTCCTGCATTAATCTCAGGGTTCTGGGAATTCCATTGGATGTACTGGGCAGCACCAATTTTAGGAGGCATTATTGCAGGCCTAATTATGAACTATGTATTTGTTAAAAAGGCAGAGCAAGAAGCATAATCCTAACGTTTTTAAAAATTTGAATCCTAGTTTTTCAATATGGATTCAGATATAGATATTTCACAAATGTTTTATTCTGAATCTCTCAAGCTTCAAAATCTAATTGAGGCCATAAATACCAAAACTGACATGAATGTTCGTGAAATTACAGATACCTATTATCAGGTCATTAATGTTTCTTCTATTGCAGCCATGCTAAAACAACATACTGAATCCGAGGAAATATTAAACAAAATTCAAGAAACTGAGAAAATGATTTCTGAAAGATTTAACTCTAGTATTCATCCTGAAATTCTGACAAGACTATCTCTCTCAATTCAAGAAATGACCAAAACTTTACAGTCTGAAAATTTTACTGAAAAATCAAAAGAGCAAATAGAATATGATGCAAAATTATTTGAAGACCTACGTCAAAAAATGAGCACAAGGGAATTTGTTCAACAATACGAGATTGGAATTTCTCATGATTGAAAATCTTGCAAAAAACCTGGTTGAACTAAAAAACGAATTTGTAAAATCATATGAGGGTAAAAGTCAGATTCAGGAAGTTATTCCAAAATCAAACTCAGAATTATTTCAGGTCACAGACGCTCATTTGGAATTGTTACACGAATTTGCGACAAAAAACCCAATATATTATAATTTTTTTGAGAAAAAAGTAGGTTCAATTGATTGTATTGTGTATGAAGGAGACATTAACAGGTTTTGGCTCAACAGTATCCAACATGTCTCAAGCAAAGCTCCTTTCTCACCCACATGGATTATGTCAGGATACATTGCCACATTGTTTGCAAAAGAATTAGGATATTCCGAAGTAATCGATATTGGATCAGGCGATGGCCGTATAGCATTTTGTGCAAAAATTTTGGATATGGAATCATACAGTATCGAAATCGATGAAATGCTAGTAGAGTTACAAAAACTTTTGAGCAACAAACTCGATTTCCATCCATACTGTTCTGATGCGGTAAAGTTTGATTATTGTTCATTAAATTTTAAACACCCGATTTTTTTTATCGGAGGTCTTGCCCAAATGGGAGGAGCTGATTTAGCTGAAGGAGTATTGCAAAAAATAAATTCAATTTCTCATCTTAATAATTCTGGCTGGGTATTTGCAGGCACATATTCTCAAAAATATGCACCAGATCCAAAGAACAAGGCAGGATGGGGCACATTCATTGAAAAAAACAATCTCAAAGCAATTCAGACTGTTTCTTTGCCTACTGTATGGACTTTTCATGAACCTGAATCTACTCCCTACATATTTTCCCAATCAATTTGACTGATAGCAATCCAAATTAAGCGTAGATTCGCCACGGTTTTTGGACTCGTTGCATAGCATGGATAGTGCGAACGCTTGCGGAGCGTTAGGTCGCCGGTTCGAATCCGGTCGGGTCCGCCTACATTTAGTGTCGAACCCTGTCTTAGCACCACTTTATCGTTTGGAAGGACTGCGACGAATTGCCATCCCTTGATGATCAGCTTTTCTGCCTCTTCAGGTTCTGCGACTATTTGCCTGTCGATGATTTGCAGTATATCTTGTTTCGGACATACTCTTGCACCTCGACAAGATCATCACCTGACAGCTTCTCCACGTCATCCTTGACTTTGTCTTTCATGTCCTCTTCCAAAGTGTCAACCTGCTCTTTTTCCAGATCAAGGAATTCCTGACATCTAAGAAATGATGCTTCTCTTTCACATTATGGTGCAGGAATCTGTGTAGTAATTTCTTGAGATAAGAATACATGTTTAACCTCATTGGAGGATAATTTCCTTCTTCCACACGTTGCATGCAGGACATCTGTTTGTCATCTTGTCCCCTGTTTTTTTCAAGAACACGTTACCGCAATTCTCACAGGATCTCAAATCATCAATAGCAATCATCGTGTTGTCTCCACCGTCTGGACTTGCTTGTCTTTCAAATGAGTCTTTTCATGGTCCAACACTTTTTGAAAATTGCCTTGCCATGAATCCCATCTAAAATTGCAATGCTTGCATCTATATGCCATTTATTTTTGTACATCCTCTGATTTCTTTCCAGATTCTTTTAATGCGTTTACGTCCTTTGATGTCTTTTCTTTTCTTCCTTTGAATTTTGCGAAAATACTTTCTAACATGATTCACTAGGTCGCCACTAGCTTATAAACACAGAAAACTTCAATCACAATACGTAGCTGAGTAGTCAATTCAGTCCTTCCTTGCAGATGTGCAGACTCACACCACTACGATACTGACATTACGCCAATATTGCTTATAGAGTTTCATATTGTTTGAGGTTAATTAGGATGAAAGGACTATTCATATCATGAATACAATGCAATCATACGGTCAAAAAATATGTTCAGACTGCAAGAGAATACATTGTCAAAAAGGATGCAACTGCGATTGTCATTGGGAGCCCTGAAGAACAATTGACATCGGGTGTTGTGACTCAAAAAACGTGTTCTCACAATGCAAAAGTCAGGATGTCAGGACTCAAGGACATGTACGAATGCACAAACTGTCATAAGTTTATCCCCGTGATTAAACCAAAAGAGATTGATCATACTGCACCCCAATATTTAGAGAATAGTTGGGAAGATGACTAGGATTATTCTAAAACATCAAACTAGAATAAAATGTGTTTTCTGTAGTCTGCATCAGGTTAAGCAACATGATAGAATGTTTTAGATGTCCTCCAGGTTGGAAAGTACTCTTTCAAGGTCTTGCTTTTCATATCTCAGACTCTTAACAGTTGAACTGTCCTGCAGGGTCAGGGAGAACTTTTGCAATATTGACTTGTTTTCTGGGGTAATCTCAGATGTCAGTAGAATATCATTTAGGGTCTTTGATAGATGAACAAGTTTTCTCGTATCTATTTTTTCATTCATACTGTTTGCCAAAGAAATCTGATTGGTCAGTTCATCATTAATTTCATTTAATAATTCTGTAAGTGCATTTGACATAAGGTACATACCATATGAGTCGTTCTAGTTAATTAATCTGCAAGAAACAAGAAATTACTTTTGCATGTTTTTGTCATCATTCATTGAATACGATTTCAAAACAATAATCGCAAATATGATCTGAATTAATGCTCATAGTAAATGAAATGATGGAAATCACTTGTTTTTTGCCAAGACTTTCTCGACTATCTCAATGTCTATGTTCTTTGGGTGTTTTGTATAGATTTGTGTCTCATAGTTCCTGCAGGAGTTTTCTGAAATATCCTTGTCTGAGCCAATCAAAATTGTTTCAATGTCTGACTTTACCAAGACCTTGGCCTTATCCAATTGCACATCCCCTGCACATATATCAAATTTTATCATGACTTTTTCATTACCAGTATCTATTATTGAGTTGATTTTGACATGAGGCTCTAGCGGTACCTTTGGAATGGTCTGGATGTTTTTCTCGTGGATTTCGATGAATTTGTTGTAGACTCGTTCCAGCCTGTCCTCTCCTTGATAATGCCAAACCTTGTCCTGGTATAGATCAATGCAATCATTGACATAGCTTATGTACGAATATTCTTGCTGGAACTGAAATTGTCCCTGAGATACATATGATTGATACAAAATATCACAAGTGGTAATTCGGGGATCAGCAAAGGACTCTTCTGGTGTCAATATTATGGGATCTTCAATTACTGCAGATGTCTCCTTTGTTTTGTCTAGTATTATTATGTCGTTATCAATTAGAAACTTTATCGAATCTAAATACTCTTGTTCAGACGTTATTCCATCTCCATACCATTCTGCCGTATTTTTAATCCAATCAGGAACAAGTTTTTCAGAATACGAGATGGTAATAATACCTACACCAAGAACCAAAATGCAAAGAACGGCAGTATAGGCAACAGTCCTCCAACTAAAAAAGATGCAAACATTCTCAATGCGCTTTTTAGTGGACTGCCTGCAATCTCCAAATTCAGATTCAATTCTTCGGTAAGCATTGTCTCAAGCCAGACCTTTTTGTCCGAAGTAATCTTCTCTACAATCATCTCAAGGTCTTTGCCTGAAAATCCCTTGGCCTCATAAATGTCTCTTATCACCCTTGCTATCTAGACTATTTTTACTAAGTGATTTTTCAGAATTGATGGAAAAATAATCTTAAAAAAAATAAAAGAAGATTATCGCGTATATACTAGTCATACGTTACAAAATCAATGAGCTCCAAACCTGACAAAGAGCAAACACCCAATATGATAGACGTGCTTTTGAGTAGAAAAAAAATAGACCTAAAAATTGATGCTACTTTACTGATAAAAAATGTACAAGATAGAGTCAACAATGCGCTGGAAAAAGGATATCAATACACTAGAGTGATTGATTCGTCTGAAAAATTCCTGAGAAAAAATGTGTTTGAGCAAATAGACATGGCAGTACTGTATGTGGATATTGTTGGCTCTACAAAAATGAGCATGACATTGCCACCTAACAAACTATCAATAATGATAAGCTCATTTTCTCAGGAAATGTCATATGTCATTGAGCAGTTTGGAGGATATGTTCTAAAATTTGTCGGTGATGCGGTGATAGGCTATTTTATAGAAAACGAGACAAACCAAATACCTGCAGTATACAACGTAATAGGCTGCGCAGATTCCATGATAAAGGTTGTAAAGCAAGGAATCACCCCAATCTTAGCCGAGAAGATAGGATTATCAGAGATTAGCATAAAGATTGGCATTGATTTTGGCAAGAATGTGGTAGTCAGATATGGCGCTGACGAAAAAAAGGCGTACGTTGATTTGCTCGGACCTACAATGAATGTGGCATCAAAGATTCAAAACTTGGCAAAACCAGACCAGATCATAGTGGGACAAGACATATACGACAAACTAGACCCATACATGCAAGAATTCTTCTCAGACATGACAGATGAATTGACTTATCCTTTACAGCATTACTCAGATGATCGGGATAAAACTTACTGCGTTTATAGGTACAAGTACCAATAAACTATGGCAAATCCGTTTCCATAATTTCGCAAATCATTCAATTAAAGCCTTAATACAAACAACAACCATATAGTGTGATGTCAAAATTTACATTTGAAAACATGTCATATTGGGAATCAGCAAGCAAGTACATTCTGAGTTTTCCAGAGATTAGATTTATCGGAGTCGTAAACAACATGGGCAACCTTGTCGTGGGAGATTACAAGAAAGGAATTGTCCCGATTGCAGATGCGGATCATTACAAGATCTGCATTGAGCATGCAATGGATATGTTCATGAAAAAAGATCTTGACGATACCTTGGGACCGCTAGAGTATACGGTGTCAAAAAGAAAGAATGTAAAGATAATCGCAATTCCAGTCAGAGATTATCTCGTACTGG
>Ga0224506_10000237_pt1 | contig 52894 bp, 54 predicted proteins | sample SF_Jan12_sed_USG_2_FD_169108 | JGI IMG/M metagenome (GOLD analysis project Ga0224506, IMG submission 169108) | Sediment microbial communities from San Francisco Bay, California, United States - SF_Jan12_sed_USGS_8_1 | ecosystem: Environmental > Aquatic > Marine > Sediment | place: USA... | reverse complement strand
CGGATCTTCTGCATGACGCATGTAAACCAATAGACACTGATAACGGGCTGTTCGTTCATTGTCTGGCACATCTTGTAATGCGGTCAGGAGTGCATGAAGATTTTCGTCATCACTGGCATTTAAACCTGCGTAGCGAGCTGAATATATCCCTGGTGCACCGTTCAATGCATCAACTTCAATGCCAGAATCATCTGCAATCGCTGCTAACCCAGTATGGTGAGCTGCATTACGAGCTTTGATGATGGCATTTTCGACAAAGCTCAAACCGATTTCTTCGGCTTCAGGTACTTTGAAGTCAGATTGTGGTACGACCTCAATCTTCATTGGGGAAAACAACTGGGAAAATTCGGTTAATTTTCCCTTGTTACCACTGGCTAAAACAATTTTTGTCATTATTCAGACAAGGCTTCACGTTGTTTGACCATCAAAGTCTCAATGCCTTCTTTGGCGAGATCTAGCATGGCTTGCAGCTCATCAGCACGGAAGGCATGACCTTCAGCAGTGCCTTGTAGTTCTATATAAGCACCAGCATCATTCATAACTACATTCATATCTGTTTCGGCACTGGAATCTTCAGCATAATCGAGATCAAGTACTGCTGTTCCTTGATAAATACCCACTGACACGGAGGCAATTTGACCATGTAGCGGACTTTTTTTAATTTTTTTCTTTGTCAGCAAATAATCAATTGCATCGTGTAATGCGACAAAGGCGCCTGTAATCGAAGCAGTTCGTGTACCGCCATCGGCTTGAATGACATCACAATCAATGGTGATGCTACGTTCGCCAAGGGCTTTTAAATCAATGGCTGCACGAAGAGAACGTCCTATAAGACGTTGAATTTCCATGGTTCGACCGCCTTGCTTTCCTCGGGCAGATTCACGTGCCATACGGCTACCGGTTGAGCGTGGCAACATGCCGTATTCAGCCGTTACCCAGCCTTCGCCCTTGCCGCGCAGAAATTGTGGAATGCGTTCTTCTACCGAAGCAGTACATAGGACTTTGGTGTCTCCAAATTCTACCAACACAGCTCCTTCAGCATGTTTAGTATAATTGCGAGTGATAGTGATGTTGCGTAGATCATGGGGCTGACGACCGCTGGGACGCATAGAACAGTTCCTTATAATTTAGATAATGGCGACATTATACGTGGCTATGGCAACATAACGGGTGCTTTTTGCCCAGTCTTTTGGTTAAGATGTGTTATTACCAGCAAATTTTAGGAACTATAGTGACCCGGAGTATGACTGCATTTGCTCGACATGAGGAGCAAACAGAACAAGGTGACCTGACGTGGGAAGTTCGAAGTGTTAATCACCGTTACCTTGAAGTCTCCCTTCGTCTTGATGAGCGATTCCGGCCTTTGGAAATGCAAATAAGAAAACTGTTTGCCGATAAGTTGGCAAGAGGTAAGGTTGATGCTGTGCTGCGTTATAAAGTGCCTGAACAGCAGGAGATATCGTTGGAAATGGATTTGTCATTGGCGAGATCAGTGATAGAAAACTGTGATGCTTTGGCCATGATGACCACGCGTCCCGCACCGATTGATATGTTAAAAGTATTGCAATGGCCAGGTGTTCTAAAGGCCGATACATTGGATCAAGACAGTTTAAATAAAACGGTGCTGGCATCCTTAAATCACGCCATTGATGAATTGATCACTACGCGTGAAACAGAAGGGGCAGCACTGCAAAAAATGATCGAACAACGCTGTGATGACATTAACACTATTGCGATTGAGACACGTCAACGAATGCCCGAAATTCTTGCTCAGCATAGAGAACGGTTGCTGACTCGCGTTGAAGAATTGAAAGTCAATCTAGATCCTGAACGCTTGGAACAGGAATTGGTCTTACTGGCACAGAAGAGCGATGTGGCAGAGGAGTTGGATCGATTACAAAACCATGTCACGGAAGTACAAAATGTATTGCAACGTGATGAACAGGTCGGTCGTCGATTAGACTTTCTAATGCAGGAATTGAATCGCGAAGCCAACACTCTGGCATCAAAATCGATTAACACAGATACCACTCAAAATTCAGTGGAGTTAAAAGTGTTGATAGAACAGATGCGTGAGCAGATACAGAATATTGAGTAGGAAAATGATATGAGTGGCAGTCTTTTTATAGTAGCTGCGCCCTCGGGTGCGGGAAAGACCAGTTTAGTGAATGCACTGGTGGCCAAACATCCAAGCATACGTTTGTCGGTTTCTCATACCACGCGTCCAGCTCGTGCAGGTGAGGTTGATGGTCAGGATTATTTTTTCATCAATCAGGAACAATTTGCGCAAATGCGTGACGCGGGCGCATTTTTAGAATCTGCTACTGTTTTTGATAATTTTTATGGCACATCGTCTGAGGCTGTAATGGCACAGTTAAAACAGGGTTACGATGTGATTCTTGAAATTGACTGGCAGGGTGCAGCCCAAGTTCGTAGAAATTATCCTGATTCGATTAGTATTTTTATTCTACCGCCATCGAAGTTGGCTCTAGAACAACGTTTGCGTGGTAGGGGACAAGATGATGAAGAGACAATTGCTCGCAGGATGAGAGACGCTGAGGCTGAGATGTCGCATTATATTGAGTTTGATTATTTGATAGTGAATGATGATTTTGATCAAGCGTTGGGAAATTTAGCTGCCGTTATTAAGGCAAAGCGACATTCGCTGACTGTTCAAAAACAGGTTCACCAACAATTGTTGACAGAACTTCTGGCCTAAGTGCTGGATATTTCGTAAAATTAAATGTTTTTATTTTGGGGTAAATGAAATGGCACGTACAACAGTGGAAGATTGTTTGGACAACGTTGAAAATCGTTTTCAGTTAGTGCTGATCGCGGCTAAACGTGCACGTGAAATTGCAATGGGTGCCGAACCCATGGTTGAGATTGATAATGATAAACCAAGCGTGCTTGCATTACGTGAAATTGCAGCGGGTTTGATTGATGCCAGTATTCTGGAAAAAAGCAGTGCCCGTCAGCATGCTGAAGAAAGCATCGTAAGCGAAGAAGAGTTACAAGCAGAAGACTAAATCTTGTGAACGCAAAGACAACAGTCGCTTCTGAGCTGGAGCTGGTTCATGATTCTGAACCCCAACTTACGATTGAAGACTTGTGCTTTGCGACGTCCAATTATTTAGAAAGCAAGCAGGTCGATGATATTCGTCGTGCCTATTTTTTTGCTGAGCAGGCGCATGGTAGCCAGACTCGCCGTTCAGGTGAACCGTATATCTCCCACCCATTAGCTGTAGCCCATGTTTTAGCTATGATGCACATGGATCATGAATGCATTATGGCGGGTCTGTTACACGATGTCATTGAAGATACTAAGGTTAGCCGTAAAGCACTGGCCGCCGAATTCAGCGAAGAAGTGGCCTTACTGGTTGATGGTGTCAGTAAACTCGCCAAGGCGGCATTTGAAACCCAGCGACACGCCCAGGCTGAAAATCTAAGAAAAATGATGTTGGCGATGTCACGCGATATTCGAGTGATCATCGTTAAATTGGCAGACCGTCTTCATAATATGCGAACTTTAGGGCATTTACGTCCAGAAAAACGTCGCCGTATTGCGAATGAAACCTTAACGATTTATGCGCCTATAGCTCAACGTCTAGGCATGAATCTGATGCGGTGTGAATTGGAAGATTTGGGGTTTCATGTCTTATATCCAATTCGCTACCGTGTGTTGGCTGACGCGGTACGTAAAGCACGTGGTAATCGCAAAGAAATTGTCAGCCAAATCACTGCATCCATTCTTAACCGAATGGAGCAAGAAGGGATAACGGCTGATATTCAGGGTCGTGAAAAAAATCTCTATAGCCTCTATCAGAAGATGGTGAATAAACGATTGCCATTTTCTGATGTTATGGATGTGTATGCGTTTCGTATTGTCGTTGATGATGTCGACTCGTGTTACCGCATGCTAGGCGTGGTACATAACCTTTATAAACCGGTACAAAGTAAGTTTAAAGACTATATCGCCATTCCAAAAGCTAATGGTTATCAATCATTGCATACGGTGTTATTTGGCCCCTATGGTGTGCCAGTTGAAGTTCAGATCCGTTCACGTGATATGGACCAAATGGCAGAAGCGGGTGTTGCTGCTCATTGGCTCTATAAAACAGGTAAAAGTGAAGGCAGTAATCAGGCTCATAGTCTTGCTCGTCAGTGGCTACACAATATTCTGGAAATGCAAAAAGGTTCCGGTGATTCGATAGAGTTTCTGGAAAACTTACGTATCGATTTGTTTCCAGATGAAGTTTATGTATCTACGCCAAAAGGCGCGATCATGGCTTTACCTAGAGGTGCAACGGTGGTTGATTTTGCCTATGCTGTGCATTCCGATGTCGGAAATTCTTGTGTAGCAGCAAGGGTTGGCCGCCATCTGGTTCCTTTAAGTACACAATTAGAGACAGGCCAATCTGTGGAAATTATTACCGCCAAGACACCTAATGCAAACCCGGCATGGCTCAATTTTGTCACAACAGCAAAAGCACGCTCAAATATCCGACATTATTTGAAACAGCTTCGTAATGAAGAGGCTGTACTGTTAGGTAAAAGGTTATTGAATAAGCACCTTAATGCCTTCTCAACCAATTTGAATGATGTGTCTCAACAGCAGATTGATGAACTTCTTAAAGAGCTTGAAGTTGATGATTTTGATCAGGTTTTGAATGAAATTGGTTTGGGTAATCGACAGGTATTATGGGTTGCTCAGAAATTGGTACATGACGACGCGACATTTGAAGAGCAGCAGGCACAGCCTTTAGTGATTGCTGGTACGGAAGGGATGGTGGTCAGTTTTGCTCGTTGTTGTCATCCTATTCCAGGCGATCCTATTCAAGGTTTTGTCAGTGCTGGTCGTGGTATCGTTGTGCATCAGTTAAATTGTAAAAACACGAGTAAATTACGCGACCAAAATGAAAAATGGCTTGAGGTAGTATGGGCTGATGACGTAACTCGTGAGCTTCCAGTGGATATTTTAGTTCAGGCGCATAATCAACGTGGTGTTTTGGCGACTATTGCAGTGGCTATTTCAGAAATGGGTTCAAATATTGATAATGTCGTCGTGGATGAGCGAGATACTGGCTATTCAGATTTGAGATTAACCATTGATGTGACTGGTCGACAACACTTAGCTCGCGTTATTAGACGCCTGCGACATATTGACATGGTTGAGCGAATAACACGGATTAATTAAATAATTCAATCCGGCATAATTTTAAAAACTTACTTTTATAGATACACCGTTTCTGAACGGTGATAACGGAGAACAATATGGCACGAGAAATCATTCATACATCAAAAGCACCCGAAGCAATTGGTACTTATTCACAAGCAGTGAAAGTTGGTGACGTGGTGTATTTGTCAGGACAAATTCCTTTAGTGCCTGAAACCATGGCTGTGATTGAAGGTGATTTTTCTACTCAGGTTCGTCGGGTGTTTGATAATTTGACTGCTGTTGCTGAGGCTGCAGGTGGTAGTTTACAAGACGTTGTTAAGCTAAATATCTTTTTAACTGATTTAAGCTATTTTGGCACTGTAAATGAGATTATGGCTGAGTATTTTCAGCAGCCATATCCAGCACGTGCGGCAATTGGTGTAGCTTCATTGCCTAAAGACGTGCCTGTTGAAATGGATGCTGTGATGCATTTAGGCGCATAGCCTGATCCGTTAAATTGTGATGGACGATGTGGCGTTATCGCAACCTGTCACTGTGCTGAAAGGTGTGGGTAGCAAGGTTGCTGAACGTTTACAAAAACTGGGTATTACAGAGATTCAGGATCTGCTGTTTCATTTACCCCTAAGATATCAGGACAGGACACGGTTGTTGCCTTTAGGGTCACTGAGATTACAACAGGAATGTCTGGTTGAAGGCACAGTGCGTTTGTCCCAAATCAAATTTGGTCGCCGTCGCTCTCTGCTGTGTCATATTGAAGACGGAACCGGGTCGCTGGTGTTACGTTTTTTCCATTTTTCTAAAGTTCAGCAACAACATCTTGCACAAGGGGCTAGAGTACGTTGTTTTGGCGAGGTGCGTAACGGTCCGTCATCACTGGAGATGGTGCATCCTGAATATCAGATCATTGCTGCTGATACAGTTATCGCTGTTGATGCGGAATTAACTCCCATTTATCCGGTCACAGAAGGATTGCATCAGCTTAGTTTTCGCAAATTAATGCAACAAGCTTTAGCCTGTCTCGATAGCCAGACCATGCCAGAGCTGTTATCAGATTCGGTACGCATACATCCTGTTGCCAATTATTCTTTGACAGAGGCATTACGCTATGTGCATCGCCCACCGCCGGATGTGGATGTTCAACAGTTGCTGGATCGCAAGCATCCAACTCAACGGCGCCTAGCCTATGAAGAACTGTTAGCACAGCAGATCAGTATGCGTCGAGTGAGAGCCAATACTCAGAAACATGCTGCACCGATACTCAATGGGGATAAAAAACATCGACAGGCATTGCTGGCCCATCTGCCCTTTCCGTTAACCAGCGCTCAACATCGTGTCGTGGATGAGATCCTGACAGATATAGGTCAATCCGTGCCGATGCAACGCTTAGTGCAAGGCGATGTGGGTTCGGGAAAAACAGTGGTTGCTGCCATTGCGGTCGTAGAAGCGGTAGCGGCAGGCTACCAAGCAGTGATGATGGCTCCGACCGAGTTGTTGGCAGAACAACATCTGCAAACGTTTAAAATATGGTTGGAACCTCTCGGAATCAAAGTCGGCTGGTGTGCAGGGAAACAAACAGCAGCGCAGCGAAGGCAGGTCCTTACTGAATTAAATGCCGGCGACATTCAGGTTGCCGTGGGAACCCATGCTTTATTTCAGGATGAGGTGGTATTTAACAACCTGGGACTGGTTGTGATTGATGAGCAACATCGATTTGGTGTTCATCAACGATTGGCATTACGTGATAAAGGGCGTCAGGTGAATAGCTTTCCTCATCAACTGGTGATGACTGCAACACCGATACCCAGAACCTTAGCCATGACAGCTTATGCGGATTTGAATGTATCGGTGATTGATGAGTTACCACCAGGCCGTAGTCCGGTTACTACGGTTGTGGTTCCTGACTCTCGTCGTAGTGAAATTGTACAGCGTGTACACGCTGCATGTGTGGACAAGCGTCAAGTTTATTGGGTGTGTACACTGATTGAGGAATCAGAACATTTGCAATGTCAGGCAGCAGAAGATGCGGCAACAGAGTTGCAGCAGGCATTACCTGATCTGAAGATAGCCTTGGTGCACGGACGCATGAAAGCTGCCGATAAAGAATCGACTATGCAGGCATTTAAATCAGGAGAGATTGATTTATTAATTGCTACTACGGTGATTGAAGTCGGGGTCGATGTACCCAATGCCAGTTTAATGGTGATAGAAAATGCCGAACGTCTCGGATTGGCACAATTGCATCAATTGCGCGGCAGGGTCGGACGAGGAAGTGTGCAAAGTCATTGTGTACTAATGTATCACCCACCATTATCTGAACATGGTCAGTCGCGATTGAGTTGTTTACGTGATACTAATGATGGGTTTGTGATTGCTCAGCGTGATCTGGAACTGCGAGGACCAGGTGAATTATTAGGTACTCGCCAAACAGGGTTGCCAGCATTTAGAGTAGCGAATCTACTTGAAGATCAGGATCTGTTATCAGTGATGTCAGGGGCGGCCGATCGATTTTTACAAACAACACCTGAAAATACGGATGCCCTGATAAATAGATGGTTTGGACACAAAATTGATTTTGGACATGTATAAAATGAAAAAAAGGATGTCACGATGAAACATTGGACGCGTTGGTATCAGCCGCAACGGCGTTTAATGCCACCTGAAATGGCCTCGTGGCTCACTGATACAGGTTCATTGACAAGACGATTGAAGGCGCACAATAAACATGGTTTTTCAGTGCAGTTATTAGGAAATCACTGGATGAAGCCGTTACCTGATGAATGTCTGGATTTAGGAACTTCAATGACACAGATGGCTTACCAACGTGAAGTTAAATTGATGGATGGTGATAAGGCCAATGTCTATGCACGCACTGTGGTTCCATTGGCTACCTTTCAGGTGATGAAGCATCGTTTTGAAGCATTGGGTAATAAATCGCTTGGAGAACTGTTATTTACAGATCCATCGGTAAAACGCGGCCCTATCGAGATTGCCTGTCTAAAACCTGGCCAATGGTTATATGAAGTGGCAGTATTAGAAGAAGCAGTTCGTCCAGATGAATTATGGGGTAGACGATCACATTTCTATTTAAGCGGCAAAATATTGCTGGTAAATGAGATATTTTTGCCGACTTTAGACTGGAGTGAATAGTGCAAACATTACGTGAAAGATTAAAACCTTATGTACAACTCATGCGTTTGGATCGCCCGATCGGTATTTTGTTATTGTTATGGCCAACGTTATCAGCATTGTGGATCGCTGCTGAAGGCATGCCGGATTTAAAAGTACTGGTGATATTTGCACTAGGAGTCACCATTATGCGTAGTGCTGGCTGTGTGATTAATGACTTTGCAGATAGAAATATTGATGGGTTAATCAGCAGAACATCAAGTCGACCATTGGCAACAGGGACTTTACAGCCTAAACAAGCATTAATGGCATTTTCTGGTCTTGGTTTGTTGGCATTTTTTCTGGTATTACAGCTTAATACAATGACGATATGGATGTCACTGGTAGGTTTGTTTTTGGCTATAACTTATCCCTTCATGAAACGCTTTACTTATTTGCCGCAACTGTATTTAGGAGCGGCATTTGGCTGGGCTATTCCAATGGCATTTTCTGCTCAAAGCAATACTGTGCCTAGCATTGCATGGTTATTATTTCTGGCTAATATATTGTGGGCTACAATTTATGATACATTTTATGCAATGGCCGACAGGGAAGACGACCTGCTAGTTGGAGTAAAGTCCACGGCGATTTTGTTCGGTGATGATGACAGATTAATTATTGGCATTTTGCAACTGAGCTTTCTAATGGTTATGCTGTTGGTCGGAAGCCAATTGGCAATAAGTTTTATTTACTATATTGGCTTATTAATTGTTCTTGGTTTATTTGTTTATCAGCAAAAATTAGTAATAAATAGAGAACCGGCACAGTGTTTGCAAGCTTTTATCAACAATAATTGGGTGGGGGCTGCATTGTTCATAGGAATTGCAGTCCACTACGGTTTAGCCTGAACTTTCGAAAAAGAATAATGAGGCCGCAAGTGAACGAAAATATATATACCCGCAATATGGGGGAAGAGTACGATACGATTTTCCGTCAGTGTGTCAGCTTGAATACTGAATTGCATAAGTTGGTACCATTGGCAAAACAAATGCATTTGCTGTCATCTAATGCAGTCAGTTCTGCAGCACGCGCTGGATCTGAGGGTGATGCTTTTAGAGTGTTAACTCAAGACATACAATTGCTTGGGGATGATGTCTCAAACTGTATTGATGATACACAAAAAATTATCGGTGAGATTGTATTGCTGGCATCTAATCTAGCAAGATTATTTTCAAGTTATGTGACTTTTGGCGAGGTTTTAAGTCATTTTGAAGATGATGAGAGCATGATTACATCGCCTAATTTCTTTGCGAAGGGACAGAAAAAAATAGCGGGCGACTTACGCGATAACAATAATCAATTGAGCCGTTCGTTGGGTATGTTGATTAATTTATTATCACCCGTATCAACGCTTGTGAAAAAAGGGGAATATCTGGCTGTTTGTTCCTCAGTCGAAGCGGCAAGTTCTGGTGAATATGGGGTGAGCTTTGAAGCAGTATCTTCAATGCTGCGAGAATTAGTGAGCCAATTAGGCCAGCAATCAGCAAAGCAAAGTTCACTGTTACGTGATTTGTCTGAAGCGATGGAAAAACAACAAATTAATATGAGGAATTTATTATATGCGCGTTGAACAACTTTATAAAAAAAATACTCATAGTTGGATGGTCATGGGAAGAGACCCAGATCGGCGTGAGGAAGTGATTGATACTAACCAGTATTTAATACAAAGTAATGGCCGCGGTTTATTACTAGATCCGGGCGGCGTTGAAAACTTCTCGGTAGTAGCAGCGGAGTTTTCCAAACATTTTGATCTGGCGAATGTCGAAGCAATTTTTGCTTCACATCAGGATCCAGATGTTATTTCATCATTATCATTCTGGATACAGGCTAATCCAAAATTACTAGTTTATGTACCCAAAATCTGGGTAAGTTTCATTACTCACTTTGGTGTCAGTCTGGAGAATATGCGACCTATTCCTGACGAAGGTGGCGTAATTACTGTTGGAGGACGTGATCTGGAAGTGGTGCCAGCACATTATTTACACTCACCAGGCAATTTATCAATTTACGATCCCGAAGCAAAAATCTTCTTCTCAGGCGATATTGGGGCAGCCTTATTGCCCGAAGATCACACTGATTTATTTGTCACTGACTTTGCTGAGCATGCTAATTGTATGGAATATTTCCATCGTCGCTGGATGCCATCTAATACCGCAAAAGCACGCTGGATTGCTGAAGTACGTAGACGTGATGTAGAAATGTTATGTCCACAGCACGGTGCCATATTCAAAGGCGATGATGTGGGTCGCTTCTTATCCTGGTTTGAGAATCTGGATGTAGGGTCTGGTTGGAGCAACGTGCGCTAGAACATTATTTTATGGGACAATGAGTCCATGAAACATGTTATCAAAGGATTGATAGTGATTGGCCTGCTTATGCAGGCCAATTTGTTATTAGCTGATATTTTTCGCAGTCAGGATACAAGCGGGAATGTCAGTTTTTCTGATCAGCCGTCAGAAAATTCAACCCTTGTTAAGCCAGCAGTTCGTGCTTATCGATATAAACATCATGTTGCTAGAGTTTATGATGGAGATACCATTGTTCTCAAAAATGGTGAGCATGTTCGTTTGCTAGGCATTAATACTCCCGAGATTGAAAGTCGTCACCGTGAGGGTGCGGCTGGTGGCCAGATGGCTAAAAAATGGTTAAAGGACAAGTTACAACAAAAGTCTGTATTTCTCGAATATGACCAGCAACAGCATGATAAATATGATCGATTATTAGCACACCTGTTTTTACCCAGTGGTGAATATCTGAATGCAGGCTTATTAACTGCAGGTCTGGCTCATTTAAGTGTGATTCCACCAAATTTACGTTATTTGGATGAATTGCAAAAAGCAGAAAATGACGCTCAGCAAGCAGGACGAGGTATCTGGTCTATGATGGAGTACCAACCTCAAGTAGTGACGACACAGACAAAAGAGTTTAAACGATCAGGCTGGCAACGTTTTGTGGCTACACCAATACAAATAAAACAGGGAAGAAAATATGTGCGTTTAATCCTGACTGATAAGATGGATATTCGTATATCAAAAGATAATTTGACCTTGTTTCCCGATCTGAAAAGTTATTTAGGACAGTCACTTGAAATTCGTGGTTGGTCGTCTCGCAATAAAGATCATTATTCGATTTTAGTACGCCATCCCAGTGCGATTATTGTTCATTAGCCAATTTTTTTCGCAAGGTTTCTAGTTTATTATGATAATTTTCTGCATCACCGTAGGCAAAAAATCTCGGATATCGGTGATGGCTTCCAATAATCTTATGGGCATGCTTGATAGGGCAAAAATACAGTTCTGTGCGAGATAAAATTTCACGGGCATAGGCAATAAGACCATTTGCATAGCTACAGTAAATACAGTGTAGGCGTTCAAAAACATTGAGATAGGCGAGATGACGGCGATCAAACACTAGATAATCACCCCGATGCACTTTGTTGATTTTGTATATTGGAAAGCAACTGGCTTGATAAAAGCTGATTAGAATGTCGAAGATGAACAGTGGTATTAACATTCCATAAATGATCGGGGCAGTTAAAATGTTGAAGGGGCGAACAGCAAAAATCCATTGCAATACCCCGGTTTTTAATTTGTGATGCGCTTGTTTGATACTATGCTCAAATTCGACTTTTTTGCCTTTAAGCTGAAAAAGTAATTCGTCTTCTTGCTGGTGAAGCTGGTCACATAATTCATCTTCCAGTATCTTGATTTGATCAATTAACTGGCTAATACGATTATCCATAATAGCTCCTGAAGACGTTTATCTTTTGGGCCAATATTTCTGCATTTCCAGAAATAAGAACGAGGCAGACCAGGTAATTAATACTAAACCTGTAAGGGATTCTAGGCCAGTTAAAAACCGAATGTGGCCAGAGGGTTCGATATCACCAAACCCAAGCGTGGTGTAATTAGTAAACGAATAATAAGTACAATCTAGTAATGTTTGGTCGATATTGCCTGTGAGAGTGCCTAAACCATCAATTTTAATCATTAAATAATAGCCTATTGCAAACAACCAGATTTCTACGATATGGGTAATAATAATGACAAAGACACCCAGAAGAACCCGGTAACGTGGTGGAATAGCTACTGAGGGCAATTGTTTGGCAAGTTGATACAAAACTTCATAGTGAATGATGACGGACAGGGTAACAAGAGATAGATTGATAATAAAAGTAGTGAACATAATATGGTTTTATTTCAAACAGGCTGGTGAACGCGATTTCTACCAGCAATCTTGGCAGCATATACAGCCTGATCAGCAGCATCAATTAATTGTTGGGATGTTGTGATTTCGGTGTTGGCTTTCATGGTTGCCAGTCCTATAGACATGGTGATTTTCAATGAAGTCGATGAATCAATATCAAAATCAGTATTGGCAGTTGTTTGGCGAAGCCTTTCAGCAATATCGTAAGCAGACTTGGCATCCGTATCTGCAAGTAAAATCACAAATTCTTCACCGCCATAACGAGCCAAGACATCACTGGTACGCATCGCCTCATTCAGCAGTTGAGCAACGCGTTTTAGTACACTGTCACCAGCCTGATGGCCATGAGTATCATTGATTTGTTTGAAATGGTCCAGATCGATAAACAAACAGGATAAGGGCTGTTGGTTTCGTAGCGCTTTGTTGGTTTCTTCGTCAATACGTTGGTCAAAGAATCGGCGGTTGTTGATGTCAGTTAGAGGGTCTCGCAAACCCACTTGTTTAATATTCTCCTGCAATCTTGCATTTTCAATACATGCCGAAATAACTGCTGCAAGGTGCTGTAAAAACTGAGTAGCCATATTGCTTTGAAATCTATCAGGATTACGGCTGCCTAAATTGAGACTACCAATTAATTTATTTTGACGAACCAGTGGCAACAATGCCACCGAATGAAGTTCGGTGTTATCAGGAAATAAGGGTTGATGTTGTTCAGTGGAAAATGCTGACAACCGAGGTTTTCGAAGTACAGTAAAATATTGACTAATCGCTTGTTCATTATCTGTGAATAATAAACTGTCTTGCCACGCTGTTGGTGGAGAGGATGAATCAAGTAACCGTTGGAACTCATATTCAGGATCGAGCAGTAATAATGTGACTTTTGATAGTTGGAATCGGTCTTGGTGCTGTTCAAGAATGATGGATAACAGATCAAATAAACCGGAGCTGTTTAGCAGGTTCAGCTCATATTCCTGAAAGTTGGTTTGTTTACGTTCATTATTTTTTGCTATACGTATCAGGGTATCAAGCTTTGCTTGTAATATTTCAACATCTTGTGGCATCGGTGAGCTTTGTGAGTATGAAATTTTATCCATATGTTTAATAATGTCTTATTGTGCGGGCAATTGTCCATAGATCAATAATATCGACTCCGGCCTGACGCAATGATTTGGCTGCGATATCGGCCGTATGTCCCGTTGTTAATACATCATCTATCAGCGCTACGTGTGATGGTAGTGTGTTGTGATTAACTTTAAAAGCGCGCTGAATATTTTGCTTACGTTGCGTATAAGGTAATGATGCCTGTGATGCCGTATCTCGGGTACGGATCAACATGTCGCTACCAATAGGAATAGTAAGCAATGCTGATAAATACTTGGCAAGTACAAGAGATTGATTATAGCCACGATAGCGCAAACGACGAGGGTGTAATGGGATCGGGATTAATAATTGAGGTAATGGTCGATCTTTTAGTTGTTTAGCCATTTTCCCTGCAAAAAAACGGCTTAAAAATAGTTTGTCGTAATATTTCAGATCGGCAATTAATCGTGTTATCGGTGGCTGGTACAGGTAAAGGCTAAAGCTTGAATTTTGTTGGGGTGGGTGATGTAAACATTGTCCGCAAATCATGGTGTGTTCAAGTGGGGTGGCACAACGAGGACAGGCATGTTCGAGTGTTGGCAAGGTGTGGACACAGTCTTGGCATAGACACTCGTTTGAACTATCCGATCCACAGAGCAGACAAGGTATTGGCATCAGATTGCTGTATAATTGAGCGGTTCGATGCGTTATTTTTTGTCCGAAAGAGGAGAGAAAATTAAATGACATCAAGATTAATCCGTTTATCTAAGATGAAGTAGGTATCATGCCTGAAAATAAATTAAATTCCGATCAACTTATACGCCATGATTGGCAAGTTGAAGAAATAGAAGCGCTTTATAACTTACCTTTTGCTGATCTGATGTATCGTGCGCAGACGGTGCATCGTGAAAACTTTGATCCTAATGCGGTTCAAGTCAGCACATTGTTGAGCATCAAAACTGGTGGTTGTGCGGAAGATTGTGGTTACTGTCCACAAAGTGCACACCATGAGTCTGCAGTGAAGGCCGAACCACTAATGCCGCTCGATAAAGTACTTGAAAATGCGGCACAGGCGAAAGAATCTGGAGCTAGCCGTTTTTGTATGGGTGCAGCATGGCGCAATCTGAAAGATCGTGATCTTGAACGGGTTGCTGATATGGTAACCGGCGTAAAAGATATGGGGTTGGAAACCTGTGTCACCTTAGGGATGCTGGAAGAGCATCAGGCCAAACGACTCAAAGAAGCAGGTTTGGATTATTACAATCATAATCTTGATACCTCGCCAGAGTTTTATGGCGATGTGATCAGTACCCGTACTTATCAAGATCGGTTGGACACATTAAGTTATGTTCGCGATGCAGATATCAATGTGTGCAGTGGTGGTATTGTGGGCATGGGTGAAACTCGACAAGATCGAGCAGGCTTGCTAGCAAGCCTCGCAAATATGCCAAGTCACCCGGAAAGTGTACCTATTAATTTATTGGTACAAGTTGAAGGCACACCGATGGCGGGAACAGAAAATCTGGACCCATTGGAGTTCGTTCGCACTATTGCAGTGACTCGTTTGATGATGCCAAAATCCTTTGTACGTTTATCAGCAGGTCGTGAGCATATGAGTGATGAGTTGCAGGCCATGTGTTTCCTTGCCGGTGCTAATTCGATGTTTTACGGTGAAAAATTACTGACCACAGATAACCCGGATACCGATCATGATCAGCAATTGTTTGATCGTCTTGGTATCACAACATCGATTGGCGAACATTCTTCAGCTGCTTAAGTGACAAACCTTCCCTGGTTTAAACAGTTAGCTGCAGACCTTGCAGAGCGTAAAACTGCTGGTCGATATCGGCAGCAACGTAGTCGCTTGGGTGAACAAGGTGTTGATATAGTTGTTGATGGTAAAAAATTATTGTCCTTTTGCAGTAATGACTATCTTGGTCTTGCAAGTCATCCTGCCTTAAAAAAAGCCTTTATTGATGCTGCTGAACAAGAAGGGGTTGGCAGTGGAGCTGCCCACTTATTAACAGGCCATAGTCATTACCACCAGGAGCTGGAGCAGGCACTGGCAGAGTTTACTGGACAGCAACGAGTATTGTTATTTTCCTCCGGTTATCAAGCTAATATGGGGTTGATTGATGCCTTAATGGGCCGCGGTGATGTGGTCATTCAGGATAAATTGAATCATGCTTCTTTATTGGATGGTGGCCGTTTATCTGCAGCTGATCAGTTGCGTTATCGACATAATGATATGGTTGCGTTATCAAAACGGTTACAGCAATCAGATTCGTCAGCTCATCGTCTGATCGTCAGTGATGGCGTATTCAGTATGGATGGTGATCTGGCATCGTTACCAGACTTAATAGCGTTAGCAAAAGCACATCATACCGGTGTCATTATTGATGATGCTCATGGCTTTGGTGTGTTAGGTGAACATGGTCGGGGTAGTGTTGAACATTGGAAAATTAAGGCGGAAGATGCGCCGATTGTTGTTGGAACATTGGGTAAAGCGTTTGGTACTGCTGGTGCTTTCGTGTCGGCTGATGAGTTAGTGATAGAAACCTTGATCCAGAAAGCTCGTACTTATGTGTATACCACTGCACAACCCGCAGCCATTGCCGCAGCGACACTGACAAGCTTGAAACTGGTACAGCAGGAAAATTGGCGACGGGAAAAGTTACAGACATTAATTGCTCAGTTTAGGAAGGGCGCTTCAGCATTGGGTCTGAAATTGATGGATTCATTAACGCCCATTCAGCCAGTGCTGATTGGTGATGACAAACGTGCGGTCACTATTGGTAAGGCATTGGAAGATAAAGGCTTTCTGGTCGGGGTTGTCAGGCCGCCTACCGTGCCTGAAGGAACCGCCAGGTTGAGAATTACTTTCTCTTCCGACCATAACGAAACCCAAATCAATCAACTCTTAGATGCATTGGAGACAGTGCATGCACATTAAAAAAATGGGACAAGGCCCAGATTTGGTGATGTTACATGGCTGGAGTATGCACAGTGCTGTCTGGCATAATTTGGCCGAAGAATTAGCCAAACACTTCACCTTGCACCTGGTCGATTTACCGGGACACGGCCAAAGTAACTGGCAACATGGAGCCCTCGACCTTGATGTATTGATTGGTCGTCTTGGCGAAGAATTACCTGAGTCAGCGTATTGGTTAGGGTGGTCATTAGGCGGATTGATTAGTATCGTGTTTGCCGATCGGTTCCCTGAACGAGTGACGAAACTGACTTTAATAGCAGCCACCCCTTGTTTTGTTAAGACTGCTAATTGGTCATGTGCGATGGAAGCATCGGTATTCAATGATTTTGCAGCTAATTTGAGCGTGAATCAGGCCGAGACCCTGCATCGGTTTTTATTGTTGCAAGCGCGGGGCTCACAACACAGCCGTGACACGATTCGACAATTGGCGCATCAATTAGCGGTTGAGCAACCACCTGTGTTAGACGCATTACAAGCTGGTCTAAAATTATTGATTGAACTGGACATGAGAGAACCGTTATCAACATTATCCTGTCCGGTACAGATGATATTAGGTGATCGTGACACTCTGATTCCTGAAGCAATGTTATTGGCAGCAAAACAGTTGCACCCCAAGTTGCAGACACGCGTGTTAGCAGGAGCCGGACATGCTCCTTTTATTTCCCAGCCACTAGAATGCCAACAGGCCATTGAACAATTTATTAATGAATAACGATTTACTTCCTGATAAACAACTCGTCGCCCGTTCTTTTGGTAGAGCGGCGGAATACTATGATGATGTCGCGGTATTGCAACGTCAGACCGGTGATGAATTACTGGATCGTTTATCACTGGTGACCATACAGCCTGAATGTGTATTGGATCTTGGTGTAGGAACAGGAAGAAACCTAGTTTCACTTGCTCATCGATATCCAAAGGCACAACTGTTGGCAATGGATATCGCACCTGCCATGTTGCAACAGGCAAAGCAACGCTATCGTCAATCAGAAGGATTAAAACGATGGTTGCCGAACAATAAAAAGCCTCAGTATATTGCGGGTGATGCCGAGAATTTACCTTTGGCTGACAATAGCGTTGATTTGATTTTTGCGAATCTGGCATTGCAATGGTGTGATCCACGGTCGAGTTTTGCTGAAATTCAGCGGGTATTGAAACCGGATGGACTAGTTATGTTCACCAGTTTGGGTCCGGATACTTTGCATGAACTTCGCCAAGCATGGGCTTCAGTTGATGACTATCCCCATGTGAATATGTTCTATGACATGCACGATATTGGTGAATCGATGATGGAGTCTGGTCTGGTTGAGCCAGTGCTGGATACCGATCGTTATATCCTGACCTATGATTCCGTTATGGCATTGATGACGGATTTGAAAGTGCTGGGTGCGAGTAATGTGAATACTCATCGTCGCCGTGGTTTAACGGGAAAACGGGCATTTGAAAAGATGACCAATGCCTATGAGCACTATTGTACAGATGGTGTTTTTCCGGCTACTTATGAAGTGGTGTATGGTCATGCTTGGGGCGGAAAAACAAAGGTACAGCAAGCTGGTAATGACGGATCGATCCGTATTCCCGTCAGTCAAATTCAACGGCGTTAATAATCATGAATAGTGTATTTGTTACCGGCACAGATACCGGTGTGGGAAAAACCCGTATTAGCGTGGGGTTAATTGAGTTATTAAAACAGCAAGGTTTACGTGTCGCCGGTATGAAACCCGTTGCCAGTGGCTGTGCAGTCACGGACGAAGGGTTACGTAATGAAGATGCTGTTGCATTGCGCAGTCATGCGAATGTTGATTTACCATATGAACGGATCAATCCCTATGCTTTTGAACCGGCAATAGCACCACATATTGCAGCACAACAACTTGGTGTCACTATTGAGCTCAGCCAAATCAAACACAATTATGATGTCATTCTTCAGCAAGTAGATGCTGTGGTGGTTGAGGGTGCAGGCGGTTGGCTGGTGCCGTTAAATGAGCAGGACACGTTGGCCGTTCTGGCTGTTCAATTGGGCTTGCCAGTTGTGCTGGTGGTTGGGATTCGTCTCGGTTGTATTAACCATACCTTATTGACGGTTGACGCGATCCGACAGTCAGGACTGCCACTGTATGGCTGGGTGGCGAATCAACTGGAAGAAAATGAACAGGCCGATGCCATGATTGATACGTTAGAACAGCGAATTTCCGCACCGTGTATAGGCGTAGTGCCGCCATTAACAGAGCAACAAACAGCAGAAAAGTTTCTTAAAATAGGCGCTCAAGATGCTTAGGTGGATCAGTATATTTTTACTGGCCTGTTTAACTGGTTGTGGTGGTAGTGTGCCTAAGGTGACATCCTCCTCCATACCCTCTGATGGCATTGACCCGGTAACACGCGAACGGGTAGCGCAGTGGAAATCACTGGTTGATGCAGGCACTCAGTGGTCAGATATTCAAAGATTGACCAGCGTGAATAATTTTGTGAATCAGTTGAATTTTGTGGATGACAGTGAGCACTGGAAGCAGGAAGATTATTGGGCGACTCCGTTACAAACCTTGGTCACCCGAGGCGGGGATTGTGAGGATTTTGCTATTGCCAAATATTTTACGTTGAGTGCAATGGGAATGGATGAACAAAAGTTGCGTTTGACTTATGTAAAAGCACTGACTATTAATAAAGCACATATGGTGGTGAGTTATTTTGAACAACCACGTTCAGAGCCAATTGTGCTGGATAATTTGAATCCCCAAATTTTACCGGCATCACAACGTAAGGATTTATTACCTGTGTATAGTTTTAATGGCACAGGTTTGTGGTTAGCTAAACGTGAACAATCAGGACAGTATATTGACGATGCTGGACGGCTAACTCTGTGGCAACAATTGCTACGTCATATGGATGTTGAAGCCGCTGATGAAAATGCAATGGTGTGTTTGTATCAGCATTATGATTTGCCCGAATCAGAAGCTAAAACCCTATGTCCTTGACGGGCTACAAACAGCATTTATCGAGGAAAATTGGTACCTAGATCGCCTTCTTGCCACGCTGGATAGCTGAGCATGATACGTTCAAATAATGATGAATTTAAAAACTCATCTAGCCAGATTTTCACTAATGGGTAAGGCGAACTGTCAAACCAGGTATTGTCCACAAAAGAAAATTGTCGAATAAAAGGCAGTATGGCTATATCTGCGATACTGATTTGTGGTGATACCAGATAACCATTCTCAGCTAACTGCTGCTCTAACAGTTGCAGGGTGTTTTCAGCTTGCTGACGATAATAAACCTGGGGGTGCTCTGGGTAGCGGTCGGCATATTTATAGCGATCCAGAAAAGTTTTGAATTCATTATCATTCATTTCTATTAACTGCCTGGCAGTGTTAAGTTGATGTTCATTTAATGTTGACAGCCAGCCTTGCGGATCAGCCTGTCGTAATGCCCAGTACATAATATCCAGACTTTCATCAATCACAGTATTAGAGCTAACTAAAACTGGTACCGTACCTTTGGGTGACGTTTGCAGTAATGCATGTGGCTTGTTGCGTAATGCCACCTCCCGCAATTCAACCATAATACCGCTAACAGCAATGGCTAATCGGGCGCGCATGGCATAGGGACATCGACGAAAGCTGTATAAAATGGTCTGTGACATTGTGAGATAAATAGTTTGAAAATAGTTATTGTACTGACGTTACTAATTGTGACCAACAGATTAAGTGCCTAAATGTCAGAGTGGATACTAAGATTAGTATTTGCTAATATAGTTTCTTTGCATCACTGATAGTTTTGATGCACAGTACAAATTCAGCAAGATGATTTAAGGGTTATGACATGAAACATCAACATTTGTGGATGACTGTCCTCACGTTAGTCAGTAGCCTGTTACTGAGTGTTTTTATAGCAAGTCCAGTTAAGGCGGAAAGCGATCTGGCTGTGATGCCTGTGCTTGAAAAGTCATTCCCTAAGGTTGAAGAATTTGTTGCTGTTGTAGAAGCAACCTATCACTCGACGGTGTCATCACGGATCGCAGCAGAAGTGATTGAGCTCAATTATGATGTTGATGATGTTGTCCCCAAAGGGGCTGTCATTATGAGATTTCGAGATGAAGAGTTTCAGTCTCGGGTGGCACAAATTGAGGCGGGTTTATTAGCGGATAAAGCGCAAAATCGTGAAGCCCTAGCTCGCCAGAAAGAAGCGGCGTCTGAGGCGGAACGTGTACAGCAGTTATTTAACAAAAAGTTGCTGGCGAAGGCTGCACTCGATAAGGCCAATGCAGATTTGAAGGCGGCTAAGGCACGTGCTCAGGCCACACAAGCACAATTAAAAGCACGTCAGGCTCAGCTTGAAGAGAGCAAAGTACAATTGTCCTATACAGAAATTCTGGCACCATACAGTGGTGTGGTGACAGAACGATTGATTGAATTGGGAGAAATGGCCAGTCCAGGACAGCATTTAATGACTGGGGTTTCATTGGAACATTTACGTGCAGTTGCCAATGTACCCCAGTATTTGTTCAGCACTGTTAAGTTGGCTCAAGATCCAGTGTTAATACTGGCAGATGGACGCCAGATAAACGGTGAAAAGATCACCTCTATTCCGTATGCAGATACAAAAAGTCATAGTTTTCAGTTTCGAGTTGATTTAGCTACGGGTATTGAGCACGTTTATCCTGGTATGTTTGGCAAATTACAATTTCATGTTGGTGATGAACAAATTCAAGTGATTCCACAATCGGCCATTGTGCAACGTAGCGAAGTCGCGGGTGTATATGTGTTGATGGACGATAATCGCTTATTATTTCGACAAATTCGATTAGGTCGATTAATGGTTGGCGAACAAAGAGAAATCTTAGCAGGACTTGAGGAGGGTGAGCAGGTTGCGCTGGATCCATTACAGGCATCTCGACTATTGAAGCAGTCACAACAAGAACATCGACATGAACAGTGAAAAACTAGGGCTATCCGGTCGTATAGCCAGGCAGTTTCAGGATACGGAAATCACACCATTACTGGCCTTAATTGCCTTGTTAATGGGACTGTTTGCGATAGTGATGACTCCTCGTGAGGAAGAACCTCAAATAGACGTGACTTTTGCCAATATCTTCATTGCCTATCCCGGTGCGTCTGCAGGCGAAGTTGAGCGACTTATCTCAACTCCCGCTGAGCAAATCATTTCTGAAATATCGGGTATTGAGCACGTTTATTCGGTTTCCAGACCAGGCTTGTCGACTTTAACGGCACAATTTGAGGTTGGTGAACAACGCACCGCGGCCATTGTTCGTTTGTACAACAAGATCTATTCCAACAGTGACTGGTTGCCGACACAGCTTGGTGTTTCACAGCCGATTATTAAGCCTAAAGGCATTGATGATGTACCTATCGTTAGTCTGACACTTTGGACGGCAGACGAGAATCGTGGTGCCCATGAGCTTCAAAAAGTCGCTCATGCGATCGAAACGGAATTAAAGCGGGTTCCTGGAACTCGTGATATCTACACTATCGGTGGGCCAGATAATGTAGTACGTATTCAGCTTGATCCTCAACGATTGGCAGGATATGACATTGATTTAGAAGAACTAAAACAGGCGTTGTTAGCAGCTAACAGTTCAGCAGAGACCGGTGTGGTTATTAAAAATGATCAAGCATCATCAGTGCAAGCCGGTGTTTTTTTAACGACAGTTGAAGAAATTTCATCATTAATCGTGGGCGTTAAAAATGGTTCTCCCGTCTATTTACGTGATGTGGCAGTTGTTTTAGCTGGCGCTGATCAAGCAACTCGATATGTCTGGTTTGGTACCGGTCCAGCTGCAATGACTAAGGATATAGAGGTTCAGGGTGAATTTCCTGCTGTGACATTGGCTATCGCCAAACAACCGGGTATGAATGCTGTTGATATTGCAAATGCAGTGATTGCAAGATTTGATGATCTCAAAGGTGTTTTTGTGCCTGAAGGGATAGAAGTAACCGTCACCCGTAATTATGGCCAAACAGCCGATGAGAAGGCTCAAACCTTAATTAAGAAGCTGGTATTTGTAACGATCGCAGTTGTCTTTCTTGTGCTGTTGGCATTAGGTTGGCGTGAGGCCATTATTGTCGGTGTGGCAGTGATCATTACGTTAATGTTGATGTTATTTGCATCCTGGGCATGGGGCTTTACTCTAAATCGTGTGTCATTATTTGCTCTGATATTTTCGATTGGAATTTTGGTGGATGATGCAATTGTGGTGGTGGAAAATATTCATCGGCATTATCAAATGGGTGGAAAATCACTTCGTGAAGCAATTCCTTTAGCAGTAGATGAAGTCGGTGGTCCAACAATTTTGGCTACTTTTGCTGTGATTGCCGCGTTGTTACCGATGGCTTTTGTGACTGGGCTGATGGGGCCGTATATGAGCCCAATCCCGATTAATGCCAGCATAGGCATGTTGTTATCGTTATTGGTGGCTTACATTTTGACACCGTGGATGGTGCTGAAAATGCTGTCACAACAACGTCAGTCTCATAGCCATGGAAATGAAGCAATCCAGAAAAACAGCACTGTATATCGATTTTTTTATCAATTGATTGGCTTATTTATATTAAACAGAAATGGACGTAAGCATCGCTGGTTATTATTGTTGGCGATGTCTGTGCTGATCGCGTTTTCAGTGGGCATGGTTGGATTAAAGCTCGTGGTATTGAAAATGCTGCCATTTGATAATAAATCTGAATTTCAGGTAGTGGTAGATATGCCTGAAGGAACCAGTTTAGAGCGAACTTCTGGTTTGTTACGTGAGTTAGGTTCTCATCTGGCAATAGTGCCTGAGGTGACTGATTATCAGGCTTATGCAGGCACTGCATCGCCGATTAATTTTAATGGCCTTGTCAGGCAGTATTATTTACGAGAAGGATCCGAAGTCGCTGACATCCAGGTAAACCTGAGCGATAAAAAACTACGCGACCGACAAAGTCATGAGGTTGCCAGTGCAACACGTGAGCCCCTGCAAAAGATAGCACAACGCTGGGGTGGCAATGTCAAAATTGTCGAGGTACCACCAGGACCACCGGTTCAATCCCCCATTGTGGCTGAAGTGTATGGTTTAGATTATGGTAGCCAGCTGAAGGTCGCCAAACAGGTTCGTTCAATATTTGAACAGGCTGACAGTGTGGTGGACATTGACGACAGTGTTGAAACACATGCGGCTCGTAAGATCCTCAAAATTGATCGTGAAAAAGCAGCATTATTGGGGGTCTCTCAGGCACAGGTGGTCTCTGCGGTTCGGATGGCTTTGGCGGGTGAAGATGTCGGGTATCTTCATGAGGTAACTGTTAAATATGCGGTGCCTTTACGACTGGAATTTCCGGTCAGTCAGCAGCGCGATTTATCATCAGTTTTAAAACTGCGTATCAGGAATTTAACAGGTGCATTGATTGCAATTGGTGATGTGGTCGAGGTCATTGATAGTCAACATGAACAAACTATTTTTCACAAAGATTTATTGCCAGTCAGTTTTGTGACAGCGAACATGGCTGGTGATTTAGACAGTCCTCTGTATGGCATGCTGGATATTATTAAGCAGCTTCAGGGTACTCCTATTGAACAGTTTTATATTGATGCTCCTATCTTGCCCGTCAACGACAGTATTAAATGGGATGGTGAGTGGCAAGTAACGTATGAGACCTTTCGCGATATGGGGTTAGCCTATGTGGTCGGAATCATACTGATTTATTTATTAGTGGTTGCACATTTCAGATCATATTTAGTGCCGTTAGTTATTATGGCACCTATCCCTTTAACTATTATTGGGGTAATGCCAGGTCATGCTTTGTTGGGTACTCAATTCACCGCGACATCTATGATTGGCATGATTGCAATGGCAGGTATTATTGTGCGTAATTCTATTTTGCTGGTGGAATTTATTAATCAGGCGGTGGCAAGTGGAGTCAGATTGGAAGAAGCCGTTATTCAAGCCGCGGCTGTACGAGCAAAACCAATTGTTTTGACGGCAATTGCCGCTATGTTAGGTGCCTTATTCATTTTAGATGATCCAATTTTTAACGGACTTGCAGTAGCATTATTGTTTGGAATTATGGTGTCAACGGCATTAACCTTATTAGTTATTCCAGTCATGTATTATGCGCTTATGCGGACAAGACTTTCCTAAGTATAGTCATTGTCCTGAGCTGCACGTAATGCTTCTGCTTGAAGAGACAGAGTGTGTTTGACTAGTAAATTACGATCAAGATCGCTCATATGATTAAACACAAGCTTTAGCAGGAACGGTGTTTCTTCCGGTGCATCTGGAGCTTTTTCGCAGGAGACAACATTAGCGATAGCATGAATAAGAGCACCAGAAGGCCTTAATTCCAGATTCAGCTCAACGTTCTTACCCGCTTCAATTTTTTTATCAATTGTAAAGGCAATGCCACCGGCACTTAAGTTTGCTTTTATTGGCTTTCGGCTATCTGCATCAACGCTATTTAGTTGTTGCTGCACAGTGTTTGCCAGCAAGTTAACTTTCTCATCCAGTAAGCGGAGGGCGCGAGCGATCTCACGGTCATGCAGGTTGATGTGATCGGTGAGATGTGTAAATGCATTTTGTAAGGTATGCATCTGGCTTTTGTGTTGATAATTGGCGCTGTGTACAGGCTCCATTATGCTTTTTGCCAACTTTGCTACTTCATCATCATTAATAGGCTTGAGTTCGATAAAAACAATATCATCAATTCGAAAGAATTTTCGATTGGCACTATTAGGATCTGACATATTCTCCATGGTACTTGATTCCTGAATTATTGACTGCTCACATGGTTTTGATTTTTTAGTTACTGCATTATGCCAGATTTTACAGATTTTACAGGTTTTCAGAGGCATAATCCGCTAAACGTGAACGTTCGCCACGTAATAAGGTGATATGGCCACTGTGATTCCAGCCTTTAAAGCGATCCACAACATAGGTTAGACCTGAGGTGGTTTCACTTAAATAGGGAGTATCAATCTGGGCGATATTGCCTAAACAGATGACTTTGGTTCCTGGGCCTGAGCGTGTTATCAATGTTTTCATTTGTTTTGAAGTCAGATTTTGTGCTTCATCAATAATAATAAAACGATTGAGGAAAGTGCGACCGCGCATAAAGTTGAGCGAACGAATTTTAATCCATCGCTGTAAGAGATCATTCGTAGCCTGTCGTCCCCATTCACCAGCGTCAGTTTTATTCAGCACTTCGAGGTTATCCATTAATGCGCCCATCCAGGGTGTCATTTTTTCTTCTTCAGTTCCGGGTAAAAAGCCAATGTCTTCACCAACTGGAACGGTAACACGGGTCATAATAATTTCTGCATAACGCTTATGTTCGATTGTCTGGGTTAATGCTGCAGCGAGTGTAAGCAATGTTTTACCTGTGCCAGCCTGCCCAAGTAGACTCACAAAATCAATTTCAGGATCCATTAATAAGTTTAAGGCAAAATTTTGTTCACGGTTTCGTGCAGTAATTCCCCATACTGCATGGCTCTCTTTGTGGTAGTCATGAATGAGTTCGATATTGGCAGTGCTGTCAGTTATATCTCTCACGACTGCTTCTATTGAATTGGTTTCGCCAGAAGAATAAATAAGTTGATTGGGATACCAGTCTTTAACGATATCTCCTTCAATTTCATAAAAGGTTCGTCCTTCGTCAGTCCATGATTCCAGCCGGTTAAGGTCATCCCAGAAATCAGCCTTCAGTTCAGTGGATCCACGATAGAGCAAATCTATATCATCAAGTACTTTATCGTTGTAATAATCTTCGGAATGAATGCCTAAAACCGTTGCTTTAATACGTAAATTAATATCTTTAGACACTAATGTGATGGTGGTGTCTTTCATTGTCTGTTGCAGACTGATTGCAATACCCAATATTGCATTGTCGGCTTGATTGCCGGGTAGTTCCTTGGGTAGTTCATGTGCTATCAAGGTGGTTTGGAAAAACAGGCGACCACTGGCTTTAGGTAAATCACTATTAGCATTGACACTTGGCAACGGAATACCACTGGCAATGGCTTCAGTATCACCAGCCTGTAACATCAAGTCATCAAGGAAACGACTGACTTGGCGCACATTACGTGACACTTCAGACAAGCCTTTTTTACCGCGGTCAAGTTCTTCTAATACCACCATTGGCAGGAATATATCGTGCTCATCGAAACGAAATAACGCAGTGGGATCGTGCATCAGGACATTGGTATCAAGTATAAATAATCGTTTTCCAGTGATGACTCTTTTAATCATGGATAAATTATCCTTTCCAGTTTCTGTTGCGAGTAACATTAATTTAGATTATGAGCCAACGGCGAAAGGGATGGAAGTAGTATTTACCCTATGACTTATGCAGTTAAGACTTACACGGGTATCTGATATAATTAATTATTAAATTTTACCTTTTGTCCAAATTGGAAGACTGAATTTGACAACCTCAACTCATGACATAAAAAAGCTGTTACAACAACGTATTCTCATCCTAGATGGTGCGATGGGTACAATGATTCAAAGTTATCAGCTTGATGAAGACGATTATCGTGGAGAGCGGTTCTCAAATCACGCATGTGATGTCAAAGGCAATAACGATCTATTGTCGCTAACCCAGCCGAAAATAATTAGCGATATTCACCGAGCCTATTTTGAAGCCGGGGCAGATATTGTTGAAACTAATACGTTTAACGGTACATCCATTGCGATGGCAGATTACCAGATGGAAGATCTGGTCTATGAACTTAATAAGGAGTCTGCATTACTTGCGCGGAAAGTTGCCGATGAATTTACGGCTCAGAACCCTGCCAAACCACGCTTTGTTGCTGGTGTTTTAGGCCCAACAAACCGTACCGCCAGTATTTCACCGGATGTAAATAATCCGGGCTTTCGTAACGTTAGTTACGATGAATTGGTTGAGTCGTATCTTGAGGGTATTGCCGGTCTGGTTGATGGTGGCGCTGACTTGCTGTTAGTTGAAACGGTATTTGATACCTTAAATGCCAAAGCTGCCTTATTTGCTATCGAAACCTATTTTGACCAACACGATATAAAACTGCCGATCATGATTTCAGGCACGATTACTGATGCCAGTGGTCGTACCCTGTCAGGTCAGACAGCAGAAGCATTTTGGAATTCATTAGCACATGTACAGCCACTGAGCATTGGCCTTAACTGTGCATTAGGCGCCGAACAATTACGACAATATGTCGAAGAGCTATCTAATATTGTCACCTGTCATATCAGTGCCCATCCTAATGCTGGGTTGCCTAATGAATTTGGTGAATATGATGAATCAGCTGAAGTCATGGCGGCTCAAATTAAAGAATGGGCACAAAGTGGGTTTTTAAATATTATTGGAGGGTGTTGCGGCACTTCACCCGCCCATATTAAAGCGATTGCGGAAGCGGTTGAAGGTTGTGCACCTCGCGTACCGGTTGAAAACAAACATCATTGCAGATTGAGTGGATTAGAACCATTTAATATCACTCCTGAAACCCTGTATGTCAACGTTGGTGAACGAACTAATGTCACTGGTTCAGCACGTTTTGCCCGATTAATTAAAGATGGTGATTATGACACGGCCTTAGATGTAGCTCGCCAGCAGGTAGAAAGTGGCGCGCCAATCATTGATATTAATATGGATGAAGGCATGTTGGACTCGAAAGAGGCCATGGTCACATTCTTGAACCTGATCGCCTCAGAGCCCGATATTAGCCGAGTTCCAATCATGATTGACTCCTCTAAATGGGAAGTCATTGAAGCTGGCCTGAAATGTATTCAGGGTAAAGGCATCGTCAACTCAATTAGCATGAAGGAAGGTGAGGATAAGTTCATCGAACAGGCAAGGCTGGTTCGACGTTATGGTGCTGCAGTTATCGTCATGGCCTTTGACGAAGTAGGTCAGGCGGATACGCGTGAACGTAAACGCGAGATTTGCACCCGCTCTTATGAGATTTTGACCGAGCAGGTCGGTTTCCCGCCCGAAGATATTATTTTCGATCCGAATATTTTTGCGGTTGCCACTGGTATCGATGAACATAATAATTATGCGGTTGATTTCATTGAGGCCGTAGGTGATATCAAACAAGTCTTACCACATGCTTTAGTGAGTGGTGGCGTCAGCAATGTTTCTTTCTCATTTAGAGGCAACAACCCAATTCGTGAAGCCATCCATGCGGTGTTTTTATATCACGCGATCAAGGCGGGTATGGATATGGGGATTGTCAACGCAGGTCAACTCGCTATTTATGATGATCTGCCGGAAGAATTACGTGAGCGCGTTGAGGATGTGATTCTCAATCGGCGTGAAGATGCAACTGAACGGTTACTGGATATCGCCGAAAAATACCGTGGTGATGGCAAGGCAGTAGAAAAAAAAGAAGATTTGGCATGGCGTTCATGGTCGGTGGAGAAACGGCTGGAACATGCTTTGGTCAAGGGTATTACTGATTTTATTGATGAAGATACTGAACAGGCCAGACAAAAAGCCGAGCGACCTTTACATGTAATTGAAGGGCCATTGATGGATGGCATGAATGTGGTTGGCGACTTATTTGGTGAAGGCAAAATGTTTTTGCCACAAGTGGTCAAGTCAGCCCGTGTCATGAAAAAAGCGGTGGCCTATTTGATGCCGTTTATTGAAGATGAAAAAGAAGAGGGCGAAGAAGCCTCTAATAACGGCAAAATCCTGATGGCGACAGTGAAGGGTGACGTTCATGATATTGGGAAAAATATTGTAGGTGTTGTGCTGCAATGTAATAACTTTGAGATCATTGATCTAGGAGTGATGGTGCCAGCCGCTACCATATTAGAGGTGGCCAAAAAAGAAAATGTCGATATCATTGGCCTATCTGGTTTGATTACACCCTCTTTGGATGAAATGGTGCATGTTGCCAAGGAAATGGAACGACTAGGTTTCGAAATACCATTGATGATTGGTGGCGCTACCACCTCGTTGATCCATACCGCAGTTAAGATTGAACAGAATTATCATGGCTGTAGCATTTATGTGAAAGATGCATCACGGGCAGTGGGTGTCGCTCAGAGTTTGATTAGTCCTGATATTCGTGATGATTTTATTGCCAAAGTTAAAGCGGATTATGCCGACAAACGCGCCCGTCATAAAGGACGTAAGAGTACACGTCGTCAATTAACCATTGCTGATGCACGAGCAAATAAAACAAAAATAGACTGGCAGGCCTATCATCCTACTGTTCCCAAAAAACTGGGCGTACAGGTAGTGGATGACTATCCATTGGAAGAATTAGTTGAACGTATTGACTGGACGCCATTCTTCCAGGCATGGGAACTGGCTGGCAAATATCCAAGAATTTTAGACGATGAAATTGTGGGTGAACACGCTACCCATTTATTTCATGATGCTAAGGCGATGTTGACTAAAATTGTCGATGAAAAATGGCTGACAGCAAAAGGGGTATTTGGTTTCTTCCCCGCAAATAGCGTTGATGACGATGATATTGAAGTGTATACCGATGAGTCACGCAGTGAAGTAATGATGACGTTGCATAACTTACGTCAACAGACTGAGCGACCACCTGGTAGACCTAATGCTGCATTGTCTGACTTTATCGCGCCCAAAGAAACCGGTGTGAAGGACTACATTGGTTCATTTGCTGTAACTGCAGGAATCGGAATTGATGAGCATATTGATCGTTTCGAAGATGATCACGATGATTATCACAGCATCATGTTGAAAGCATTGGCTGACCGTTTAGCAGAAGCCTTTGCCGAACGACTGCATGAGCGGGTTCGTAAGGAGTATTGGGGGTATGCCGTTGATGAAGCACTGGATAACGAAGCATTGATTGATGAAAAATATCAAGGAATTCGCCCCGCACCTGGTTATCCAGCATGCCCAGATCACACTGAAAAAGGCTTGTTGTGGCAATTGCTGGAACCTGAAAAAAATGTTGGTATAACCATTACTGAGAGTTATGCGATGCTGCCGACTGCAGCAGTGAGCGGTTTTTATTTTTCTCATCCTGAATCACGTTATTTTGGCTTAGGAAAAATCGATCAGGATCAGGTGGAAGATTATGCCAAGCGAAAGGGCTGGTCATTAGATGTTGCTGAACGCTGGCTTGCCCCAGCATTATCTTATGATGGTGATGACTAATGAACGATGAGATCGTTGAGTTACAAATGAAACTGTCATTTCAGGACAGTTTGCTGGAAGAACTAAATCAGGTGGTTACTGATCAACAACAACAGATATCTCGTATGGAATTAGCGCTTGAGAGTTTAAGGGCGCAAGTACAAACTATGCATACGGCTCAAATGGTGAATGAACCTAATGAGCCGCCACCGCCGCATTATTAGTAATCCATGTTAAAATTTGAAATTTTAATCAGAGTTTGTGACGCGTACAATTTCATCAATGGTTGTTAGACCTTGTAAGACTTTTATGAAACCATCAAAACGCATGTCTTTATAGCCGCTACGCCGAGCATATTGCAGAATTTCGTTATAACTTTTCTGTTGAAGTATTAATTCTTTGAGGTACAGATCAACTTTAAGGAATTCATGAATACCGATACGCCCTTTATAGCCAGATGAACATTTTATACAACCAACTGGGCGAAATAGTGTTGGTAGAGATGTATCTGGTTCCCATTTAAAATAAGGCTGTAATTCTGCTGCATCTGGTGTGTAGGCTTCCTTACATACATTACATAATTTTCGAGGTAACCGTTGAGCAAGAATACCTGTCAGGGATGGCGCCATGACATAGGGCTCAACCCCCATTTCTGACAGGCGCGTTATCGCCTGAATAGCATTATTAGTATGCAGGGTGCTGAGAACGATGTGGCCTGTTAGTGCAGCTTCAGCAGCGATATTTGCTGTTTCAGTATCACGAATTTCACCAACAAGCAATACATCAGGATCTTGTCTGAGAATGGATCGAAGAACAGAAGCAAAACTCCTATCTGCTTTGCTATCGACTTGAGTCTGTGAAAAATTGAACATTTCATATTCAACTGGATCTTCGACAGTCATAATTTTTATGCCTGGAGAATCTAGATGATTTAATGCTGCATACAGAGTGGTGGATTTTCCTGAGCCAGTAGGGCCTGTTACTAATATTAAGCCGTTTGGTTGAGCAAGAGATTCTTTTAACTCTGATGAAACACGTTCAGTCAGGTTAAGCGCGTTTAGATTAAGTGTTATGGTATCGAAAAGTGATCCCAACAGTCGCATCACTATGGTTTCGCCATGAACTGTGGGTAATACGGAAAGGCGGATATCAACATTCTTAATAGGCGTAGGGAAGGATATCCTGCCATCCTGAGGTTTACGTTTTTCGCTAATATCAAGTCCAGACAGAATCTTGTATCGAGAGATTAGGGCTCGAGTGATTTCACCAGGAAATGTAAATTTTTTCTGTAAAACCCCATCAATACGAAAGCGGATAATACAGCTATTTTCCTTGGGTTCTATATGAATATCGGATGCCCCTTCTTTTAGCGCTAACATGACCATATTGCTGGAAATAGCAACAACTTCACTTAACTCTGCACTTTTCTCATCATTAATACGATCAAGAGAAGCAAGATCAAATGAAGTAAAGATGTCTTCTATGTCTTTTTCTTTTTTGTAATGCACTGAAATAGCAGCCTGAATTTCATCAGGGAGTGAAAATAAGACGTCTAATTTCGGAATGTACGATTTAAGCACATTATAGGTGGTTGTATCTTCAGGAAAACAAGTGACAAGTGTTATATGCTCGCCAAACTGATAGAGAGGAATAGCGGAATATTTTTCGGCAATCTCTTTGGGTAATTTATTGACTACGTCGGTCTGAAACAGAGTTTCATCAAGGTTTATATAGGCACAGTTAAGGTAATCACCTATGATCATACCTGCCTCATTACGGGACAAAATATTATTTGCTATGCAGAGAGAAGCTAGCTTTATAGCATCATTTTTTGCTTCATCAATGTAGGCTTGGAACTGGTCTTCTGTAATGTCAATTTTATCAAGAAAAATGGTTTTTAATTTCTCATTTAATTGCATTTCATTTACCTGCGTTGCGGTTTTTCAACATTGCTTTTATCTCTTGCTGTGTCATTTTTTTGTTAGCAGCAACAGGTTCAATAGGTAGGTTCCTTGCTAAAGCCAGCAATTCTTCCAGATCAATTTTATCTTCATTATCATTTGAGATGTCGACACTTGATACTTCTTTGTTCATGTCGTGACCACAGCTGGAACAAAATAAAAACTTCTTATCATTTGTTGTTTGGCAATGGGGGCAGTTATTCCGATCAAGCTTTAATCCGCAAATGACGCAATGACTGTGGGAAGAAGGGTTTTGATGTTGGCAAGTATCCATTTGGAATCAAGCCGATTTCAGTTCAGTGAGGTAGTCTTGCCATGACTCTTTTATTTCCTCGGCAATTTCATCAGGAGATATATTTTTAAGTAGAAAGTTTTTGGCACCTGCATCAACACATTCTTTGATGACGTTATGTGAATCTAATGATGTCAGCATAATGATCAATGCTTTGGGGTTTATTTCCATGATGGCTTTTAAGGCTACAATGCCATCGATTTTTGGCATATTGATGTCCATCATCACCATGTCTGGTTTGAATTTTTTGTAATTTTCGATTGCTTGCTCGCCATCTTCAGCTTCAGCTACTACTTCGGCGCCAAGGTCTGTGACAATATGACTTATAACTGTTCGTATTGATCTTTGATCATCAACAATCATGATTTTAATTTGATCTGACATATATTCAATGTTCCCTGAGTAGCGTTATCCCGATTTCAAATCCTAGCATTAGTCTAGTATTCTAGTACAGAATTATGGAATTTTAAATGAATAGTGAAATGGTGCTATATAGAGCATGCATAACTCTCCAAGGTGGAAATCAGTGGTGTTACCGATCTGTATCGGCATTACTGAAAAATCTTGAAAATAAAAAGATAGTGATAGTTTCTGATACTGACCTTGACGGTATGCCACGAATTGAGCGCAGTCAGGTTCGGAACTACCTAGGTAATGAATTTGATATTGTCATTTTTGATGGTATGAAACCATTTTCAGCGGATAATTTGGGAATTATTCTTGGTACAGTCAAAGCCGGCGGTACTTTTATTTTACTATTATCAGATACGTGTGAATCTAGTCTTTGGATGCGTCGTTTCCAGCAAGTAATCGCAGACTTTGAGCATCAATATGAGTCATTTACGATGATTAGGGCAGGGGATGGATTACCAGCGCTAACATTTCCAGAACAGCAAAAATTCTCGGATTCAATTTATCAAACTGAAGATCAGCAGCAAGCCGTTACAGCTATTTTAAAAGTCGTATATGGCCATCGACGTAGACCATTGGTATTATCATCTGATCGAGGGAGAGGGAAGTCTGCATCTCTAGGTATAGCAGCTGCGCAGCTTATTAATGAAGGCAAAAAAAGCATAGTGGTAACAGCACCCAGTTTAGCTATCGCTGAGACGGTGTTTGAACATGCCCGTCGATTATTACCGGAAGCGGAAGTGACACGGGGCCGAATTTCAGTCAATGATGCGAAGATTCAGTTTGTTGCACCTGATGCTCTGATTGAATCACAACTAAAAGCTGATGTGTTACTGGTGGATGAAGCAGCTGCTATTCCCGCTTCAATGCTTGAAGACCTGTTGCGGCTGTATTCACGACTTGTTTTTGCCACCACCTTGCATGGCTATGAAGGAACGGGGAGAGGGTTTAGTGTCCGCTTTCAACAAATTTTGCAGCAAAACACACCGAACTGGCATCACTATCGGATGGAGATGCCGATCCGTTGGGCCGCGAATGATCCTTTGGAAAAATTTAGTTTTAATGCCTTGTTATTGGATGCTGAGCCCGTTGCAGACGAATTGATTATTGATGCCCAAACCGAGTTATGTAGCTTTGAAAAGTGTGATCGAGACCAGTTACTGAATGATGAGCAAAGTTTGAGGGAATTATTTGGTTTGATGGTGTTGGCCCATTATCGTACTCGACCTTCTGATTTGCAGATGATGTTGGATAGAGAGGATGTCACCGTTTATGCAATGCGTTATAAAGGACATATTGTGGCCAGTGCATGGTTAGTGAAAGAAGGTGGTTTGAATGATGACCTTGCAGTATCAATTCATGCTGGACAACGGCGTTTAAAAGGTCATTTATTACCGCAGTCTTTATTGGCACATGTTGGCATAACTACCGCCGGAGCGTTGAATTACCAGAGAATTACTCGTATTGCTGTTCATCCGGCCATACAGCAGCGTGGTATAGGTGATGCGTTATTGCAGCAGATCCATGTGGTAGCGGTAAAGAATAGTGTTGATATAGTTGGTGCAAGTTTTGGTGTAAGTTCAGAGTTATTAACTTTCTGGTCACATTCTGGTTTTGTTCCAGTTAGATTGGGTATACACCATGGTGATGTTACCGGCAGTCATTCAGTGATGCTGCTACAGGGAACCTCACCGAAAGGGCAAGTAGTTATAGATGAAAGCAGAAAGCGTTTTCAGCAACAATGGCCTTATTTATTATCGACTCAGTTTAAACAGCTTGATGCCGATTTAGTGATAAGTTTATCGCAATTATTAGCGTTACCAGAAGTAGTTATTTCGCAATGGGATAGACAGGATATTGCCGCTTTTTCCCATGCACACAGGGGCTATGAGTTTAGTCAGGCCGCGCTGCGATTATGGATGTTTTCCAGAATCTGTCATCCTGATTTTCTGCAATTAACAAAGCAACAGCAACAACTGTGTGTGATGACACTTTTTCAGCAGCGTGAGTGGTCGGATGTTGCTAAACGGTTAGCTTATACAGGTAAAACACAAATAATTACTGCCTTACGTGAGGCTGTTTGCTTGTTGTTATAAATAAACTTAAACCGATAACACAGAGATTTATTTTAGCGGTGGCTTGATAATTAGTAATTGATTACGTAACTAACCAGATCTCACCATCTGGATGGTGTTCTATTTGTGAGGTTAAGGGCGTCAGATTTTCTCCAGTGCACGGGCCTGCAATGCAGTGGCCGTCTTCTAAATTGAATAAAGCGCCATGAGTCGAACACTGGATATGGCTGCCATCTTGAGACATAAATTCATCAGGCTGCCAGTTTAATGTGATGCCTAGATGAGGGCAGTGATTTTTATAGGCGGTAACTCGGTCATCTTGCCGGAGTAAAAAAAGCTCAAGTTTGCCTTGCTCAATATCAATGCTAAACCCACGTGTTTTATGATTGGGTATATCTTGTTTGTTACAGAGAAAATATTTAGACATCATCGTTAAAATTACAAAGTAGATTAGCGAAACCATGTTGACTGCATTTGTGAGCTGCAAGCAGGCATGCATACGACAGAGCCTGTTTTAAATCACTGTGATTAATCAAACTATGAATTAGGCCTGCATTGAATGTGTCACCAGCACCTAGTGTATCAATCACTTTATCTTGAGAGAAGGCCTGGTTGTGAGAAATGGTACCATCAGCAGTGATTGCCCACGCACCTGCTTCACCCCACGTACAGGTGGCAGTGATGTCAGCCGGAAGTGATTTTAATAGACTGTCTGGTGTATCAAACCCATGGCTGTTGGCATAGTGTTGAGAAAACATCAGTATTGATGGTAATTCAAATAAGGGCTCAATTCCAGCTCGTGGCTTTTCAATTTCTAGCGAACAATACAGATCAGGGTGATGTGTTTTAATGTGCTGTAACATTAAACGAGTATCATCAACGTTACGTCCTTCAAAATGCACCCAGTCAAACTGACTCAGGTCGATAGCCTTAAAATCATCAAAACTATATTCAGGGCAGTCACGGTGATGAAGGATACTTCGACTCCCTGTTTTTTGACTGACAGTGATATAGGAGGTGGGCATTTTACCTGTCGTTAGACGCTTGCAGGCAGAGGTGTCAATTTGGTAAAAAGACAAATCATTAAGAATGAGTTGGGTGTCCGGCTCTTCAATGAGTATGCCCGCCCAGTGACTTTGATGTCCTAACTGGCTGAGTACGGACAGAGTATTGGTTGCATTGCCACCACGGGATTGACGCTGCGAACTAACACGTACTTCACTGTCTTCATCAGGATAGCTTTTGACTGTGTTTATGATATCAAGGGTGGCAATGCCAATAGCGAGAATTTTTGCCATAGTAACTAATCACCTCCCTCCCGATTGGGTCGAGAGGGAATACCCCGTTAACCTAGATTAAATTGTGTCGAAAATCGCACCTATCGCGGTGCTGATATCGTCAATACTGCCAGTACCAGGAATAGTGTGTAATTTATTCTGGTTTTGATAATACTCTACCAAGGGAGCTGTCTGCTGTTGATAAACATTTAAACGGTTGGCAATTGTTTCTTCATTGTCATCAGCTCGCTGAAATAACTCACCACTACAGGCATCACAGTGTCCGTCAACTTTAGACGGTGACAGGTGAATGTTGTATATAGCACCACAGTCTTTGCAAGTCCGGCGACCAGTCAAGCGTTGCATCAGTTCTTCAAATGCGACATCCAGTAAAACTACGCCCTGTAGTGGTTGATTCAGCTCACTCAGCATGATATCCAGAGCTTCAGCTTGTGGGATATTACGAGGGAAACCATCCAGAATATAACCATTTTTGGCATCATCGTGTGAGATACGTTCCCGAATTAGACCGATGACAATATCATCAGAGACCAGAGCACCGGCATCCATAGCAGATTTAGCTTTCTTTCCTAATTCAGATCCCGCATTGACAGCCGCCCGTAATAGATCCCCCGTTGAAATTTGTGGAATGTTGTATTTTTGAGATAAGCCAACACCTTGTGTTCCTTTTCCTGAACCGGGGGCACCGAGTAATACTGTTCTCATGAATTGCCTCTTTTTAATAATTTGAGTGAATGTGAATAAATGTTTCTTGTGGTTTACTGGCTTAATTTAAGAAGACTTCATCAAGGATGCAAGGTCGTCTAATTGATCAGATACTTGTTGTAATATTTCTGGTAGAACGCTTGCATCCAGACCTAACAGTTCCCATGCATCATGATCTAATGATGGGACATGTTGATCGCCACTGTGACCAAATTCTGCGGCACTGACCATAACGTCGGCAACATGTACGATGGCGACTTCTACTGGGAATTGCTGCGCTTTACTCGGCATGTGATGGAAACGGACAACTTCCTCGAGAGATATGGGTAGTCGCCACGCATGTACTAATGCTTGCCCTACTTCTGTGTGGTCAAAACCAAGGATACGTTGTTCAGCCTTATAAATGAGTTCATGTCCAAAACGAGCACTATTAATAGCTTCTTTAGCTAATTCTGGTACAGACTGGTAAATCACCAAACAGCCAATATTATGTAAAAGACCCGCAATAAAAAACTGTTCAGATGTACGCTGACTACAATGCTGGGCAAGATATTTAGCTGCGATGGCACAAGCCAGACTGTGTCTCCAGAATTCATCCATGTTCATTAGATTGTTTGGAATTCCCTTAAATGAATTCATGACGGATGTCGCTAATACCAAATTGGTCAATTCACGTGTGCCGATGATGGTGATGGCGCGTGAAATAGTATTGATTTGCGAAGGAAAACCATAAAAAGGGCTGTTAACGACTTTTAGTAATCGAGTGGCCAGAGCCGGGTCAGTATTGATAACAGCACTGATGTCATCAACCGAACTATTGGGAGCATGCATTAATTCATTAAGTTGGCTATAGGTGTGAGGTGGAGAAACCAGCGCAAGTGATTTATTGACGAGAGATTCTGGAGTAAGAGACATAGTGAAATGTTTATTCTGACGTTGTTGGTGGATTTGAGTTTAATTGCAAATTGAACAGCAGCTGCATGACAGGGTGAGATAGATCAGTGTAACGAAAGCGTTCCTGCCGTTGTTCATATTCTTGTTCTGTCAATTTGGTTTGCGTGTCATTTTCAGTCATATTAGCGCATGCTCATGGTTGATAATTTAACGATTGTTTGGCTTAAACTGGCACCTAGTTTACCAGCAAAACGATCTAAATAATTTGGACGAGGAGTGTAATCAATGATGTCCTCTGCACCAATGATATCTCTGGCGACAGTACTGCTGTTTGCCAAACCATCTATCAGTCCCAATGATAATGCTTGTTCTCCAGACCAGAATAAGCCCGAAAATAATTCAGGGTCATCAGTTAAACGATCTCCACGGCCTGCTTTGACAACATCAATAAATTGCTGATGGATGTTATTGAGCATGGCATGAGCATGTTTAACATCTTTGTCTTTCATCGGTAAAAATGGATCAAGAAACGCTTTGTTGTCACCCGCAGTGAGTGAGCGACGCTCAATCCCCAGTTTTTCAATGGTCTCTGTAAAACCAAAGCTGTCCATCCTAACGCCGATTGATCCCACAATACTCGCTTTATCAGCATAAATTTCTTTGGCAGCGACAGCTATATAATAGCCACCAGAAGCACACACATCCTGCACGACAGCATAAACGGGAAAGTTAGAGCGTGTCGATTGCAAACGTTGAATTTCATCATTGATGATGCCGGCTTGAACTGGACTGCCACCTGGAGTATTGAGTCTTAAAATCAGGCCTTGTGCGTTTGAGTTGTCAAATGCTTCGCGAATACCCGATACGACTGTGTCAGCATTGGCTTCTGCATCTGCGGAGATCACACCATTAATTTCAACCAAAGCAGTGTGCGTTTTTTTATGGGCAGGGAGATCACCTGCTGGAGTCATTAGAATTAATACGGCAACCAGATACAGGAACATCAGGCCTTTGAATACATAACCCCATCGGCGGCTTGTGCGTTGCTCTTTTAATGCAGAAAAGGCCAAATCTTCAAGCACTTTTCTTTCCCATGGTTGGTGACCATCGGGAGTAGCGCCAGTATTCTTCGAACTGGAAGGTGGAAAATCACCAAATGTAGCCATCGTTATTTGTTCCAAACAATTAGATAATGCAGACAATCATAACAAATTGGTGGCTACAAGTTACTTAACCACTGTTGAGCATGATGGAGATCTATCACAATTTCTTGTGGCTGGCAGGCTAAAAGCGTTTCTACGCCATGTGCACCATGACTGATGCCCAGGCTATCCGCGCCGGCATTATTTGCCATTTGTAAATCATATTCTGTATCACCAATCATTAGTGTTTCTTTGGGTGAGACACCGACAAAATCCATGACTTCTTCCAGCATTTGAGGATGCGGTTTTGAATGACATTCATCGGCACAGCGGGTAGCATGAAAAAAAGATCCTAATGAGGTGCTTTTTAGTACCTTGTCTAACCCTCGACGACTTTTCCCTGTTGCCACACCAAGAAAATACGATTGTTCAGAAAGATATTGAACAAGATTGAAGGCATTATCAAAAAGAGGAGTCTCATAAGGCGTGGTTAACCATACCTCGCGATAGGTATTGGCCAGTTGCTCACTGGTTTCTACATCAATTTCAGGATAGAGTGCCTGAACCGCTTCATTAAGTCCAAGACCAATAATATGACTAATAGCACTGTCTTCTAATGAGGGCAAAGCCAGCCGAGTTATCGCCTGTTGCATGCAATTTACAATATGGCCGGTAGAATCCATCAGAGTGCCATCCCAATCAAAGACGATCAGTTGATATCGACTCATGATTGTGTTTCCAAGCTATCAATTACACGTTTCAGTTCTATTGGCAGGGGCGCCTCTAACGTTAGTGATTGGCCGGTACCTGGATGCTCAATGCCTAATTTCCATGCATGTAAAAACAGACGTTTCAAACCCGACGTTTTCATTTCCTTATTAAAATCACGTTGACCATATTTGTCATCTCCTGCAAGTGGATGTCCCATGTGCGCGGCATGAACTCGTATTTGATGAGTGCGGCCAGTAAACAGCATTACCTCGGTAAGTTGTGCTTGCGAGAAATGCTGGCGAGGGATAAATAATGTTTTAGCATACTTACCCTCAGGATCCACCCTGACCATCCGCTCACCCGAGGAAACAGTATTTTTTTGTAAAGGCTGTTCAATCAATTTTTCCTTATCACCCCAATTGCCTTTTAATAAGGTGAGATAGCGTTTGTTAATATCATGATCAAGCATCTGTTGCTGTAGATTGAGTAACGCATTTCTATTTTTTGCTAACAACAGGCAGCCGGATGTATCACGATCTAGTCGATGTACAAGTTCCAGATAGGGAAGTTCATCACGAATTACACGCAATGCTTCAATCACGCCTTGTTTTATATTGCTACCGGCATGGACGGCTAAGCCGGGTGGTTTATTGAGTACCAGTAAATCATCGTCTTCTAGTAAAATACTGTCAATCAGTTGTAGCCTTAAACGATCGCTGACAGAGGCCGGGGTGGTATTTTCAGAGGTGCGTAGAGGTGGGACACGGACTGTATCACCTTCCTGAATTTTATAAGTTTGTTTTATTCGACCTTTATTGACTCGCACTTCGCCTTTGCGAATGGCGCGATAGATTCGACTTTTAGGCACACCTTTTTCCAAAGTAAGCAGAAAGTTATCAATTCGTTGGCCTGCCTGTGAGGCTGAAATGTCAATAAATTGAACAGCGCTGGGTTGATTCTCTCGGGAAGTCATAAATATTTTGAGTTTACTATTGCCGATATGACCTTAGACTGTTATATTCAGATGTCGGCCTATCTGTTAAAAAGTGTTAGTATACTGACTTTTATTCGATTAAGGCCTGAAATTGGCATAGTCGCTCCCAAGAGGTTGATGCGGCAAAAGCCCCAACAAGTTTTTAGTAATACACGTCGAACATAAATTGGGCGTGTCAGGGACTATTGATTGAGTCCGATATGTTTTTAAAGTGGTTCCCACGTCTTGGTGATGAACAATCAATTCACCAGGCAGGACGATGACAAGTAATTAATTATAAAGTGTAGATATTCGGCAGCAACCGCCAAGGGGCCAAGCGCCGATATTGATAGTGAATCGCAGAACATTATTGCGATAGTGGTATTCCAGGAAGGATAGAATAATGAGAAGCCACGATATAGGTGAAAACAGTGTGCAAACGTAAGACGCATTGTGACAATTAATTGCATTTAATTATAAAAGTTAAATAGTAACGTCCCGCATAAGTCATTAGTGACAGTGAATTATCCCTTTTTTCTGGGATAAACCAGCGTGAGAACCTCAAACTAGAGGTTAATGCATGAAGCGAATTTTAATTAACGCAGCTCATGAAGAAGAGTTGCGGGTAGCGATGGTCGACGGCCAACGTTTATTTGATCTGGATATTGCTGTTCCATCCCGGGAACAAAAAAAAGGCAATATCTACAAAGGAAAAATCACACGAGTTGAACCAAGCCTAGAAGCAGTTTTTGTTGATTACGGCTCAGAAAGACAAGGTTTTTTACCACTAAAAGAAGTTTCACAAAACTACTTCAAGCAACGTGGAAAAAATGAAGGAAGCGAATCTGGTCGTATTAACGTCCAGGATGTGCTTTCAGTAGGTCAGGAATTAGTCATTCAGATTGAAAAAGAAGAGCGTGGCAACAAAGGTGCCGCACTCACCACATTTATCAGTCTTGCAGGACGTTACCTGGTTTTGATGCCAAACAGTCCACGTGCTGGTGGTATCTCACGTCGTATTGAAGGTGAAGAACGCGCTGAATTACAAGAAGCGTTACGATCACTAGAAGTGCCTGAAAATATGGGCATGATCGTGAGAACAGCAGGTGTTGGGAAACAAGCTGAAGAGTTGCAATGGGATTTGGAATACCTTGTGCAATTGTGGACGGCTATTGATAACGCGATTCAAGAACGCTCTGCACCATTCCTAGTTTATCAGGAAAGCAATATCATCATTCGTGCCTTACGAGATTATTTGCGTAAAGATATTGGTGAAATTCTGGTGGATTCTCCTGAGGTCTATCAAACAGGCTATGACTTTATGCGCATGGTAATGCCGCATGAGTTGAGCAAGTTCAAACTGTATCAGGATAAAGTACCTTTATTCACACGCTATCAAATTGAAAGTCAGATCGAGACAGCCTTCCGACATGAAGTACGGCTGCCTTCTGGTGGTGCGTTGGTCATTGATCCAACCGAAGCGTTGATTTCAATTGATGTGAACTCAGCCCGTGCGAACAAGGGCGGCGATATTGAGGAAACAGCTTTTAATACCAATTTGGAAGCGGCAGAAGAAATAGCTCGCCAACTCCGCTTGCGTGATCTGGGTGGTCTGGTTGTAATTGATTTCATTGATATGGGACCAAGCCGCCATCAGCGTGAAGTTGAAAACCGTTTACGTGACCATTTGAAAGTTGATCGCGCACGGGTTCAGATTGGCCGTATATCACGTTTTGGTTTGCTGGAAATGTCACGTCAGCGGTTGCGACCATCTTTGGGGGATGCTCATGAGGAAGTGTGTCCACGTTGTGCAGGTTTAGGCCATGTACGTGGAGTGGAATCACTAGGTCTAGCAGTACTTCGATTGGTAGAAGAAGAAGCTACGAGAGAGCGTATTACACAACTAGTCGTGCAATTACCAGTTCCAGTAGCAACGTTTATGCTGAATGAAAAACGGATGCAATTGGATGCGATCGAGCATCGACATGATGTTAAGTTACTGTTAATTCCTAACCCACATATAGAAACGCCTCACTATGATATTGAGCGGATTAAGGATGGCGAACAGCAGGTTGAAGTCAGCCACCACTTGATGGTGACACCTGAACCTGAAATGCCTGCGGCATTGAAAGAAAAACCAACTATTGAACAACCGGCAGTAAGGGGCGTGTCTCCTGCTGCACCAGCTCCAGTGTTATCTAATGACAATAAAGAAAATAAAAAACCTGGCTTATTGAAACGTTTATTGGGGGTACTCACAGGAGAAGCTTCCGCAGACCAGGAAAAAATTGAAAAAGAAGAAAAAGTAGAAGAGAAACCAAAACACGATCAAAATAGACGACCGCGGAACCGTAATAACCGTCGTGGACCACGTCGTCGACCAGAACAAAAAACAGTTAATGAGCGGCCAGATAATAGTGAGCAGAAACCGCCACAGATTCAGGAATCTAAAACTGAAGATGACGGCGACACTCACTCTAAAACACGAGGCCCGAATGCTACTCGGGCACGTCGTGGCGGTCGTCGTCGTAGTCCTCGTAAGGATAGCAATACACCCCTTGCAGATGATGCTGGAAATAAAATACCACCTGCAAAGAAAGAAGTGGATGGTAATGCTCTTCCTTCTGAGCCAGTTGAAGTGAATGGAAATGTTCCAACTGATGTAGCGGTAAATGAACCGGATGGAAATAAACCAACGACTACTAAGCCACGAAGTGGAAGGACTTCGACGGGTACAGCGCGTCGCCGCCGACCACCTGCAAAAGATAAAATGGATAAAGAGGCTTCATCTTCTGCTGATGAAAAAGTAGAAAAAAATATTACATCGGCAGATAATAGTGGCGACCAATTGACAAAAATAAAACCAGTTGCCAGGAAATCAACACCACAAGAAGATGCCAGCGAATAGGATTTATACTAATGAGCACCTGCTGACTTTAATCGGCCAGCAGGTTGTTTACCAGAGACAACAATGTGAAATCATTGAGTTACTGGATGGGTGTGAATTTGTTTTGCAGGTTTTGGAAGATGATATTAGTATTCAGGCCACTCAATATGGCGAAGGTCATAGGGCTGTACCAGTGACGTATACCTTGTCTGTGTTTGATGGTGAAGGTGAATTACATACCGAGTTAGTTTCTGCAGGACTGCATTTACTGCTTAGCGAGTAGTTCACGCACATCATTTAAGTCCTGTTGCGTATCTACCCCATGCCCTGGATCAACGGTGGCCGCTGTCAGGTGAATCTTTTTACCGTGATATAACGCACGCAATTGTTCTAATGACTCTTCCTGTTCTATAACGCATGAGTCTAACTCCGTGTAGTGTTTTAAAAATCTTGCACGGTAACCATACAAACCGATATGGCGATAGTGAGGCAATTCAGGAGGTAATGTTGACTGATGGTCAAAGTGATCACGCATCCATGGCATAGGTGCACGGCTGAAATACAGGGCATAGCCATGTTTATCCATCACGACTTTAACCACATTAGGATCAAAAACCTGTTTTTCTTGTCTTATTTGACAAAACAGAGTTGCAATATCAGCATCGGTATAGCGCTGTAGATCATCAGCCACTTGATTAATCAAACTAGCGGGTAAACAAGGTTCATCCCCCTGAACGTTAACAATGATATCGTTATCAGAAAAGCCCTTTAAACTGACCACTTCCGCCAGACGGTCGGTGCCAGAAGGATGGTCTGATCGGGTCATGCAGACCTCGGCACCAAAATTGTGTGCGACTCGTTTAATTCGTTGGTCATCTGTTGCAATGATAACTTCACTGGCGAGACTTTCTTTTGCCCGTTCATATACATGCTGGATCATAGGTTTGCCAGCAATATCAAGCAAAGGTTTACCCGGCAAGCGGCCTGACGCATAACGCGCCGGAATTATGATTTTAAATGCCATTTAATGATCTTCGTCTGCGGCAAGTTCACGAGCTTCGTTAGCCAGCATAACGGGAATATCATCACGAATTGGGTAGGCTAGTCGACAAGCAGTACAGATAAGTTCTTGTTTGGATTTGTTGTAATTCAGACTGCTTTTGCATGTAGGGCAAGCCAGAATTTCGAGTAGAGTTTTATCCATTTGGAGTGAGTCCTGCTAATTTATCTATTAATTGTTGGTCAAGTTTACCGCTTATTGTCGCTTCAATGGGGATATACCACATATTTTTGTTGGCAAATTGCTGACATTTTACCGCATCTTTTTCTGTCATCAGGATTGGATTGTCGTCATTAAAATAAAGATCTTTGGCGACAAATGAGTGATGGTCAGTAAATGGATGTGGTGTGATGGATATACCTTGATCAGTCAATTGCTTAAAAAAACACGTAGGATTTCCAATTCCTGCGATGGCATGCACAGTTTTATTTTTAAAATAGTCTAATTCTTTTGCAAGTGTTGGATCGGACAGATTAATGGCATGACGTTGCGATAATGTCATATTAAATTCAGGAGATGATTGACTGCCATTATGTACAATAAAATCTGTTTTTTTTAGGCGAGATATTGGCTCACGTAACGGACCTGCCGGTAGACAATAGTGATTACCGAATAAACGTGAACCATCAACGATTGCAATTTCAATATCACGGCCTAAGGCGTAGTGCTGTAAACCATCATCCGCAATAATAATATCGCAATCATAGTGTTTCAACAGCATTTGACCTGCACTGACACGATTAGGTGCAACAGCCATTGGACAGTTGGTGTGTCGGCTGATAATCACCGGTTCATCGCCAACTATTTTGGGATCACTATGTGGAGTGACTTGTTGTGGATACTGTTTAGCCTTACCGCCATAACCTCTACTGACAATGCCTGGTCGATATCCAGCTTGTTGAAGTCGCTTAGCAAGCCAGATAACAAAAGGTGTTTTCCCCGTGCCACCAACACTGATATTACCAACAATGATAACGGGAACAGACAGCTGATGTTGCTTGAAAATACCAAGACAATACAACTGCTGGCGTACCCAAATAAGCAGGCAGTATAAGCCAGACAATGGCGACAAAATCCAGCGTACAGGATGTGGGTGATACCAGCTGCTAATAAGCCATTTCATAATAATGTGATTGATTATTTATTCTCTGTGACGACCGTTTTTTCCTGAAATTGAAGACGATAAAGTTCGGCATAGTGCTGCCCTTTTTCTAATAGTTCAGTATGGGTGCCTGTCTCAATAATCTGACCATTGTGCATAACAATGATCTGGTCGGCTTTTTCAATGGTTGATAAACGGTGAGCAATAACTAAAGTTGTGCGTTGCTTCATTAGTGCTTCTAACGCCGCCTGAATGTGTCTTTCAGCCTCAGTATCTAATGACGCCGTAGCTTCATCGAGAACAAGAATAGGTGCATCACGTAGTAAAGCACGAGCAATCGCAATGCGTTGTCGTTGACCACCAGATAACAAAACTCCATTTTGGCCTATATGAGTAGCGAGACCATCAGGTAGACGTTCTATAAAATCCCATGCATGAGCGGCTTTAGCTGCGGCAATGATTTGTTCATTACTAATATGTTGCTTTTGGCCATAGGTAATATTATTAGCAACCGTATCATTAAATAAAACGACTTGTTGATTGACCAGAGATATTTGTTGGCGCAGGTCAGTTAATGCGAGATCATTGATGTCAATGCCATCAATGAGAATCTGACCGCTGGTTAATCGATAAAATCGAGCCAACAAGCTCACTAAAGTGGTTTTGCCACTACCAGAATGACCCACGAAAGCAATGGTTTGCCCTGGTTTTGCATGAAAGGAAATGTCGTGGAGTACGGTGCCTTTTTCAGGGTTGTAACTAAAACAGACATTTTTATAAACAATATCCCCTTGTGTGCGTCCAATGGTTTTTGTGCCTGTATCTTGTTCTGGGTGTTCATCTAAAAGGCTGAAAATACTGTGAGCAGCAGCAATACCCGCCTGTAACTTGGAGTTAACTTTTGTGAGACGTTTGAGTGGTGTAAGGATCATAAACATCGCTGTGACAAATGAGATAAAGCTGCCAACTGATATTTTTTCCAGCATATCTGGTAGTGTCGCTAGATAAATTACACCTGATAGACCTAAGACAGCTATAAGCTGAATGATGGGCTGACTGATAGCTTCGGTGGCGACCCTTTTCATTCGTTGCCGACGGTTTAGTTGGTTAATTTTGTCAAAACGTTTGATTTCGTATTGTTGAGCACCAAATGTTTTAACTTCACGTTGACCCTCAATAATTTCATTGCAGATATGGCTGACATCCCCCATAGAATCCTGAATGCCCTTACTGATATGTCGAAAACGGTAGCTGATCTTGTATACCAGCAAGCCAATCAGTGGCACCGTGAGCAAAATAATCAATGATAATAGTCCGTTGAGGTAAATCATCCAGGCTAACAGCCCAATAATAGTTAGACTGTCACGAATTAAGATTAATATAGAATCAGTGGTGGCAGTGGTGACCTGCTCTACATCGTAAAGCAATTTGGACATGAGCTTGCCAGATGTGTTTTGGTCGTAAAAACTGGTAGGCAAGGTGATTAGACGTTCAAACATTTCTGCACGTAAATTTTTGATGATATTTCGAGCAATCCAACCCAAACCATAGGAGGTGAAAAAATTGGCCACACCACGGATTAAAAATAAACCGATGAGCAGCAATGGGATAAGTTTGATGGTGTCGTTATCGCGCTCAACAAAGCTGCCATCCATAAGGGGTTTCATTAATGCGGCTACCCCAGTTTCAGTACCGGCAAAAATAGCCATGGCGAAAATAGCAGCCAGAAATACTGGCCAATAGGGTTTAACATACGTTAATAAACGCCGATAAATTTGATTGGCGCTCATAAGGGAATTATCAGAATTCATGGTTTTTCAGCTGTAGTTTGACGTGTTGCCAGAGTTAATCGTGTGTAACCAAGTTGTTGTGCTGTATCCATAGCAGTGACGATGTTCTGATATTCAGTATTGGCATCAGCACTGATAATGATATGAGGATCGCTGTTATCTCCAGCAGTCAGTTTAAGTTGAGAAATCACTTGTTCGCGGGTTGGTTTGTCTAGCGTTACGTTATTAATGATGAATTGACCATTAGCATTAATAACAATATCTATCGGTTTTTCCTGTTCAGCCAAGGTTTCACCTGTGGCTTCAGGCAAATCAACCTTAAGTGAACTTTCCCGTATAAAACTGGTTGACACCATAAAAAACAATAACAAAAGAAAGACAACATCAATCATTGGTGTGAGATTAACATCGGGTTCCTCTGGTCTGTGTGGCAATAGTTTCATTGTAATTCTTGTTCCTTATCCTTATCAGGATCAAATTCTCGGTCACCATGCAATATTTCAATTAATTTCATAGCCTGTTGTTCCATGCCAACGACTAAGGTATTCACTTTTCCTCGGAAATAGCGATAGAAAATCAGGCTGGGAATGGCTACAACCAAACCGGTGGCTGTTGTAATCAGCGCTTCTGAAATGCCTCCGGCCAGTGTTTCTGGATTGCCAACCCCTTCGGTAGTAATGACGGCAAAAACCTTAATCATGCCGATAACCGTTCCTAATAAGCCTAGGAGAGGTGTAATGGCTGCAATGGTGCCCAGTGTGTTGAGGTTTTGTTCCAGAGATAAGGTGACATGACGCCCGACATCTTCAATACTTTCTTTGGTGATATCGCGAGAACAATCACGGTTAATTAAACCGGCAGCTAAAATTTGTCCTAGTGGCGAATTTGCCTGTAGCGCCTGAATACGATGATCATCAACTTGCTTATAACGTAACCATTGCCAAATTTGGGTAATCAGTTCAGGAGGTGAAATTCGTTTGATCTGTAGACTCCAGAAACGTTCAGCAATAATGCCTATGGCAATAATAGAGCAGGCAAATAATGGAAGCATTAGCCAACCACCTGCTTTAAATAGCTCCAACATAGTAATTTATCTCACTTACAAAGAAATCAACGACCATAATACGTGAAAAATGCGTTAGTCAGTAGCATCGGATGACCAAACACGTCTGGATTTTTGTCGCCATGAATTTGGTGCTGAGATAATCTCATTACCAAACTTAATTTGAATAGCCCCGTGTTTGGCACTATTTAATAGGACAATATTTGTTTGTCATAGCGTTCAGTTACTGCTTTGGCTGGAAAATGATAACGATTTCGATAGCCTACTAGGAGATAATTTGATTTCAGGCTGAACGGCGCCAATGAATCCTTCTATAGAAGAGGTATCGCTACCATAATGCGCCTAATAAAAAATGTATTAAGACGTGTGCGTGAAAAAAGTAATAAACCGACAACCGTAGAAATGATCTACAACCATTGGATGGGTGGTAGCTCAGGCAATTATAAAAACAAGACACAACTGAGCATAAATGAAATGACAGTTTTAATCATATATCACTTATAATAGCCGCCGGATTAACAATCTTAATGGGTTTAAATGCCGAAGAAATTCCTTAGACGTATCATGCCTGATCATAAAACGATGCGCGAACATCCGCATCTGAAAAAGTTTGGTCAGCGTCTGACTGAGCCTAAAATATGGCATTTAAACAGACGATCGGTTGCGGGTGGTGTGGCATTGGGATTATTTATTGGTTTTATGCCTGTACTGGGTCAGATGTTTATTGCTGCGGCATTAGCAATAGTTTTTCGAGTTAATTTACCACTTGCCGTGATGGGATCATGGATTACTAATCCATTCACTGTAGCCCCTATTTACTTTTTTGCCTATAAGGTCGGTGCTTGGGTATTACAGATACCTGTTGGTAAGCATGCCTTCACAATGTCATGGCAATGGTTCACCCATGATTTTCTGATGATATGGCAACCGTTGTTACTGGGGTGCTTGATTTGCGGGATTTTTTCCGCATTACTAGGCGTGGTGTTTGTTCGCTTACTGTGGCGTCTGGTAGTCATTCGCAACTGGCTACAAAGACGGAAACGCGAAATAAACCGAATCTAATTGATTAAGCGGTCAGTATGCCATCGCTTAGTGTGAATATCTTATCCATCTGTGATGCCATTTCACAATCATGAGTCACAATGATAAGAGCTGTCCCCAGCGATTCATTGAGACTAAGAATTAGCTCAAAAATAGTCTGGGCTGTACGGTGATCGAGATTACCTGTAGGTTCATCCGCTAACAGACAGTCTGGCTGAGTAATTAGCGCCCGGGCCAGTGCGGCACGTTGACGTTCTCCACCTGATAATTCACTGGGTTTGTGTGCCAGCCGGTGACTAAGTCCAACTTTAGTTAACAAGTCTTCGGCTTGTTGTTGAGCTTGCTTGGGCTGTTGCCCAGCGATTACCAATGGAATGGCCACATTTTCCAGAGCAGAAAATTCTGGTAATAAATGATGAAACTGATAGACGAATCCCAGGCTTTGATTGCGTAGCTTGCTTAAGGCATTCACAGAAAGGGTATTGATATCTTGATTATGAATTTTAACCGTGCCGCTACTTGGTTGATCAAGTCCACCCAGTAAGTGTAATAAAGTACTTTTACCTGAACCTGAACTACCTACAATAGCCAGTCTATCCCCTTTGTTAACGGTCAGATTAATATCGCTGAGTACATCCGTTTCCAGATAGCCATCAGTAAAATGTTTGGCGAGATGCGTACATTGAATGATTGGATCAGTCATACCGTAACGCCTCTGCCGGTCTGGTTTGAGCGGCACGCCATGAAGGATAGAGAGTGGACAATAATGACAATATGAAGGCAGTGATACCTATGATAGTGACATCGTTCCAATGCAGATCCGATGGCAAGCTACTGATGTAATAAACATCGGCCGGCAGGAACTGGTAACCCAACAGCTGTTCTAAAGCATCAATTAGCGTCGGAACATTGATTGCCAAAGCAACGCCGCCAATGACGCCGAGCAGAGTCCCAAACAATCCTATTAAGGTGCCTTGCACCATAAATATCGCCATGATGTCGCGCGGGGTCATGCCTAAGGTACGTAATATAGCGATATCTGCCTGTTTGTCTGTTACCATCATGATTAAGGTTGACACGATGTTAAAGGCTGCCACAGCAACGATCAGTAATAAAATTACAAACATGACTGTTTTTTCAGTTTTAAGTGCTCGGAAAAAATTAGCATGTTGATAAGTCCAGTCAGCGGCGCGAAAGTTAGCAGGCAAGTTCGCCAACAAATTGTTAGTGATGCGTGGTGCCTGATAGACATCATCCAACTTCAAGCGTAAGCCAGAGACTTTGTCTGGGATACGAAATAGTTTAGCGGCGTCATGAATATTCATCACGGCCAGTGCACTGTCGTATTCATACATGCCGATTTCAAATATACCCACTACATTCAGTCGTTTCAAACGAGGCATTACACCTGCCGGGGTCGGGGTAACATGTGGTGTTATCAATGTAATTTTATCGCCGGTAGTAACGCCCATAGCGATAGCTAGATCTTTACCTAGAATGATACCGAATTTATCTGATTGGAGAGAATCAAACTGACCTTGAATGAGTTTGTTTCCAATACTGGAAACTTGGCCTTCAAGTTGTGGATCAACACCGCGTATTAGCGTGCCTCGTACTCGATTACCCTGACTCAGCATTGCTTGTCCTTCCACAAACGGTGCGGAAGCGATCAGGTTGGGAAAACCATCAATCATGCTTTGTAAGGCATGCCAATCTTTAAGCGTGCCATCAGCCCCAGTGATAAAAGCATGAGATGTCATACCTAAAATTCGGGTACGCAGCTCTTTTTCAAAACCATTCATTACAGACAGCACTGTGATCAATGCCGCAACACCCAATGCAACCCCTAACATGGAGGTTAGCGAAATAAATGAAATGAAGTGATCTCGGCGTTTAGCGCGGGTATAGCGTAAGCCGATAAAAATAGTTAAAGGTTTGAACATGCTGTTATGTGATTTTTTTACCCCTTTCTCTTTGAAGGAGAAAGGGGTAAAAAAGGACACTATTTTGCGTAAACTGTTTTAGTGCCGCTTTCGCTACCCAGTAACAGGACATCAGCAGGACGCATTGCAAACAAGCCGTTAGTAACGACACCCACGATATTGTTTAAGGTTTTTTCCAGGGCAATGGGTTCCATGATGTCCCAGCCATGAACATCAAGAATAACGTTACTGTTATCGGTGATAAAACCTTCACGGTAAACAGGTTGGCCACCTAATTTGACAATTTCGCGAGCAACATAGCTGCGTGCCATTGGAACCACTTCAACAGGTAACGGAAATTTCCCCAATACATCTACCAGTTTGCTTTCATCAGCAATACAGACAAATTTTTCACTGGCTGCCGCAATAATTTTTTCGCGAGTCAATGCACCACCACCACCTTTAACAAGTTGCAGGTGATGATTAGACTCATCTGCACCATCGACATAAATAGCAACATTACCGACTTCGTTCAGATCAAACACATGAATGCCGTGTTCTTGCAGACGCTTGGTAGACACTATTGAACTGGAAACAGCGCCTTCAATGCGGCCTTTTATAGTCGCTAAGGCATCAATAAAGTGGTTAACGGTTGAACCGGTTCCGACACCGACAACACCATCGGTATCAATGTGTTCCAAAGCTGCGTAGGCGGCCTGCTTTTTCATTTCATCAGCGGTCATTGCATAATCCTTGTATTAAATTAGTATCATTTATCGGACTAATTATAGAGATAAATCACTGGCAATGGTAACGTAACCACTATATTAACTATATTAGATAAAGAAATTGTGTAGC
>Ga0224506_10000236_pt1 | contig 52918 bp, 42 predicted proteins | sample SF_Jan12_sed_USG_2_FD_169108 | JGI IMG/M metagenome (GOLD analysis project Ga0224506, IMG submission 169108) | Sediment microbial communities from San Francisco Bay, California, United States - SF_Jan12_sed_USGS_8_1 | ecosystem: Environmental > Aquatic > Marine > Sediment | place: USA... | reverse complement strand
GATGTTAATTGATACCCTATTTGATCGCTATTGGGATGATTTGTATCCTGAGAAAAAACGTATGCGTGGTCGGGTGGTAGCACTTACCTGGTTAAGCGATGAGTTAGAAAAAGGTATAGAAACACAGCGACCGGATACCCATGAGATCGACGCAGTTAAAAGTTGTTTGGCATTATTGGAATCCATCGACGCTCGGGTAAAAGAAAAAATAGAAAATGAACCACCTGATTTTACAAAACTCGTCAATCTTACCCGTGGATATGTGGCTGATGTCGAAAAAGCCGAGCGCGATAAGGCTCGCAAAGCCGAAGAAGCCGCAGCAAAAAAAGCTGCAGGAATTGTTGATATTGGCGGCGAAGCTGATTTGCCCAAGGCATTTAAACAGATCCAAAATAATTTACAACAAGTCATCGCTTATTTACGCAATAGCAAACCTAAGGATCCGAGATCTTATCGCTTATCACGTACCGCCATGTGGATCGGTATTGATAGTTTGCCACCGGACGAGAATGGCGTTACCCAAATTAAAAGTCCCGGCCCGGATACGCTTCAGCGTTTTGAAACCTTATTGAAAGAGGAAAAACATGCCGAGTTGCTGCTAGACGTAGAGCAGAACTTTATCAAAATGCCTTTATGGTTGGATGCGCACTGGTTTGCATATCAAGCATTGGATGCAATGGGACCTGAATGGGACGCGGCCAAACAAGCCGTTATTGTTGAAGTTTCGAATTTGCTCGCTCGCGTACCCGATATTCTCAATTTACAGTTCTCAGACAATATGCCATTTTGCAGTACTGAGTGTAAGAAATGGGTACGCAAAGAGGTGATGGCAGCATTTGGCGGCGCGATTGCGGATGAAGACGACGATGAAGGTCAAGCCATCGGTGGTTGGGAAGAAGAACTCAACAAAGCCAGAGCCTTATTAGCTAAAGGCCGATTCAATGATGGATTGTTATTATTAAGCAAAGGTGTGCGCCAAGCGGGGATCGGTCGTGAACAATTTTTGTGGCGCTTAGCACAAGCCAATTTTTGTTTTGAGGGCAAACTAATTGAAATGGCCATTCCTCAGTTGGAATATCTAGATCAACAAGTGAAAGAATTACATATTGCCCAATGGGAACCGGAGCTGGAAGCAGAAGTCTTGCGCTTGCTACTCCGTTGTTATGATTTGCTGGTGAGTAAACGCGTTGCTGCGTTACCGGTTGTTAGTAACAAAGCACAGGAAGTCTATGAAAGGTTGTGCCGTATTGACTTGGATTTCGCATTAACAATGGAACAAAGTCAGGGTACGAAAAAAATTATCCATCGAATGTTTGAGGTTGAGAGGAGGTAGTCATTATGGCTGACGGATCTGTTGCACCAAAAGAGCGTGTAAATATTATGTTTAAACCTGCCACTGGCGGGGCACAGGAAGAAATTGAATTGCCGTTGAAACTATTGATGTTAGGCGATTATAGCTGTGCAGAAGACGAACGACCATTGGAAGATCGTAAACCCATTGGTGTAGACAAAGATAATTTCAATGATGTCATGCGCAAGCAGAATTTAAATTTGGCGTTTAGTGTGCCCAACAAGTTAACGGGCGAAGAAGGCGATGAAATGGCGGTTAAATTGAAAATGGAAACATTAAAAGATTTTGCGCCCGATGCTATCGCTACACAAGTCCCTGAGCTGAACAAACTCATGGAATTGCGCAATGCATTAACGGCATTAAAGGGGCCTTTAGGCAATGTACCGGCATTTCGTCGTAAACTGGAACAAATGGTTCTGGATGACGATACTCGTCAAAAAATGATTGCTGAACTTGGTTTGGATGAAAAAGAAAAGGCTGAATAGCCGCTAGCACAGGAGAAAAAATATGTCTGATGCAGAAGTATTGGAAGATGCAGCGCCGGCGGCTGCTGAAGCGGAAGAAGGATCGTTACTCGACTTGGTAATGACCGAAACGAAAATTCGCCCCGAGGAAGAAGCATACGGTTTTGCCAAACGTGGTATTGAAATTTTTCTAGGTGAATTGGCCCGAGGCGATCGTCATGTAGAAAAAGTTGATAAAGACTTAATCGATCAGATCATTGCAAGTATCGATGAAAAATTGGGTATTCAAGTCAATGAGATATTACACCACCCCGAATTGCAAAAAATGGAATCTGCATGGCGTGGCTTGAAACTAGTCATTGATCGCACAGATTTTCGTGAAAATATCAAAGTTGAAATGTGTAATGTTTCAAAAGATGACTTACTAGCCGATTTTGAAGATTTTCCAGATATTACTAAATCGGGTTTATATCGACATGCATACACAGCCAACTACGGGCAGTTCGGTGGTGAGCCTGTGGGCATGATGATCGGCAATTACGAGTTTGGTCCGGGCGCGCAAGATATTAAATTATTGCGTTATTGCGCTAGTGTTGCAGCTATGGCTCATGCGCCTTTTATTGGTGCGGTGTCGCCGACATTCTTTGGTGTAGAGGATATCCAAGAATTGCCTAACTTAAAAGACATTGGTGCAATTTTCGAATCACCGATTTATGCCAAATGGCATGGATTCCGTGAATCTGAAGATGCACGCTATGTTGGTTTAACCATGCCTCGTTTCTTAATGCGTGTACCTTATAGTCGTGAATCCAATCCGGTCAAAGGTTTTGACTATGAAGAAGATGTATCCGGTGGACATGACGACTATTTATGGGGTAACACTTCCTATGCATTTGCCACGCGTTTGACAGAAAGTTTTGCTAAATATCGTTGGTGTCCCAATATCATTGGCCCACAAAGTGGTGGTACAGTAGATGATTTACCATTGCATCATTTTGAGTCCATGGGTGAGATTGAAACGAAAATTCCAACTGAAGTTTTGATTTCTGATCGACGTGAATATGAATTGTCTGAGCAAGGTTTCATTCCTTTAACCATGCGTAAAGGTTCTGACAATGCTTGTTTTTTCTCTGCCAATTCTGTTCAAAAACCGAAAAAATTCAGTGACACCAAAGAAGGCAAAGAGGCAGAAACCAATTATAAATTGGGGACTCAATTGCCCTACATGTTCATTATTAGTCGTTTGGCACATTACATTAAAGTCTTACAACGCGAACAAATTGGTAGCTGGAAAAACCGTGTTGAGTTGAATAAAGAACTTAACGACTGGATTCGCCAATATGTATCAGACCAAGAAAACCCATCGGCAGCGGTGCGTAGTCGTCGACCATTGCGTAAAGCCGAAATAGTGGTTTCTGACGTCGATGGTGATCCAGGTTGGTATCGTGTTGATATTAATGTTGTACCACATTTCAAATATATGGGTGCAAATTTTACCTTATCACTAAAAGGTAAGTTGGATACCGATTAGAAAATGTTAGGCTCTTGTCTAAGGCAAGAGCCTAACAACTATGAGGGGGGAGCTGATGTCATCTGAGGTAAGTTTTTTAGAACGTTTGACCAGCGATAATCCGCTCGCCAGCCGCTACACGATTGAAGTCAATCCAGAAAAAATGGCGCGTTCGGTGTTAAAACATTTGAACCAAATTCTGAATAGTCGGCAAGGTGCCTCGGCATGTGTACCCGACTATGGGTTGCCTGATTTTAATGACATGGTTTCACGGTTTCCCGATGCAATTGCAGAACTCAGGCGGGAAATTAAGCGGTGTATCGAAAAATATGAACCACGTTTGAGTCGCGTGCGTGTGGTCTATATAGAAGATCCAGATAATCCACTCAGTTTGCGTTATGAAATTTCTGCTCAACTTATTCTTGATGAGACGAAAGAAGAAGTCTGGTTCGAAACATTTTTAGACGCGTCCGGACAAGTAAAAATACGAGGGTCATAAGTTGGAATTTAATAAGTATTATCAAGATGAATTGACCTACTTGCGTGAAATGGGTATTGAGTTTGCGCGCTATTATCCGAAACTTGCACCGTTTTTAGGTGAAGGCGGCAATGACCCGGATGTCGAGCGGCTATTAGAAGGTTTTGCATTTTTATCAGGTCGACTGCGACAAAAACTTGATGACGAATTGCCTGAATTAACCGAAGGCATGTTTTCCTTAATGTGGCCACAATATATACGTCCCATTCCTGCCACATCCATATTGCAGTTCACACCCATTCCCAGTGCAATTTCCAATGGCCAAATGGTAAAGCGGGGGGCGGAAATTGATTCTGATCCGGTAGATGGTACGCGCTGTCGATTTCGTACTTGTTTTGATGTTGACGTATATCCAATTTATATTAATCAATCGGATTATGTGAATACCGGTGCTGGTTCAGTCATCCAACTGCAGGTGTCGACGATTAACGAGTTATTATTCGACACACTCGATATTAAAAGCCTAAAGTTCTTTTTGCATGGAGACACGGTAACGGCAAGCAGTTTATATTTATGGTTAAACCGCTACTTAAAAGAAATGACCATCGAAGCCACCTTGGGTGATGGTAACAAAAAGCTTATTGTGCTCGATAAAAAAATGTTAAAGCCAGCGGGCTTGTCCGATGAAGAAGTATTAATCCCCTATCCAGAGAATTCATTATCAGCTTATCGATTGCTGCAGGAATACTATACCTTGCCGCAGAAATTTCTTTTTGTTGAATTAGTAGGAATGCATATTCTTAAGCAGCTGGTGGGTGCAACTCAGCTTACCCTGAGTTTTAAATTTTCCCGTCCATTGGATTCTCAAGTGCGTCCAACAAAAGACAATTTTCGTCTTTTCTGTACTCCGATTGTTAATTTATTTGAAAAAGATGCAGATCCGGTTAGATTAGATAATAATCAAGTCGAATATTTTGTTCGGCCAGGTGGTGATGGGAAACGCCATTTTGAAATTTTTTCAATTGATCGGGTGACGGGTTGGGTTCAAGGAACGAATATCAAACGTGAATATAAACCATTTTTGTCATTTACTCACAATATTCATTATTCTAATGTGAAAGAACATGGCTTCTTTAAACTTCGACGCCAGCCTGCGGTGATTGGTAAAGGCATCGATACCTATGCCACCTTTGTGCTGCCAGATGAGACGCGTGTTATTGGGTCAAAGGAAGTTATTTCACTGCAGTTAACCTGTAGCAATCGGAACCTACCGGAAAAACTACGAGAACATGATATTAAAAATGCAACTGGCAATTCTCCAGAATTTGTTTCCTATCGAAATATTACTGCGGTAACACCGTCAGTACCACCGCCCGTAGAAAAAGGATTGCATTGGAATCTTATTTCCAATTTAACTTTGAATTATGAAACCCTATCTAACATTACCGCTTTGCGACATGTTTTGTCGGCCTATAATTTTCCAGCACATTTCAGCATGCAGGCAGCAAGACTGAACGAGTTACGTATGGAAGGTTTGAAAACGGTAAAATCGGAATCGATTAATTCCTTAGTGAAAGGAGTTCCGGTTAGAGGACAACGCACCAGAATTTCAATGGATAGTAGTAAATTCGCCTGCGAAGGTGATATGTATTTATTTGCTGCCATTATCGAACGTTTTTTGGGTTTATATGTCACTATCAATTCATTCAGTCAACTGTGGCTTGACGATATTGAACGAGGAGAAATCTATCAGTGGGAACCGCTGACAGGTATGCAGACATTGCTGTAATCGATGAAATTCAGAAAAAAGGTCAACGAAATACCTTTTTTCAAGCGGTTTATCGATTGCAGAAACATTTTCCGAACCAGCCTCATGTGGGTGGGAAAGGTCCTTTTAGTAGTGAAATGGCCTGTTTTCGTGCGCATGCGAGTTTAGCGTTTCCGGTTTCCGATATTGCAGCAATTGAACGCACTCAAAATGAAATTGACGCACAGTTTCCACCTTTACTGTTCACAGTGAATTTTCTCGGTTTATACGGCCCATCGTCACCTTTGCCAGCACCTTTCACTGAACAGGTTATTGGTGTCAATGATGAAGATAATACGATTCGACATTTTCTCGATTTGTTTCACCATCGTTATGTATCATTTGTTTATCGAGCGTGGGAAAAATATCGATATTATGTTCATTACCAAGGTGATGCACAGGATCATTTCTCTGAATTTCTTTTTGCATTTGCCGGCCTGAGAGGGTTGCGTACATCAAGTCAATCATCGATTGAATGGAAACGATTATTGCCACTGATGAGTCATTTTAGTCAGCGTGTGCGTTCGCGTGAATCTTTGGAGAAAATTATCCAATCCTATTTGGGGGGGTTGCACACTCGCATCGAAGAATTTGTGGTGCAAAATGTAACTATCGATAAAGCTTTGCGCACGCAACTAGGGCTCAATAACACGATATTAAATGACAGCGCATTTCTCGGCCGAAAAGTACGAGATGTTGCCAGTCGATTTACTATACACATAGGCCCAATCAGTTATTCACATTATTGTAATCTTTTGCCGGGCGAAAAAGATTATGTCGCAGTCAGAGAATTAGTACGCCTAGCATTAGTCGATCATTTGGATTTTGATTTTCAGCTAAAGATTGATGTTAGACATGTGCCAAAAATTCAGTTGGGACATGCCGGTCAATCATTAGGCCGAACAACATGGTTGGGCAAACCGCAACAGCATTATCATCATGTTCGGCAATCAGCCGTTTAACTTTGGGAGGCAACATGGCAAATTTAGATATTCGTGCATTAATTGGAAAGCTCAACAATTATAGCAAACAGATTTTAGAGCAAGCAGCAGGCGTTTGTGTAAGTAAGAGCCAGTATGAAGTAACCGTTGAACATTTTCTTTTACAATGCATGGAACATGATGATGGTGACGTGGTTGCAATTCTTAAAAGTTATGAATGTGATGTTGCGCAATTAAAACGTCAATTACAAAGAATTATCGAGAACGCTCCATCCGGAAATACACGTAAGCCGGTTTTTTCACGCTTGTTAATGGATTTATTGGAGGAAGCCTGGTTGTTTGCTTCGGTCGAATTGGAGCAAACCGCGTTGCGTTCTGGACATATTTTTGTGACCTTGCTAGGACGATTAAACCGCTATGCTTTGGATGAGTATTATGATGATTTTAAAAACCTGCCGGCAGAGGAAATTAAGCAGAAATTACTTTCCTTAGTGACGGATTCGGTAGAAGAAGAAAAAATTACATCTGACGCAGGTAAAACGCCTAGCAAAGGTGATGGGTCACTTGATGCATTAAATCAATTCGCCATTAATTTCACCGAGCAAGCACGCCGTGGTGAAATTGACCCGGTATTTGGTCGTGAACGCGAGATACGGCAAATGGTTGATATTCTGGCCAGGCGTCGTAAAAATAATCCAATAGTCGTCGGTGAACCCGGTGTAGGTAAGACGGCTGTTGTCGAAGGGTTGGCACTAAAAATTGTGCAAAACGATGTACCCGATGTGTTAAGCAATGTTGAGTTATATAGTTTGGATTTAGGTTTATTACAGGCAGGTGCCAGCGTTAAAGGGCAATTTGAACAACGTTTGAATGCAGTGATTACTGAAGTCAAATCATCACCCAAGCCCATTATTCTTTTTATCGATGAAGCACATACCTTAATCGGTGCCGGTGGCGCGGCCGGTGGTGGCGATGCTGCTAATTTATTAAAACCTGCTTTGGCGCGGGGTGAACTTCGTACAGTAGCTGCGACCACTTGGTCGGAATACAAAAAGTATTTTGAAAAAGATGCCGCGTTAGCGCGACGCTTTCAATTGGTTAAAGTAGAAGAACCTGATATTGATAATGCGGTTCTCATTATGCGTGGACTTCGCGAAAACTATGAAAAAGCACATGATGTTTATATTCGTGATGATGCTGTTGTGGCAACCGCAGAATTAGCCGAACGTTATATCTCCGGACGTCAATTGCCCGATAAGTCAGTTGATTTAATGGATACGGCCTGTGCTCGGGTAAAAATCAGTTTAAGCTCCAAACCTGATCGTGTTAATGCTTTGGAAAAAGATCGAGCCGCATTAGAACGCGAACTGAATGCAATCGAGCGAGATAAAAGCAGCGCTAATCTGGAAATAGAAGGGCGCATTGATGAGATCAAAGCTGCTTTACAGGATATTGAATCTGAAACCAATACTATAATGGAACAATGGAAAGCAGAAAAGGAACTTGTTGATCAACTATTGGCATTGCGTAAACAAATCGCAGGCGATAATACGAAGACTGACGTAGATACCGAATCTGAAGAAGCGCCAGTTCAACTCTCAGACGCAGCGATTAATGATCTAAAGAATGAGCTAAGCACAGTGGAAAAAAGCCTGGCGGAATTGCAGCAAGGTAATGCCTTGATTGATTATGAAGTGACGCCCGATACCGTAGGAAAAGTTGTTTCCGATTGGACCGGTATTCCTGTTGGCGATATGATTCGTGATGAAGCCAACGCCGTTTTACATTTTCAACAAAATATTGAGAATCGCATTAAAGGTCAAGGCTTTGCGATTCATACGATTTCAGAACGCATCAAAGCCTCCAAAGCTGGTCTCAATAATCCTCATACACCACTAGGCGTGTTTCTATTGGTTGGTCCCAGCGGGGTTGGTAAGACAGAAACTGGTTTAGCACTAGCCGATTTACTATTTGGTGGCGAGCGCTTTATTTGTTCCATTAACATGTCTGAGTTTCAGGAGAAACACACGGTTTCCCGTTTAGTCGGTTCACCTCCTGGTTATGTTGGTTATGGCGAAGGCGGTGTGTTAACCGAAGCCGTGCGCCAGCGTCCCTATTCAGTTGTGCTTCTGGATGAAGTAGAAAAAGCAGATCTCGAAGTTATGAATCTATTTTATCAAGTATTTGATAAAGGTGTGTTGTCCGATGGTGAAGGACGAGTCATTGATTTTAAAAATACGATTGTCATGTTAACCAGTAATCTTGCATCAGATATTATTACTGAAATGTGTTCGGATGAAAATGATTTACCAACACTGGCCGAAATCAGCGAAGCTATTCGACCGGTGCTCAGCCATCATTTTAAACCGGCATTGTTAGCACGTATGGAAATTGTGCCGTTTATTCCTATTCAAAAATCAGCCATGGCAGATATTGTTCGCATCAAATTAAACAAACTAGTGAAGCTCATGATGCAGAATCAAAAAATCAATTTATTATACGATGATGCTGTGGTACAACAAATTGCTCAACGGTGTACCGAAGTGGAAACCGGTGCGCGTAATATCGATTATATTGTCAATAATACTATTTTGCCGCGAATTGCCAATGAAATTTTACAAGGTATGGCTGAAGAGACCAAAGCAAACACGTTTAGTATCGGCTTAGCTGAGGATGGTAATTTCACTTATAATTTTCACCAAGGATAATCCAAGGTGCAACTGCAAATAAAGAATCCTATTTCAGTGATAGAGGAGCTGCTGTCCGCGTCGATCGATATGGCTGCGGAAAGCCATTTGCCTCAATTGCTGGATAGGATTCTTAAAACGGTTTGTGAATTAACCCGTGCCGATGCAGCGTTGATTGCTTTGTTAGATGGAACCAAAAGTGGTCTTAATATTGAAGCATTCTATTGTGAACACTTGGAAGCACGACGCAACGATTATCAAACGATTCCTCTGAATATCAATGGTTCGCGCAATGACAGTAATGTTGCCGTGCATTGCGCCTATACGGGGGAAATTATTTCTATTGATGATATCTATGCCTATTCTGGCTTCGATTTTAGTAATCTGTATGAATTTGATCGTTTAACTGGCTATGAGACACAGTCCTTAATGACAGTGCCTATGGTCGATCATCAGGGTTTTATTGTTGGCGTACTTCAGCTATTGAATGCACAAAATCAAAATAAAACCCGTGTCATCGACTTTAGTCCATCATGCGAACAATTGGCCATAGGTTTTGCTGCACAAGCCGCTGTTGTAATAGTGAACATGCAATTAAAAAAAGAAAATGAGCGTCTAATTGCCGTGCTTAATCAAACAAATGAGGCATTAGAAGAAGAGAACAAACGCCTTAGAGAAAAAATCGAAGGAAGTTTTGATTTTTCACAAATTGTAGGTGACGGATCTGCAATGCAAAGCGTTTTCAATTTAATGCGTAAAGTTGTTAATTCCGACGCTACAGTGTTAGTGCGAGGTGAAACCGGTACTGGCAAAGAGTTGATAGCACAAGCCATTCATTTTAATAGCCATCGTAAAACTAAAGAATTTGTCGCGCAAAATTGTGCCGCACTGCCCGAAAATCTTTTAGAAAGTGAGTTATTCGGCTATAAAAAGGGTGCATTTAGTGGTGCAAACACTGATAAAAAAGGTTTGTTTGAACTAGCGGATGGTGGCACATTATTTCTCGATGAGATTGGCGATATGCCACTGTCACTTCAAGCAAAACTACTGAGAGTATTACAAGAAAAAGAAATACGCCCATTGGGGTCCACTCAAACAAAAAAAGTGAATGTAAGAGTTGTCGCAGCCACGCATAAAAACTTGAAACAAGATGTGACTGAAGGCAAGTTTCGAGAAGATTTGTATTACCGATTATCAATCTTTCCAATCGATTTACCTGCCTTGAGAGAACGCAAAGAAGACTTACCAGCATTGATTAAATATTTCATGGACAATTTTATTGAGAAATATCAAAAACAAGTACTGGGTCTTTCGCCCAAGGTATTAGACTTGTTGTCGCAATATCACTATCCCGGCAATATTCGAGAGTTGCGAAATATTGTGGAGCGAGCGGTATTATTGTGCGAAGACAATAGCAATATCATTGTAGAGTTCTTGCCAGAAGAAATATTTGATCGCCGTAATAATAACAAAACCCATCACAAGGCTGTGGCGAGAAAATTGCGTGGCAGTTTAAAATCGTTGGTTGAACACTTTGAAGCTGAAGTAATCGAGGAAAAACTCAAAGAAAACCAGTGGAATCAATCGAAAACTGCTGAAGCTTTGTTAGTTGCCCGTCGCACTCTGATTGAGAAGATCAATCGTTATCGCATTAGCAAACAATAGATTCCATTAAGCAAATGTGTCAATGGTATTAAATCCGCGTAAGCGTTCTTGAGCAGAAAAAACATCATGACTTTGATAGGCACCAAGAGCTTGCTGCACTTGCATCGGTAAAGGCGTGGCAGGTTTTGCCTCTAGTGTACGGTGATTCAACTGTGGTGAAAACTTGCCAGATTGAATTTGAGGTTTTTTTGCTTGGGAAAGCTTGAGTGGCAACTCAAACCTAGGGTAGGAATGCTTGGCTTTCGTAGTGTTTGCAGGAATTAAAGCTTTATTTCCCAGTTCATTTGTCGGTTTTATCGACATATTACACACTCAAGGTACTAAGGCATTGATTTTCAGCTAAATGCAGAATACTTGCCGTAAGCTGCAGTTTTTTGCCACTTGTCCACTACTATAAGCAAAAAATAGCTTTTGTCTAGTGTTTTAAACCAAAGAATTGAGTGAGAAACCGTAAATTTAAAATCGGGCTTGATGAATATTTTTTGCTTTATTAAAACCAAGCACGGTATCAAAGTTTTTGGTCGCACGGAAATCCGTGTTTTTAACATTGCTCCCATGTAAGTCCATGCGATGAACATTGGCGAGACGGAGATTGGCTTCGGTTAAATCAGCCATGACAAACACGCTCCAGCGAAGAATGGCATTTTCAAGGTTTGCTTCTTTAAGTGAGGCACGTTTAAAACTAGATTTTTTTAAGTTAGAGTTTTGAAAACTGGCTTGATCCATATTAGCCCAATCGGCGACGAGTAATTCGAGATTTGAGTCACTGAAATTGGTTTTGATTAAGCGGGTTTCTATAAATTTAACTTCACGTAAATCACTTTTATGAAAAATAGCTTCGCTAAAATCCGCTTGTTCAAAATTGGATGCGGTTAATATTGTATTATCAAATTGTGCTTTAAACCCGGAAGAATAACTAAAATCGACAAGACGAAAAAATGAATCACGAATAATGGCTTCATTCATTTTACTACGCGAAAGATTACTGCGTTCAAAATCACAGCGCTCAATCTGAACTTGATTAAGACTGGCAGTAATAAAATTATTGTTCTTGAATTCAGAATTGCGAGCAAACAAGCGGTCGAGATTGCTGTTGCTAAGATTGCTGTTATTCACTTTTGTCGATTCTAGCCAAGCTTCGGACAGCATGGCATTTTGTAGGTTGGAATTAATAATCTTACAGCGTTCGCAACGAACCCGTGACATGAAAGCTTCTTGCAACTGGGTTTGATTAAACGTCACTTCGACTAAATGCGCATTATCAAAACGGGCTTCACGTAAATCAACGGCAGTAAAATCCACCGCTTCCAAGTAAGCATCTCGAAAATCGGCTTTTTGCAAGTTTGAACCATGGAAGATGATATTTTTCAAAGTGGACTTTTTAAACTGAACTTCCAGCATTTCGCTACTATTCCAATCCACGTTTTCAATAACCCGGTCACTCAACTCCAATTGTTTAATTTTGGTCTTTGCGAGAATAATAATGCGGTCAGTGCTTTCCAGCGCATGCTCATCCAGACGAGAGCGAATGGATACGGCACTGGCTGGCGCAATATCACTATGAAAAACAATAGGTTGTTGGATGTTCTTGGTGCATGCAGAGAAACCAGCAATCATGCTGGTGAGAACAACTGAGTAAAAAAAGAGCAAAAACCTTTTCATCGTGGCATTTTACCATAGGGTGGCGCTAAAGATATGCAAATCAAAGAAAAAATTAGACTTTTGCTTGGGCAACCCGATCTCGAAGATAAACGGGCTGGATAGCTTCCACGGATTGGGCGTGTCCCAAGCTGAATTCTTTCTCTGCAATCAAGGCGATACTTGACGCAGTGGGATAACATTCAGCATTGAAAGCATCTAATTTGGAGCCTAAAGATGTTTGTAGGGTTTGTGTATAACTGGCCCAGGCACTGCCAGCGCCAAAGATTTGAGTTTGTGGAAGTGTTACTTGCTCGGGAGGGGAAAGCCGTTCTTCGCCAACGAGTTGCATAATGCTGTATTCATCCAGTTGATATAGACCCCAATAAACTTCATTCATACGAGCATCGATTGCAGCGGCAATATTTTTGTGGCCCCATTGGGAAAAAGCATTCTGCGCCAATGCTCGTAGGGAGGATACAGCGACAACCGGTCGGTCAACGGCAAATGCGATGCCTTGTATAACAGCAGTTCCCACACGGATTCCGGTAAAGGAGCCGGGGCCTCGTCCAAATGCTAAACAATCCATTTGTTCTAGGCTCATGCCAGCTTCAGCCAATAATTCATCACACATCGGAAGGATGCGTTCCGAGTGCCCTTGCGGTGTTAGGGCATATTGGCTACGACAGGCACCATCAATCCAAATCGCTGCTGAACAGGCTTCGGTCGAGGTATCAATGGCAAGAATGTTCAAGAGTCGCTGTCCTTTGCTGAAAAAATTGTTTGATGTCCTCAATCTCTGAGGTTTTCGGCATGGGTGGTAAACTAGTTAAGAACTGTTTGCCATAAGCTTTGGTGTTGAGTCGTGGATCACAAATGACTAAAACACCGCTATCTTGTTCTGTGCGAATTAAACGCCCCACGCCTTGCTGCAAACTAATAACTGCTTGTGGTAATTGATAGCTTTTAAACGGATCGAGTTTTTGTGTACGTAAATGCTGCAATCGTGCTGATAACACTGGATCTCCTGGCGAAGCGAATGGTAATTTGTCGATTATAACGCAAGATAAGGCTTCGCCTTGAATGTCTACGCCTTCCCAAAAACTTGCAGTTCCAAGTAATACCGCATTGCCTAAGGTTTTAAACTCATTGAGCAATACGCGTTTCGATTGTTTACCCTGAATTAATAACGGAAAAGCTAATTCCTGTTTAAGTGCTTCAGCTGCTAAATTTAACGCGCGATGGCTGGTGAACAGAAAGAATGTACGGCCTTGTGCAGCACGTATTATTGGCACAGCAATTTCTAATAGTTTGTCCATGTAATGTTCACTATTCGGTTCGGGCATTGATTGCGGCGTGTAGAGTAGCGTGTTTTTCACATAGTCGAAAGGACTGCCCCAGCGATAGGTGGTAGCGTTTTCCAAACCTAAGCGTTGTTGAAAAAAATCAAATTCACCGCTCACGGATAAGGTGGCGGAGGTGAATATCCAAGCTTGAGGAAAGCTCGATGTGGTTTCACGAAATAGGGTGGCAATATCTAAGGGGGTCATGTTAAATAAAAAATTATGTTTGCGTGTTTCTAACCAATGAATATTGTTTTCTGCCTTGCTTGTGAATTTTATTAATCGAGCTTGCAAGCTCAAGGCGCGTTGCAAACATTGTTCTAAGCTGCTTGATGCTGCAGCAATGGGTTCAAACGCTTCGATAAACTGTTCAATGCTTTGTTTAAGCTGTTGCAGTTGTTTAACAATGTCTGCATGGTTTTGTATATCAAACCAAGGGCCACGGTGAGGCACCGCGGGTAAAACGCGATGCAATTGATTGCATGCGTTAATGATAGCATCACATAGTCGATGTACATCATCACGAGATTCTAAGGCGTCAGCTTCGGTTTCGCTAATGGTGTCGCGGCAAAGCTCAATGAATTGTCTACCGCTAACGGTATCACTAAAAAATTGGCTGGCAATGTCGGGAAGTTGGTGAGCTTCATCTAGAATAATGCTTTGTGCCCCCGGTAATAATTCCGCAACACCTTCACCTTTAAGCGCAAGGTCGGCAAAAAATAAATAGTGGTTGACGATGACAAGGTCAGCAGCTAGGGCTTCTCGACGGGCTTTATTCACAGCGCAGGTATCAAAATAATCACAATCACTGCCAAGACAGTTATCACTGGTCGAGGTTACCAGCGGCCATACTTCTGAGTGATCGGCAATATCAGTTAGTTCCGCAATATCGCCGCTTTGTGTTTCACTTAACCATTGTTTGATTTTATGAAAATCACGCACAGCATAGCGTGAAACAAAACGACCAACTTGCTCATGTTTATAAAGACGATATTCACAAATATAATTTGCGCGGCCTTTTAATAGTGCAACTTTCAAGGGAGAGCCCAGTGCCTTTTGCACTAAAGGCAAATCTTTAAAAAAGAGTTGATCCTGCAAGGTGCGGCTACCTGTGGAGATAATGGTTTTGGCGCCCGAAATTAATGCAGGTAACAAATACGCCATGGTTTTTCCCGTGCCAGTACCTGCTTCACAAATGACTTTCTGCTGGTGTTGAATCGCCTGTAACACCACGTTCGCCATCTGAATTTGTTGGGGTCTGGGGGAAAAGCCAGGGAGAAATTCTACTAGTTGGCCCTGTGATCCCAGTAGCCGGTCAATGTCATCCACGAATTTTGAGAGCCTATTAATGTCTAGGCTGAATTATCGCTATCCTTGGCTTCACTTGTCCAGGCTAGATGGGCAATTTTCTTGAATTTTGCCAATGACATGGCTCCACGCTTCTTACGATTCGAGTTTTTTTGCTCATCAATCGCATTTTCCACGATTTCACGATCTGCTTCGTAGATTTCCACAGGTTCGTACTCGGCATTCATGATCACTAATACTAGGCTATCCCAGTCCTGGTCAGTTTTCATTTGCCCAATACGCTGGCCGCCCTTGGTTTCATCAAAAATGGCGCGACCTTTGATTTGAATACGTTTACCTTCACGTTCGCCGCGGCCTACCGCGTCATAACCACCAGGTTTGTCCTTCAGTAGTTCCAAGTCGAGTAGATTGGCGGCATCAAATTCGGCTATTTCACTGCTAATGCCCAAGGGATTACCAGTTGCCTTGCGATATTCAGCAGCTAAACGTCTGGCCTCAGTGATTAGTTTTTCGGTTGAGTAGACAGTCATGTTTGATCTTGCGCATCCCAATGTCGGTGTTCTTGATCATTTCTCTGTTCATAGACTAAAAATATTGAGCGCAAAGTAATGCAGGGAGTTTGCCAGGAGTAATGTCAATAATTTGACTTAGTAATTATACTGAATTAAGCTTTAGTGGATTAGTTTAATCATTACATTTGAAGAGAATGAGTCTCTAAACATCTGGTTGAGACATTTCTCATGTAACTGAATTGTAGACTGACCTTTAATCCAATCAAACTATTTCCACTTGAGTCTTTAAAGATCCTTAAGGATTGGACACTTTAAGCAAATAAAATTTTTATTTAATAACAAGTTTCCCTTGGGACTTTATTTTGCAAACAGGCTATAGCTTAGATTTTATACGATTGATTAAAAAATAATTAATCGTAGTAGAAAAGTGACATGCCTGTGAGAAATTAGAAGTAGATTGTATATTTTTTTAAACTACTATGTCTGATAGATGGAACTAACTGTCGTTATTTTTATAAAATCGATTTGTTTTTAATCTAAATGGAATTGGGTTAGTAGAAAAATGAGACCAGGACGTATTTATATATCACCCGGTTTGGCGCGACCACGAAGTTGCTGGGATTATTTTCTCCGAAAAATTGACACTGAAAACTGTTTTGATGTTCATGTGTTTGAATATCCTGGAAATGGAGGTTCAAATTTTCGTCGCACACCACTTTGTTATAAAGAAATTGTTAAACAATGTCGCCAGCACTATCTAAAAGTGCGTCAACAAGGCCAGGTGAATATTTTTTATGGCAATTCTTTTGGAGCCATGATTGCAATGCAGTGGCATCAGCTTTATCCAGAGGATTTTGACTATTTTGTTTTTACGAATACTTCTTTTCGATCACTCAATCATTTTACTCAACGTTTATTGCCGCGAAACTATCTTACCTATTTTACTTGGTTCTTCAAAAGTCGAGAACGTATCGAGGATGATATATTGCGCATGTCAATTAATAATCGTTTGTTACGCAAACGTCTTTCCCAGGAAGAACATATTCAAGAAGTTAAAAAAATAAAATTTTCTGTGCGAAACACCTTAACGCAATTAAGCCTGGCACGGCAAAGCCCACAGCCTATTCGGCCCACGGTGCCAACTTTATTATTAAGTTCATTGAATGATCGAGTGGTGAGTCATCATTGTAGCGATCGGTTATCAAAACACTGGGGCGTGGATTTACGTGTCCATGTCAGTGCCGGTCATAATTTAGAAGATGAAGATCCTGGCTGGGTGTTGAACCAGGTCAAACAATTTGTGGGAGTATGCGCACGATGATTAATCAACTTTTTGGAACCGGTCAGCCACTATTTTTCTTTCATCGAGGTGACGCACGAAATTTTCCTGAAAACTCAATGCAGGCAATTGTCTCGGCTTTGAATTCTGTTTCGCCTTACGTCGAGATTGATATTGTCGATTTTGTGGATCAGCAGCAAGGCCGTTTGGGTTTAATTTATCATTGCACCGATTGTCAATCGATTTTAGCCAAAAGCAAAAAAATTGGAAAATATTCATCATTGCAATATTTAAAAAATGCTACCGGATTGTCCAATGTGGTCACATTTATCGAGCTGCTGGATTATTTGCAAACACTGGAACAGAATTTTGTTATTAGTTTAGATATCAAAGAGGATAACCCAAATGTTGCATTGTCTTTTGGTCGATGGTTGGCAAGCGAGCTGATGCAGCGGAATCTCGAAAGTCATTTTATCATTTCCTCGCCATTCAAATTGGCCTTGGATGGCATTCGTCAGGTTTCGGAAAATGTTCTGATTGGTAGCATCGTCGTACGTGATCATCCGTTTATGAAACAAATTTCGCCGCTAATGACAATGTTGGACTATGATTTCACAAATCGTGTGAAACTGTTTATAAATTTTTATATTAGAAAAAAAATTAAAGCCTATCATCATGATTTGATTTTGTTTCCACTAAGTTTTATTTTGCAACATCCAGAATATATTGACTACTGGCGCAATAAACGAAAAACAGACTTGGTCGGTGCATATCAGGATAGTGATGATTTTGATGTGCAGCAGTTTGATATTCAAGTGCTGCAAAAACTTAATTGGGTTGAAATGCATGGGCGCTATTTTGACGAGTTTCAACAAGTGATTCAACAGCCAAAACTTTATTCTGCATTGGAAGCACCATGCGCTTAATGATAAAGAATATCTTACTTGTATATCCCCAGTTCGGAAAAACCTATTGGGGTTATCAATACATGCTGGATTACATAGGCAAAAAAGCCTTAATGCCACCACTTGGTTTAATAACCATTGCTGCAATGGTGCCCGATGATTATGAAATAAAGTTGGTAGATTTAAACTGTGAACCCTTATTACCCGAGCATTTAGTATGGGCTGATATGGTTTGTCTATCCGCTATGCTGCCACAAAAAACAGAAATGTTGAAACTTGCAAAGCAATGTCGACAAGCAGGGAAGTTTGTTGTTGCCGGTGGCCCCTATCCCAGTGCCTGCCCGGATGAATGTCGGGATGCTTGTGATGTTCTGATTCTGGATGAAGGAGAAGTTACCTGGCGTGAGTTTTTAAATGATTTGGCGACGGGTAATCTCAAAACCGAATATCGCACCAGTGAAAAACCCGACTTATCAAGCAGTCCTGTGCCGCGATATGATTTATTGAATATTGATAATTATGTTTATTTAACCATACAAATATCTCGCGGTTGTCCATTTCTATGCGAGTTCTGCGATATTATTGTTATGCTGGGACGAAAGCCACGCTTGAAATCGGGCGAGCAAGTGTTAGCAGAACTGGAAGCCATCTACCGCACCGGATATCGGGGTGGAATTTTTATTGTCGATGATAATTTTATTGGCAATAAAAAAGTCATTAAACAAATGCTTCCAAAGATACAACAATGGAATGATGATTATAAAAAACCGTTTAGTTTTGGTACAGAGGCCTCGATTAATCTTGCAGACGATAAGGTGCTCATGCAAGCGATGGTGCAAGCGGATTTTGTTTGGGTGTTCATTGGAATCGAAACGCCCTCCGAAGTTGGTTTGAAAGAAATACGAAAAACCCAAAATACTCGTTGTAGTTTAGTTGATCAAGTTGAAATTATTCAACGGCATGGGCTCATGGTTTACGGTGGATTCATTATTGGTTTTGATAGTGATGATGAAACTATTTTTCAAACACAAATCGATTTTATTGAACAAGCGGCTATTCCCAATGTAATGATTGGTCCGTTAGTGGCGTTGCCAAAAACACCATTGTATGAACGCTTGGAAAAAACCGGTCGACTCGTACACAGCGATGCAGACGAGGCGCGAACCGTTGCATCCGGTTATACCAATATACGCACGGTGATGCCCAATTTGTTATTGCTTGAAGGTTATAAGAAGATATTACAAACCATTTATCAACCCGAAGCTTTTTTTCAACGAACTTTAAATGTGTTTGCACGTTTTCCAAAAGACAAGCAAGGGCAAAGTTTATGGAATAAAATACGCCAAGGAAATTTGAGTAAAATTCATCGAGATAAGCGTTCTCGATTATTGTATACCTGGAGAGCGCTCAATAATCTTCGCCTCTTGTATCAACACATGCCAGTGGATTTTCGACGAGCAGCTTTCAAGTTTAGTGCGAAAGTCATCATGCGGCATCCAAATCAATTACATCGATTGTTTGCATACATTTTGTTTGCCTTTCACTACTATCAGTTCACCAATTGCCACGCAATTCCGAGTATTGAAAAGTTTATTGAAACAGAACGTTTGAATCCACAAATGCAAATACCGGTAAAAACCTCAGCCACGCATTCTCAAATAGAGGTGAGTATTGAATTCATGGATGTCAACTAAGCTTAATCAAACACACTGTTTTACCTAAATTTGACAATAACAACAATATGTTCCTCGCTATTTTGAGTTTAATTCTTAGACGAAATAACCGTTATACTGTTGATACTAGAACTTATTGCAGAGATACTACGACAATAATATTGTTTTAAAAGTTGCTGCTAATTTTGTTTGAATAGGCCAGCAGAAGAAATAGGTGAAAATTTGTCGCAAAAAAAAATTGATCGTTACTGGTATGGAAAACCACTAGACGTACCTTTATGGTTGCGAGCACTAACATTAGTCTTTCGTCCCCTGGTTTGGTTGCGACGTTGGTCATATCGTATTTTATTTTTTCGAGTATATCGCCCAAAAGTCCCTTTAGTGGTCGTGGGAAATATTAGCATCGGTGGAACTGGAAAAACTCCGATGGTGGTATGGTTAGTAGAATTATTTAAACGAGCAGGTTTAAAACCTGGGGTGGTTAGTCGTGGCTATGGCGGATTGGCTGAGAATTGGCCACAACAAGCTCGTCCCGATAGTGATCCAAAAGTCATTGGTGACGAGGCGGTTTTATTGGCACGTCGATGTTTGTGTCCGATGGCCGTCGGGCCAAACCGCGTCGCTGCAGTGAAAGCCTTATTAGAGGCTCATAAAGATGTAGATGTCATTATTTCCGATGATGGTTTGCAACATTACGCGCTTGGGCGTGATGTGGAAATTGTTGTCATCGACGGTGAACGACGTTTTGGTAATGGTTATTGCTTACCGGCCGGTCCTTTGAGAGAACCTGAAACCCGCTTAAAACAAGTGGACTTTAGGGTGGTTAACGGTGGTGATAAGCGTTACGTCGGCGAATACGCCATGAAAATCAAATCCGGAAAATTTATAAATCTGAAAAACCCGAGTAAAAAACTCAATATAGAAGACTTGAAGAGTAAACAAGTTCATGCAGTGGCTGGTATTGGTAATCCAGATAGATTTTTTAATCAGCTAAAATTAGCAGATATTTCCTTCAAAAAGCACATCTTTCCTGATCATCATCCTTTTAGTGAAGAGGATTTGAATTTCAAGGACGAAAAAATAATTCTAATGACAGAGAAAGATGCGGTAAAATGCGAGCGCTTTGCAACTGATAGACAATGGTATTTATCCGTTGAAGCAGAGCTTGATCCTAAATTTGCCAAAGCATTAATGGCGTTGCTAGAGAAATCAGCCGCCCGAAGGAAACAAAAATGGACCATAAATTACTCGATATCTTAGTCTGTCCCATCTGTAAGGGTGAGCTGGTCTATAAAAAAGATGCTAATGAATTAATTTGTAAACTAGACCGCCTGGCCTATCCCATTCGTGATGATATTCCCGTGATGTTAGTCGACGAAGCCAGAGAGCTCGGTGCCGAGGAAGAAGTCTAATTGTCTTATAAGATAATTATACCTGCTCGTTACGGCGCCACACGTCTTGCTGCCAAACCACTGCAACCAATTGCAAATAAACCATTAATTCAATGGGTTTATGAGTGTGCGCAACAAACTCAGGCAGAACAAATAATTATTGCAACTGATCATGATGCAATAGCAGACGTCGTACGCGGATTTGCCGCTGATGTCTGCATGACTTCGACAAATCATGCTAGTGGTAGCGATAGGCTCGCAGAAGTTGTAGCGCAGCGAAACTTTGCAGATGATGACATTGTTGTTAATTTGCAAGGTGATGAGCCTTTAATGCCGGCCGAAGTAATTGACCAAGTTGCTGCGAATTTAGCGTTGTTCAAACAGGCAAACACCGCAACCTTGTGCACACCAATTCAATCGAGTGAAGCGTTGATTGATCCGCATGTCGTGAAGGTTGTGCGAAATTTTGAAAACTTTGCCCTGTATTTTAGTCGAGCACCAATTCCATGGGATAGAGATGGCTTTGTACAGCAAGAACATCCAGTTAGTGCCGATTTGCATTTTCGTCATATTGGCTTGTATGCCTATCGAGTCGGCTTTCTTAAGCAATTTGTAAGACAATCGTATTCACGATTGGAACAACATGAATCGCTCGAACAACTACGCATACTTTATTATGGTGGTGTGATTCACTGTGACATTGCTTGCAAAGTACCAGGCCCCGGCGTCGATACTGAAGCAGATCGCATTGCGGTTGAACGCTTGGTCAATGGTAAATAGTCCTATTGCTTACAATCATAAGTCACTGTTAAAAAGTGATTAAGCTTAGATTAATAATATAAGTTTACCGTTGCTACAAGAAAAATAATCTTTATTGTGGGGGGGAGCCGTAAGCTCCTTGCGTAGTTGTAGCATAAAAAGAGGGCGCTTATGTCCACGCAGATTGGAGCACGGGGAAAAGGTTTTTCGCTCGTCTTATTGATGATTGCACTGGTTCTACTCGCAGGTTGTGGTGGTGGTCAAACCGCAAATACGCGTTCGTATCTAGTTAAATTTACCGTCAGTGGTTTAGTTGGTTTGAATCAACTCGTCATGGCAAATGGTAATGATCGTGTAACGGTTCAAGTCAATGGTGATTATCAATTTCCCACACCAGTAAAAAATGGTGAAACTTATTTTGTTACTGTTTCGCAGCAACCAACGAATCGTTTTTGCCAAGTGCAAAATTTTAGTGGCAAGATAAATCGTGCCGACACCAGTAATATTCTTGTCGTATGCGGAACCAATCAAGGTAGCACGGTTTCTGTGAATGTGACGGGTATGAATAACGTCGTGTCACAAATGACTAGAACCATGCGTATTGCACATGAGCGGGGAAGCGCCGCCAATCCAACAAATCCAGGTTACACTCAGATTGACACCATTGAAGTCAACTCTGACGGTCTGAAAAATTTTAATGCAAAAGTCGCCAGCAGTACTCAATATATTCATCGTCTACGAGTGGTTCAACAACCGTTAGTCAGCAGCGATGCAAATTTTGTATGTTCGATTCTGAATCCGGAACCGCTAAATGCAAATAGTACTCAAGCCTACGCAGTGACTTGCAATACAGGACAATTAATCAATATTAGTGTCAATGGTTTGAGTGGGGCCAACGGTAATCTAGTGATTAAAGATAATGTGGGTGGTGAAGTCTCGATTTCATCCTTTCAAACGCAAGCAACCATGCCGGTGCGTGTCGCGAGAAATATCAATCATTCAATATCGGTAAAAACTTATCCAACCGATCGTAACTGTACTATTCAAACATCCAGTCAAAATGTTGGAAATTTCGATATTAATTATTCGGTCAGTTGTACTGTCGGAAATCCACCACAAACACCAAATACCGGAACCGGTGCAGTTAATGCGCTCTATCCCGCAGCTCCGAATTGGAATGATTATGTGCAGAACAATGGCAATAATATTTTTTCTGCGAGCGGTACTTTGTGTAATGGCACAGAATTCAATCGTGGCTATGAAGCCTGTTTGCATGGCGGTGAAATGCGTGTTGCTGAAGTGACCAATAGTGGTGTCACGTCCTGTAACGGAATTACTGCTGAGGATAATTTAAAAGCTTTTGTTTGGAAATGTGACGATAGCCAATCCGGTAAACTGCGCTTTATTTCGGTTGGTTTTCAAAATGTACGTGATACTTCCACAAACCCAAATTTCCCAATCATTGTCAACCGTCCCATGGGGCTGAGTGATTTAATTGATTGGAATTCAGAAACTCAAACAGGCGGTACCCAGCGCTATCAATGGAAGTTGATGAGTTTAACGGTTAGACAGAACAGTAACTCGATTTTGCAGACCCAACAAGGGCGTTGGTGGACAAACAATATCGAAACAGTTCCCAGTTCGTTTAATAGCACTAGCGGTATAGCCTTGACTCAATCAGGTACTGTATACGTTGTTGAAAATGCCAATTGCACGAGTAACCCAGTGACTCAATACTATTTTAATGCAGATAAAATTGGCTTAGTAGTTAAAGATGATCAAGTCCTATGTGGGAGTAGTAATTTCTCTTCATACGACTTTATTCGAATTGCCAATCAAAAATTCGGTTGGTTAGAGGGGCAATTCAAGCCCAATAACGACAAAGCGGCAGTTATGATTTCGGGTAGTTCACGCTATAACACCTTACGTAATGTGACCGTGAGTAGCGCAGACGAAGCAGGCATTCGAGTGGTTGCTGATGGCAACCGTTTTGAAAATATACGTGCGCATAATACTAACTTTCTTGCACTCAATGAAGATAGTGGGGTTGGCGTATTTTTGGAAAATGCAAATGATAATAGTTTTGTCAATGTGTTTAGCAGTAACAACATGGGCCATGGGATTTATTTGAAGAATTCCAAGAATAATAGCTTTAGTGGTGTTACCAGTGTTAATAATGATCGCAGCGGTATGAAGTTTAATCTGAATAGCAGCAACAATATTGCGCGTTTTCTCACGGTGATTAATAACAAAGGTAACGAGCATGGCTTGGCCGTTGAAGGCAGTAATAACCATGTGCGTAATGCTAATGTGATTAATAATGACGGTGGTGTTAAGTATCGTGGTAGTAATCATCAATTGACGAATTTGGTGATTGCAAATAATGCCTATTCAGTGACTGATATTTCAATTGATCTGATGAATGCGACGAATATTTCCCAAAGTAGTATCAACGGTGTTTTGAAATATACCGGCACTTGTACAGTATCGCCGGTTACTGGGCAAGCGCCTATCACAGCAAACTGCGCAAAAACCAATTCATCGGATTTTCCTCAAGCTATCCAGATAAATGCTTCGCCAAACACTTGGTTTTATGATCAGCTACAAGGCCGCGACAGCATAAATGCAAGCGCTGGCAATTCCAATGGTCAGAACACTGTTAGTTTAATTACCGATTGGGGGCGTTTTGAAAATGCTTACCGTACATGGGCTCGCGAGAGTTCCAGCGCATTTCCATCGGCGTTGAATCGTGGTGCACTAACCGCAGCACAGGATAGTTTAAAAGTTTGGGATTGGCGTGTACGAAGCGCTGGCGGACAAAATCTACAAGACAACAATCTAGTAATGCCAAGTAGTGGTACCACTACCGTGAACCATGCATGGACCAGTGGTTCGGTAACGTTCTTGCCTTATGCCATGGAAATTGGCGGCAACCACAATGGATTGTGTGAGTCGAATGAAGTTTGTTTATACATGCCAAGCATCTCCAGTTTTCCTGGTGAGGGTGTGTATCAAGCGCAAAACTTCGCTGATGGCTCAATTTCAAAAGTCAGTTTATTCAGACATACAAATGCAATGGCCAACTAGGTCATTGTATTTTTCATTAATCAAGCGATAGAAAATTCAGGTTTTACCAGACGAGATCATCAGGGATAGGATGGTCTTCGTCACTTTGGTCTCCGCTATCATCGTTAACAAACAAAATCGCTTTAGGATCAAGTTCACAAAGATTTTTTGCTTGTTCCAATGTTAATAACCAATGGCGATCGTTACGCAGGATGATAGCAAATTCGCCCTTGATGATTTTTTCTTTCTGTGCCGTTGTGACATAAAGCCGTTTAATTTTACCATCAACCACAAAATTATAAGGTAGCTCGGCTTTGGCATCATTGAGTTTGTGTTCATTGATGAATGCTTTTATTTTTTCCTTATGAGCCTTGCGTTTGGCTTTTTCTTCATCACTGAGGCGAAAAGTAACCCCAGAAATCCCTTGTAAGTTAAAGTTTTCTTTTGGTTCTGCCTCTGGCTGCTTTTTGGTCTGCATTGCCTTTGGCTTGGATTTGGGCTTTTTATTCTTCGCTGGTTTAACCTTGGGTTTTTTCTTGGTTTGGACTTCGTTTGCCAAGCCAGCTCTAATTAGTTGTTCTTGAAGGGCATTTTTCATCGTTATTGGTCTTCAATGGTTTAGTATAAAATCAGATTTATGGTAGTGTTTAGGTTTGTCTCAATGACGGTTTATCTGCACTGAAACTTTAGAAATTCACGGTAAATTCTAGCATGCTTATTATCCTTAGCAAAATGGCAGCACTCATCGCCTGCGGCACTGTTTGGCGTATTATTTCGCCTGGTAAACTGGAACCGGAATTAGTGCGTAAATCCCTCGGTGATTTAGTTTACTTTTTACTCTTGCCTGCATTGGTATTAAAGGTTTTATGGCAAGCACCGCTTGGAATCGATTCCTTGCATATCGCAGGTTTGGCCATGAGCGGTGTTATTATCGGTGGTGGAATTACAGCCTTATTATGTTTTTTTCTCAAACTACCTAAACATATCGGTGGAGCCTTGATTCTAGCATCAGCGTTTCCAAATGCGACTTATTTAGGTTTACCCGTATTGCAAGCCACCTTGGGTAATTGGACTCAAGTGTTCGCTATTCAATACGATTTGTTTGCGACCACGCCAATGCTGCTAACCCTTGGCGTGATCATGGCGCAATATTGTGGTGGTCAAAAATCTGAAAACAGTATTCTTGCTGGTCTTATGCGAGTGCCAGCGCTTTGGGCTGCGCTGATTGCAGTCATTTTGAATATTTTTTCTGTACCGTTTCCACAAGTGCTAGAAGAATGGTTAGGTTTGTTGGCGGCAGGGGTATCCTTATTAATGTTGATTTCCTTGGGCATGAGTTTATTTTTGCCCGAAGACTCTGTTAAAAGTTTGGGTTATATAATGATTGTGGTTGTGGTGCAGTTGATGATTGTGCCAATTGGTGTGTGGTGGTTTGGTGGACAATTAGGTGTTGAGCAAAAAATTCTAACGGTGATTGTATTAGAAGCAGCAATGCCGAGTATGTTGCTAGGTTTGGTGATATGCGACCGTTTTGGTTTACATACTAAAACCTTTGCACTCGCGGTTACGATTACCACCGTTCTTAGTATGCTCACATTACCTATTTGGTTTTCTATTTTGCATGCGCAGCAGTTCAGGATGTAGTGTATGTATACCAAATCTTTATATCGTCTAAATCGTGTAGAAGAAGGTTGGCGCGGTAGTTTTAGCGCCATGGCCTGTCCGTGTGAAGTGTTTATGACGAACCCGTCACGTAAAAAAAGTGCACGCATGTTGGACTTGGCTTTTCATGAAGCTAAACGTATCGAAGAAAAATTCAGTCGCTATCGCGATGATAATATTATTTTCAAAATCAATAATGCACAAGGTGAAGCCATAAAAGTCGATGACGAAACCGCACGGCTACTTGATTATGCCGATCAATGTTTTCAACTTAGCGAAGGCAAATTCGATGTCACCTCTGGAGTGTTACGCGCCGCTTGGAAATTTGATGGCTCGGATAATATTCCAACTCAAGAAAGAATAAATTCACTTTTGGAGAAAATAGGTTGGCAAAAAGTACGATGGCAAGCGCCTTATGTGCAATTACCTGCAGGAATGGAAATTGATTTGGGGGGGATTGGGAAAGAATATGCAGTTGATCGTACCGCATTAATGTTGGCCGAAAATAATCAAGGCTCGGTGTTAGTGAATTTTGGTGGTGATATATTTGTTAGTGGACCGCGCGCAGATGGTAGCGAGTGGCGCATAGGTGTTGACGATGCGAAAGCCACGGGATTGCACAGCGTTGGTGAATTTCGTATCAGTCGCGGCGGCTTAGCCACCAGTGGTGATGCCCGTCGATTTTTACTCAAGGATGGTGTGCGTTACTCGCATATTCTAAATCCACAAACCGGCTGGCCTGTAAAAAACGCGGCACGTGCGGTAACTGTGCTAGCGGACACCTGTATTGAAGCAGGAATGTTAGCAACATTTGCAATGTTGGAAGGTGAGCTGGCGCGGGAATTTCTTGATGCCCAAGAAATTAATTATTGGTTGCAGGAATAGATTTGCAATTCAGTTTTTGTTCGTGCCTCATTTAAATCATTCATTACTCTAACTGACTTAATTCCTTCAATATATTCCAACGGTAAATGATGTTCCAAAGCACCTTGCAGCACGTGCTCTCGATACCAGTGAAAAGGTTTTAAGTTGGCTTCAATATGAGTTGCATAGTACAAAAATACTTCGACTAATTCATTGTGGCCGAATTGTACATAGGTAGTTTTGATCTCATAACCTTTGCCCAAGCCTTCAACTTTGTCTAACAAGGATTTTTCATGCTCCGCAATTTCATAAACAACGCCATAAATGAAATGTGCAGCAACGCCTGATTCGAATGCATCACATTTAGCTGAGCCATCGACCAAACTCTTCTTATGAAATTTCAATTGGTGATGGGAAAGTCTTGCAATTGCGATTGATTGTGCAGATGGAGCACGTGTCTTAAATCGTTTGCTCGACATATTAGAGCCATAAGCGAAATATAACATTTGAAAATAACTGAATTAATGTTCCGAATTAAAACGAGTTACATAACGAATATCATCATTCGTATTGCCCCAAATGCCATCGTCACCCGGCCCATCATAATCCACTCGCTGGGTTCGATTTGCATTATTATTATAATTTGTTATTTGGTAAACAAAATGTTCGTCATCGTCCGTAAAGCAAGTTTGATCTAAACCCGGTTTGTATTGAGTTGAGCCGATAACCAAATGACGATGGTCATATTTATAAACATGACAGATGGCAATAATATCATCTTCAGTTTGCCAACGGTTATCATCACCAGGCAGGGTGTACCATATTTCACGATCACGTAGTTGAAGCTCGTTGTAATAGAATACATGATAGTAACCGATTTCATCATCATTGGTATAAGGTGACAAATCAGCGCCAGCGTTAGTATAAAAAATATGGCGAACTTTTTGATGCATATTATTATAGATGTGCCGAGAAAAATGACGAACCACATTGTCTTCGGATTGTAACCAATTGCTGTCGAGTCCAGGGTTATCGTAACGAGCCCAACGAATTTCTTCGGGATTAGCTATCCAGCGCTGATCATAACTACTCATCACATCATCACTGGTAAACCATTTTCTGTCATCACCAAAGGCGCGAAAAAAACCTGTGCCTATGAGTTTACCAAACAAATCGTATAGTTCTGATTGGTAACTATGAACAATATCATCCTCATTTAACCACAAACCATCAACGCCGGGGCTTTGGAATGTGCTCACCCGCGTACGCATGCCACGTAAATCCTGATCATAACGATAAGCTGCAAATATACTATCGTCATTGTTTAACCATACACCATCATTTCCTGCAGCATGGTAGCGCAAACGATGGGTTCGCCGACCTTGGTGATCATGAAAATACCGATCATAGTATTCGATTTCGTTTAATTGGGTTTCTGCATTTTTCTTATAACGTTGGTAATAGGAAATGTCATTAAAATAGGTTAAAAATTTGGAACTATATTGTTTTTTATTGGCAAAGCGGCTGCTATCAACGGAGAATAGGTATTCATTGTCATATTCCAATGGATGTTGTGGTTGAACAACGAGAATTGAACTACCCGGTGTGTAATTCAATCCAAAATGAGTGGTGCCTGGTAATATCACCTGCGTTGGATCGGTGATGACAGTTTCTATTTTGATGTTAAAACTAGCGATATCGGTTTCACTTATTGGTCGATTAAACAATACAAAGATGTCACTAACAATAGGAATATGCAGACTACCGTTCTCAGGCGTAATGCTGACTACTTCTAGTCCACTATTACTAACTACGGTTTGAAATTCAATTGTATGGCTGGTTTGTTCCATGATATTACTGCTAATACTAAAACGATAAGTTGAGGCGAGATTAAGCGGCGCAGTAGAAGCGATCGTTAATTTTTGTTGATTAAGTGTGGGAGTAAAGCTGACATTATCGGACCCAGTATTGTTTATATTTAAATAGCTATATTGAAAACTTTGATATTCCAAATTCGTTACCGGACGGGAAAAATAGATTTGAATCTCAGACGTAATGGGCACAGCAGTGGCACCATTTTCTGGCGAGATCTGTGTAATTCGTAGTGGATTAATAGCCGAGGTTCTAAATTCTACTTGATGTTGAGTTTGGTCAGTGAGCAATTCGCTGCTAATAATGAAATGGTAAACATGATCGGCCGAGAGTGCGTTAACCGGTTCAATAATGAATTGATTGGCAGTTTCATTGAGTTTAACCGCAATCGAGACCGGTGCTGCCTGCTGAACATTGCCACCAAATTCTTTGATCTCATGTAATAAGCTAGTAAATGTGATTGATTCGGCAACGCTTAATCCTCGCGATAAGTTCACTGTAATTTGAGTACCAACATCAACACTGGTTTGTCCATTATAAGGACTGATATTCACAATCGTTAATGGATTGCTTGCTAATGTCTGAAATTCAACCCCGTATTGTGTTTGACCATCCAATACATCACTACTGATCATAAAACGATAAAAAGTATCACTAGATAAGTGTTGGTAAGGGGTGATAATAAATTGAGTGCGGGCAGTATTGACTTCAACTAATACGTCTAATTTTGCTGATTGCTCAAAACCGCCAAAGGAATTAATTGCCTGTAAACTGACACTAAAACTATTTTCTTCGCTTGGAATAAGTTGCCGTGAAAAATTCACGATGATTTTGCTATCTATAGCGACATCAACTCGGCCGTTTTCAGGCGAAATACTGAGTATCCGCAAGCTTAAATCTTGTTGATTTATTGGTGTGCCGCACGCACCTAGAAGTAGTAATACCAACAACACAAAACAGCGTTGTTTGAGGCATCCCATCCTCATTTTCCCACCCCGAATAGTAATTTTTTATAATGTTAATACTATTTATAGCACGAATTGGTTCCCGCTTCAGGAATTTGTTGTGTTTTAAGATAAGTTATTGTTATTGGTGTGCCAGGGTACGATCTTGCGTTCAAGCCAGTCAATACTATAGGCGAATAAAAACCCCAGTAGTCCGATTACAAAAATAGCGGCATACATAGCATGAATGGAAAAGGTTTCCCAAGATTGCCAGATTAAATAGCCTATGCCTTTATTCGCACCGGAAAATTCGGCAGCAACGACAATAACGAGGCTATAGCCTATGGCGAGCTTTAAACCGGTAAAAATAGACGGTAAACACGCAGGGAAAATCACATGACGGAAATATGCCCAGCCGCGAATTCGATAAACACTCGATACGTCATGATGTATTTTTTGTATGGAGTCAACACCGTGTAAGGTATTGAGTAAAATTAAAAAGAAACTACCGATGGCCACGACCATGATTTTAGACAATTCACCAATGCCAAATATCAACATGATCAATGGTAGTATAGCAATCTTAGGAATAGGGTAAGTGGCGGCTATAAGTGGATATAAACCTAGGCGAGTCAGGCGATGCAAACCCATGGCGATACCCAAACTTATACCAAAAAATGCACCTAAACTATAACCAAAAAAAATGCGACTCAGACTGGCAATGACATCTTGAAAAATGCCCTCATCGGGACTAATAAAAATCAAATAATGAAATATTGTCAACGGTGCGGGGAAGAAACGCGCATCAATCCATGCCAGTCGAGCAGCCAACTCCCAACCGCTTAAGAGCAGCAGCGGTGACCAAAGATACAACAGTCTGTTGTTAAACATGTGCGTGATCCGTGTTTGAGCCATAAAGTAAATCTAAAACCTGAGTGACCAATGGAAAAAAATTGCTTTCTTTGCGAGTCAGAATCGCATCTCTCGGGCGTGCTAAGTCGATAGTAATTTCCTGCTCAATTGTGCCTGGCTGATGATTCATGACCAAGATACGGTCTGCTAGCAGCACGGCTTCTTCGATATCGTGGGTGACAAACAAAACTGTCTTTCCACTATCTCGCCAAATTGACAATAACAAGTTGTGCAATTGCATGCGAGTTTGGTAATCGAGAAATACAAACGGTTCATCCATGAGTAACAAATCGGGGTCAATGGCAAAGCATCGCGCAATGCTGACTCGTTGACGCATACCGCCAGAAATTTCACTAGGATAATAATGTGCAAAATCGCTTAATCCCATGATGTGAATATATTGATTGGTGATTTCTATTTGTTTGTCGCTACTTAAAGACGAATTGTTTTTTAATATAAACAAAATGTTGTTAAAAACAGACATCCATGGAAATAATCCATGTTCCTGAAAAACCATACCGATTTTTTTTTCATTTTTTTTATTTGTGGCAAAATTTAATTCACCTTGTGTTTGTTTATCTAAACCGGCGATGGTTCTAAGCAGCGTGGTTTTGCCGCAACCACTAGGTCCGACGATACAAACGAACTCTCCAGCACTAATTTCAAAATTAATATTTTCATAGGCTTTAACTAAGATGTTGTTTTTTAAAAATGATTTATTGAGTTGAGTTGCTGTGATCAATTTTCGGCCCAAGGTTTGCAAATTCCAACTTAATGGCTATGCTTATATTTAAAAATGGATTTTAGCCTTTAATTAATTGTAGTAGAAGGCGTTTTTAAGTGACAGCCATTGGCATAGGTTTCAGGAATACCTTAAAAAATGTAAACAAGTGTAATATATAGGTTTTTAACAAGGTGTCCTACGGAATTCGCAATTATTTCGGTCTATGCTGTAAGCATTAAATGGCAAGGGGAAATAGAAACAGATGTTTACATTTCTCCTACTCAGTTTTTTAAGGGGTTGTCGTTAACCCTGACATGGAATGTGACAAAGCTAAAGGGGACAGTTAAATGAAAATTTCATCAAAGGCGCGTTACGCAGTAACAGCGATGATTGATCTGGCAATACATTCTGGTGTTGGTCCATTGACCATCGCGGGAATTTCACAGAAGCAAAATATTTCACTTTCGTATTTAGAGCAAATTTTTACTGAATTGCGTCATGCAGGTTTAGTCAAAGGTACTCGTGGACCTGGTGGCGGTTATCGTCTTGCTCGTCCCGCAGCGGATGTGACTATTGCGCAAGTCATCGATGCTTTAGGTGATAGTCATCCACAATTAGGACGTGGTGCTGATGGTTACGAGCCCAATGTAAAATGGGCCGGTTTAAGCCGTCATCTTTATTCGTTCCTAGATGGTATTACACTTTCACAATGCGTAGAAGACGAAGCCGGCCGTGAATTCTTCACTGCTAGTGACAACGAAGACTCAGACAGCACTAACACTAACAACCAAGTAGCTGCTGCATAAAGAATTCGATAAGCCCCGGGAGGAGGATATCGGGCAACACGGAGCCTAGCCGTGTTGCCTTTTTTTTATTTAAAAGGATTTAATATGCGTTCGCAAAAAATCCAATTCAATAATGCTCAAAACCAAACATTAGTCGCTTATATTGACTGGCCAGTCGATGGTAAACCTGTGGCTTATGCACTTTTTGCTCATTGCTTCACTTGCACGAAAAATTTAAAGGCCAACAGTTTTATTAACCGTGCATTGGTTGCACAAGGTATTGCCGTGATGCGCTTTGATTTCACCGGGCTTGGTGAAAGTGAAGGCGATTTTGCAGATACGAATTTCACATCGAATGTGAGTGATCTTGTTGCTGCTGCTGATTATATGCAGTCACAATGGCAAGCACCTGAACTGTTAATCGGTCATTCCTTGGGAGGCCCTGCTATTTTGATAGCGGCAACACAAATAGCATCCAGCAAAGCAATCGTCACCATCGCTTCGCCTTGTGACCCAGAGCATGTGCAACATCGATTAGCCAATGCTAAAACTGAAATTGAACAAACAGGTATTGCTCAGGTTAATATCGGGGGTCGGAATTTCAACATTAAAAAACAATTCCTTGATGATCTGCGGCAGCACTCGATGTTAGACACAATTTCGAATTTACAAAAAGCACTGTTAATTTTGCACTCGCCCGTGGATAACACAGTTGATATTGAAAATGCTTCGCGTATATTTAGTGCGGCTAAACATCCAAAAAGTTTCATATCCTTGGATCAGGCCGATCATTTATTAAGTTCAAAAGAAGATGCGTTTTATGTCGGACGAGTGATCGCCAGTTGGGCCGCACGTTATTTAGCTCTAGATACACGTAAGCCTAGGAAGCCAGAAAAAATAGCTGAACGAGTTGTGGTTCGCATTGCTGAGGATCATTATTTTACCGAAATAAATGCCAATGGACATGATTTAATTGCAGATGAACCAAAAAGTCTTGGTGGACAGAATTTTGGCCCAACGCCTTATGAATTGTTAATTGCCGCATTGGGCGCTTGCACTGCTATCACTTTACGCATGTACGCCGATCACAAGAAAATCCCTGTCGAAGAAATATGTGTGGTTTTGAAGCACGAAAAGATTCACGCGGAAGATTGCGATACCTGCCAGGGCAAAACTGGAAAAATTGACCATATTCAGCGGGAAATTGAAATAATCGGTGCGATAGACGATAAGCAGCGTCAGCGTTTGTTAGAAATTGCCGATCGCTGCCCGGTCCATAAAAGCATTAGGTCAGAAACACTAGTCACCACTCAATTGAAGTCGTAAGATAAACAAAATCGTCTTTAAGGAGATTGTCTGTGTTTCCTGATATTCACCCCAACGAAACCTTTCGTATTAAAGTTGATCACCTGCATGAGTTGTATGTAGAGGAGAGTGGTAACCCTGGCGGTATTCCTGTGGTTTTCCTTCATGGCGGTCCAGGGGCTGGTACTGAACATTATCACCGCCGTTTATTCAATCCAGAAAAATATCGAATTATTTTGTTTGACCAGCGTGGTTGTGGTCAATCCACACCTCATGCCGAGTTGGAAGGCAATACCACTCAAGCCTTGGTTGATGATATTGAAATTATTCGTCAATATTTAAGTATTGAACAATGGGTTGTATTTGGAGGCTCTTGGGGATCGACCTTAGGTTTAGTATATGCGCAAACCTACCCGAGTCGGGTGATGGGCTTAATTGTTCGTGGCATTTTCATGTGTCGACCTAAAGAAATTGAGTGGTTTTATCAATCAGGCGCTTCGCGAATTTTTACCGACTACTGGCAAGATTTTCTTGCGCCCATACCACAAAATGAACATCATGACCTGGTTAATGCTTACTACAAACGTTTAACCGGTGATGATGAAGTTGCGCAAATGGCTTGTGCCCGTGCCTGGTCAATATGGGAGGGGCGTACAGCAACCTTGTTATCGAGCAAACGTGTGGTACAACATTTTTCAGATCCATTTACTGCTTTGTCCGTTGCACGAATTGAATGTCATTATTTTATGAATAATTCTTTTTTAGAACCCGAGCAAATATTACGCAACACCCATCGTTTAATAGATATCCCTGGTATAATTGTGCAGGGGCGTTATGATGTGATTTGTCCATTTGAATCAGCCTGGGAATTACATCAAGCCTGGCCACAAGCTGAATTTTGTATTGTCGATGATGCGGGTCATGCCGCTTCTGACAAGGGTATTCTAGAAGCGCTGATACATGCGACAGAAAAATTGGCAAAACAACTTGAATAACGGAAAATTTTTCAATTAAATTTCAAGTAACATTGTTTGATTCAAACTATTGTCGCGATTCAGGTTTTTCTTCTATTAAGATTTAGCCTCTAAGCAAGCCACACAATAGTGACTTTCTGGAAAAAGTTTCAGCCGAGCGAAAAAGATTTCGTTTTCGCAGGATTGGCAAACACCAAAATCTTCATGATCAATACGCTCTAGCGCTTGAATAAGCAGATTTAAGCGAATTTTGGCGCTATTTAACGTGGTTTCATTTACTCCTTGTTCGGCAATAGCTTCCATGCGACTTAGGCGTCCAATTGCAACATCTGGAGCAATTGGCTTAGAATTATCGGCTAAATGTTGAATATGCTGGCTCAGCAATTCAATTTGTTTAATTAATATTTCTTCAATTTCAGATTTTTCATTGGGATCCATATTGGGGCTCATTTAGTTAGGCTATTTACCGCTTATAAAAATAACTGAAATAGATAAGTTGCGGAAACTATGGGTTATAATCGTTTCAGTTTTGCACAACTATTGCCGATATGCTCCTTGAATCGTTTTCAATGGAGCAGGTTCGACAATATGGCATACATCGATTTTAATCAAGAATTACATGTAGGTTCGAAGGTCATGGATCAGGAACATGCAGTGTTGATTCGTTTTATTAACATGTTGCATGAATGCACCCAGGAAGGTCATGATGATAAAACCGTGGGAACTGTTTTGACAGGATTGTTGGAATATACACGTACTCATTTTTTTGTCGAAGAAGAACTCATGCATGCCTACGAATACCCAAAATATAAAGAACATAAATCTGCACACGATACATTTAAATCCAAAGTAGTAAAACTAAACGATGAATTTCAGCGTGGTGATATGCAAATTACTTCCACTGTACTTGAGTTTCTAAAACAATGGTTGACCGAACACATTTTAAAAGTGGATCGGGAGTTGGCTCGACACCTTAATAGCGTTGGCATGGCATAGTTTTAAACAGGTATTCCTGTCGGTTTTCCATTGAGACTTTTTGTATTTTTCTTGCGCCAATACTCTGTAATTTCCGCTTCGCTTTTCGAGTTCAACCATTGTGTAAGTTCATTACGTTGTTGTTTAAATTCGAATAAGGGAACACCCATTCCACAGGAGCTTTGAACTAAGGCAATATTGAGTTTAACTATCTGTCGAGCGCCATTTTGTTGAGGAAAATATTGTACCCACTGATCCCATCGATCATTATTTGTGTGTACAATTTCAGCTTCTCCATAAAGTCGAAGGATTAATGGTTTGCCTTCAAAGGCACAAAACATTAGGGTCATATTTCTGTTCTCTAACATATGCGCTGCGGTTTCATTACCACTACCTGTTAGATTGAGCCACAACACGGTGTTATTATCGATGACACGAAGGCTATCAATACCTTTTGGTGATAAATTGATATGACCATTTGCAGGGGCGGTAGCAACAAAAAACATATGCTGCTGATTAATAAACTCAATATGCCGCGTTTCCAGCGCATTATATTGCTGTCCCATTGTTTGACTCCTAATTAGATGAAATAATATTATTTTGTGTTTTTGGATATTTATTATATGGGATTGATGTGGCAGAAACAAAAGAAAAATAAAACCTATGAAGTGCGTAGTGCCGGTGCGAGTGTGCGTTTATACACCAATGGCGTGTTTCATAGTCAATATAATCCAAATCATGTTTGGACCGGTACGCTGTGGGACTTAATGAGTCTACCAATATTTTTTTATCAAACCACACAAATCAAACGAGTGTTAGTTTTGGGTATCGGTGGCGGAACAGTTCTGCGTCAATTGGATGTATTACTACCCAAAGTGGAAATTCATGGCGTGGATTTAGATCAAACACATATCCAAATAGCGATGCGATTTTTTAAACTAAAAAGAAAAAATATTGTGTTACATCATGCTGATGCTCGAGAATGGTTAAGAGACTATAGTGGTGAAAAGTTTGATTTAATAATTGATGATTTATTTTCGGATGAGCAAGGGGTCGTGCAACGAGCGATTGCAGTGAATGACGAATGGCGTAACTATTTGCTAAAACAACTTGCGACCAAAGGCATACTCGCTATTAACTTTTTGTCGAATCGGGAATTAGTCAATTCTGCAATTTATCAAACACCATTGCACCAACAAGATTTGCGGCAGTGTTATCAGTTTCGCACACCGTTGACCGAGAATACGATCGCCGTTTTTTTAACACAAGCCTCTTCTATTTCTAATTTAAAAACTAGGTTGCACCAGACCTGCGAACAACATCAGCTCAATGCTAAACGTCTACGATTTCGTGCAAAATGTTTAATTCCATAAAAAACCGCTCAAATAGAGCGGCTCTAAGCTGTTGGTTATATTTTAATATTAAGGATTAAACAGTTCCACCACGCTCAATGAGCAAGGCACACTACTATGACAGGCCAGAGCAATTGAAGTACTAGTGATGCATTGTAACTCGACATTATGACTGCCTGCAGGAATGTTTGTATAGACGCGAGTTTTAGTAAATGGCGTCCAACCGGCAGCGGTGTTAACTACACCTTCTTTCCAGGAAATACCGTTCGGATTTGGATCAAACATGCCACTATAACCTCCAGCCCATTGGCCATCAATTAACACTTGGCAACTAGAATCGCCACCACCGGTGAGATATACATTAGTATTCACCATCAGCGGACCACCTTTGCTTTTAATGGTCATGCTTGCATTTGCTATGGTCGACCAGCTGGTATGCACAAGTGCATGGTTATTCCAGTTTTTTGTATTTAGAAAAGCTGAGCCAGAGTCACCTTTTTCACCTTTAGGTCCTTGAGCTCCGGTTTTACCGATTGGGCCTTGCGCGCCGGTGGCACCGGTATCGCCTTTAAGCCCTTGTGAACCTTGTGGTCCAATCGGACCGGCAATGCCTTGTTCACCTTTAGGTCCTTGAGCTCCGGTTTTACCGATAGGGCCTTGAGCACCGGTATCGCCTTTAAGTCCTTGCGGACCCTGTAGTCCGACTGGACCGACAATGCCTTGCTCACCTTTAGGTCCTTGAGTTCCAGTTTTACCGATAGGGCCTTGAGCACCGGTATCGCCTTTAAGTCCTTGCGGACCCTGTGGTCCGATCGGACCAGCAATGCCTTGCTCACCTTTAGGTCCTTGAGTTCCAGTTTTACCAATAGGGCCTTGAGCACCGGTATCGCCTTTAAGCCCTTGTGGACCCTGTGGTCCAATCGGACCGGCAATGCCTTGCTCACCTTTAGGCCCTTGCGCACCAGTTTTACCCATAGGGCCTTGCGCGCCGCTGGTACCAGTATCACCTTTAAAGCCTTGTGGACCTTGCGGTCCGACTGGACCGGCGATGCCTTGCTCACCTTTAAGCCCTTGAGCTCCGGTTTTACCCATAGGACCTTGGGCACCCGTATCGCCTTTAAGCCCTTGAGGGCCCATCGGTCCAACTAGACCGGCTTTACCTTTGGGACCCTGAGGTCCAACAGCACCTATGGTGATGTCGTAGCGTGCATAAATATGTTCATGATTGAATAAACGGTACTCGTGATGTTTACGTTTAGCTTCATGTTCATGGCGCTTGGCAATCAATAAACGATAATCACCGGCTAAAATACCCGGAGGAAGTGCAGCGACAATTAAATCGCTTTCAATTGTTGATAACATCAACTCTTCATCCGCAAGCATCATAATTAAATTTTCATTACGATTTAAATGCTCGCCTTGCACATAGAGCTGTAAACTCACCATATCAGCATAAACTTTGGTAATGACTGTTTTATGATGCTTTTTATGTTTATGTTGATGACGATCATCGGCAAGTGCTACTGTACTAATCGTTAACGCAAGTAAACACAGAAACAAACGAAGGGGAATCAAATTAATATTCATTTTATTACTCCTCAAAAACGCATCCCTTGAGAAGCCAATACAATTGAAAAAACCTCCATGTGCTGTTCAATGACTATGCATATACTGTAACTGAGTTACTATGCAAATGCTGTTAACCAGTGCGCCGAGGTAGGCATAAATTATGAAGTTGTGAACTGGGTTCGATTTTTTATTTTTTAAAAATGTTAGCAAAACCCTTGACAGGGATTTCACTTAAAATGCTAAATTTAATGTCAAGGATGATCATCACAAAAAAAAGCCGTGCTCACATAGAACACGACTTTGATGTAGTTTGTAATGATTATCGTTTATAAACCAAATGGATTGTTTTGAACACCATCGAGTATTTGAATAATATCATCTTCAATAATTTCTTCGATTGTGGCGTTAGTGCTGTCATAAACCTTGGTCAAAGCGCTGCTAGAACCTAAGTAAATATGAGCGCCGGTGGAGTCTATATTGATGGTGCCTAAACCATAAGATCCCACATGAACTTTATCAAAGGCCCATGTTGCACTTGTACCCACAATCGTTGTCACTAAACCATTAAGTGTGCCTAAGCTTCCGTTATACGAGGTAACGTTGGTGTCATATACCATGTTGTTACTAGCATTCACGCCGATTGTTGTTGCCAACATAATGTCAGCGCCCTGAATTGCCTGACCAAACGTTTTGCTGGTGGAGGTAGTTGCGCCAACCCAACTTGCAGTTCCATATATGGTCACTGTACTGACTTCAAAGTCGCCAGTGTAGGCAGCATAAGAAGTATTATCAGCTTTTACTTTCGCGGCCACCATATCATTTGCAGAACCACCCATATCAAGATCCGCCAAATAGCCGAAATAGATCCAATCTCCAATAACTGCAGAGATTTCTCCTGTAGAAATATCGATGACTTGTGCTGATCCATCCGTGAGTTCGGTGGCATCATCCAATTCGATTCCATCAATTGTTGTTTTGGCAAAGGAATAAATGTTGTTTCCATTGGTATAAACAACATGATTGCTGGTTAAATAAAGATTGCCCGATAGTATAGTGCTTTGGGGCGTTAGCATGAGTGTTGAAGTCGTCTCGCTACCATCAAGTTTTACTCGATACACACCTAAGGTCGCACTTCTAGACCAATAAAGATAAGTACCATCACTCATAAAGTTGGTTGCCGTGGTATTGACATTTGGTGTGGTAATTTCTGTAGCTGCAAGTGTCGAGGAATTAACATGCCACAAAGTGGTGTCATCAATCAAGAATATTAAGTCGCCGTTACTGGAGCGTCCCACCAAGTCGACTTTTGAACTAACCGCCACGCTTGGTGTTAAATCACTCGCGGTATTTGACGTATCGAGTGAGGTGACCGATTGCAAGAAATTCGAATTTTCAATCAGGAACATGCTAATCGCGCCTGTGGATTCATAAATTGCCGCTACTGGTTTATAGGCAGAAACCGGTGCATCCGTATCGGCTGCACCCAATGAAGTGAACATATCTGTGCCACTGCCACCACAGGTGTTGGTAACATCCGACTCATAGACAATAACGCTATTGGCGACATTGGCGTAGTCTGGAAAAATATCAAAGCTACCTGAACATGCATTTAGTTCGCTAGAAATTTGGGAGACGCTGCTTGAGCCACTAGCGATTGCATTCATTTTTAATAATTTTCCAGATTTCGCGCTTGCAGTGCTAGTAAACAAACGACTATTGATATGAATATTGCTTAATACACCGGTATTATATTTGGCTGAAGGAACTGATACTTCAAACGTATTGTGAGTCGTAGTAGCGGTACTACTCACTTTAAAATTTGTGCTGCCATCTGCTTCCGTAGCATCAACTATTGTTGATGGAGCACTGGGATTAAGCATTTTCATATCATTGCTGGCATCAAAAAACGCAAGATAAAATGAGGTTAGCGTCTTTCCGCTGCCAGCGGGGTCATTATCACTACTGCTACAAGCACTTAGTAAAACTAAGACACTTATTGCAGCGCTTACTAGCTTATAGCTTTTCATGGTAAAATTCCTCGAGTGTTTATCTGGGGTGATGGTGGAGTCTATTAAAGACTTGATACAGATTACGGCTGATTCACTTGGGAAATTTAGAAAAATCGAAGGTTTTCTATAAGATTGTTAGCAATTGTGCAAATAAAACATGAAAACAAGTCGGGTTTTAAAAAAAACCTATGTCGATATAGACCTTCGCATGTGAATCCGAGTTTATTTGGCCAATGTGAGATGTTATAAATTGACCGAGCAAAAACTAGCGTAATAGCATTTGTATTTACTCTGAATTAAACGTTAAGAAAAATCGGCTGCCTTGACCAACATGACTTTCGAAACCTATTTGAGCATTCATTGCTTCCGTGAGACTTTTGCAAATCGCCAAGCCGATGCCAAAACCAATATTCGTATTGCCTTCAATACGTTCTAAGGGAGTAAATAGTGTATCAAATTTTTCTGGTGAGATACCAACACCATTGTCTTCAATCGTAATGCGTATTTTTTGTTGAGCCAGTGTTTCACAATAAATTTTAATGCGTGGCTGCACTGGTCTGCTGTATTTAACGGCATTATTTAATAAATTCAATATAACTTGTTTAAGAAATTTTCTATCCGCATAAATACGTTTTGTGTGCGGATTTAATAGTGGTAATTCAATCTCAACACCAAATTGTTCAGCCATGGGGCGAATTGTTTGAATCGTTTCAGATAACACATCTTCAAGTGAAATCATTTCCATCTGAAATGAAAATTTACCTGATTCTAAATCAGCAATTTCCAGTACATCGTTGATTAACGCTAAAAGTTGATGACCCGCGTTGAGAATTTCAGCGACAGAGTCTAGTTGTGTGCTATTTAATGGCTGAGAATTATCGTGTTGTAATAATTGTGCAAACCCCAAAATAGCATTTAATGGTGTGCGAAATTGGTGACTCATGCGAGATAAAAAGTGTGACTTTGCTTGGTTTGCAATATCGGCTTGTTCTTTTGCCTTTAGCAGTTTGAGTTCGGCTAGTTGCCGCTGTTGATTTTCAAGTTGCAATTGATGATTGCGATTTTTTAATTCCTGTGTGCGCTGTATGACCTTCTCTTCAAGATTTTCATTTAGCTCTTTTAGTGTTTGTTCCAAATGTATTCTATCGGTAATGTCACGACATTCTGCAACTGCCTGAGCAATCTGATCGTGCTCATTAAATACAGGCTTTATAGAAAAGTCATAGGTTTTTAATAATCCATCATCGAGTCTCATTTTTAGTTCTGTACGACCAATTTTATTGTGAAAGACATTAGCCAATAAGTTTTTAAGCTTATTCATGTCATTTTGAGACGAACGAAACCAGGGAGAGTCGAGTAAGGATGTATTTAAAATTGAAGATTTTTCCAAATCAAACATTGATAATGCCGTCTGGTTGACCTCGATAATGTTTTGCTTGCTGTCGATTAAAAATGCCCATTGAAAACTCTGCTCGAAAATAGCTTCTAGTTGTTTGTTGACAATAATATTTTCAATGGCCAGTTGCTGATTTTCAATATGTCGGTTAAGTGTATTAATCAGATAGACAGGATTAATGGGCTTTTGAATATAATCCTTAGCACCAAAACGTATGGCGGAGATGGCGTATTCCGTGTCCCGATAGGCTGTCATCATAATGCACACGATATTTGGATTGATTTGTTTAAGAATCGGTATTAGATTTAAGCCATTGTCATTGCCAAGTTTGATATCAAGCAATGCAATATCTGGCATGAAGTCTTGGGTTATAGTTTTTACCTCGGCCACGCTGGATGCAACAGCGATTTCAAAGTGTGCTTCTTCTAATTCCAATACATCCCTCAATGAGTGGATGATGTCGATATCATCATCGACAATTAGAATTCGAATTAAATGCACTAGTTTGGAGCATTGGGAGAAATTAATTGTACGACTTAACTGCATAAGGATACCACTGGGATTCTGATAAATTTCATTTCCATAATCATACCTAGCTTTTGAAAAAAATTGCAACTAATCACTTTTTCCACTTTGGGTTCAGCCCGCTAATTTTTGTATTGCTGAAGTTAAATCTTCGATGTTAAAAGGTTTATACAAGCACCCCGACACTTTTAAAGACTTAAAAGATTCAAGTCGCTGATCCGGGGTCTTGTTAAGTTGTTTTAAAACTACCATACGACTGGAAGGGAAGTGTTTTTCAAGTGTTTGTAGTTGATTAATGCTATAGATTAAAGGGGTTTGGTTATTAAGAATCACGTTATCGACATTTTGATTTGTTAGTTCCTTTTGCATTTCATTAATGACAATGGATTTCAGTACACTTGATTCTGATAGTTGTCGTTGTATGCTTTCAATTTTTTGTGCGTCGCCAGTAATCACAAAAATGCTAGATACGGGCGAACGTTCTATTTGTGAAACCAAATCGGGGACTTCATAGTGCTCGACAAACACGTGAATAGATTTATCACTAACCAAATTCTCAATAATTTGTTCAATACGAAAACCCGTCATCATAATTATTTTCGCTTGAGATTGTTGCTCGAGTGCCTGTTGTAAGATCTGCATACCATTAATGTCAGGTAATTTAATATCGATGAACATAACATCAAATGATTCTTTGGTGATTAAGTCCATGGCGTCCCGACCGTTATAGACCACCTCAATATCATGTTCGTCTTCTAGTAAGTCATGATATGCGTCCGCTAGATCAGCATTATCATCGACAAAGAGTATTTTCATGTGTTCCTCACGGGTTTATTTACCAAAGACCAAAAATATGTCTGTAATATTATGTTTCGTTATGGGTAAAGGGCCAAAACAGTATCGATTGACATTTGAGTAGGCCTTATAGTTCCAGTTATTATTGGTTGTAGTAAATAACCTACAAGAATTTCCAATGAATGATCCGGTAAGTTAAGCTCAATCTAGTGCCTCATACCAATATAGCATCGTTTATTTTTGAACTGAGATAAAGTGGGAAATGTAAAAAACAATTAAATAACTGAATTTGGTTGATAATTATTAACAGATTGGTAAGGGAAAAATTTGTATTTGATTGTTTTTCATTGATCGCTGAACCTGTTGTAGTTCAGTAACAAAAATGAATTAATGGAATAAATGTAAACAATGTTGCGAGCGCGGACGGTCTGTGAAAGTGATAGTTTCTGTCCGCTCTTTCTAGCGGATGTTACAGAAATAGTCTATAAACACGAAACAATCTTTATCTGCGTGATAAGAAGTTAGAGTGAAGTTGATCGTGCCTAAACCCATGGCACTGTGTATTTGAGATAGCACATCTGAGAATATGACACGAATAAAGACTAGAAGCTTTTAGGGGTAACTAGTATGCGTAGTGCTTGGCAACGGATTTGAAACAGCGATTAGACAATGATAATTAGTTAGGGAATGTCTTTTATTGAAGGATGACCAAATGTTGAGAATTGGCCAAAATCATTCTGAGTTAACTGATCGTCAAATGATCAGAACCATGTATGGTGTCGTGTTAATAGCATTTTTATTGCCACCATTTATTGGTGGGTCGTTAATGGCGTTTTTGGGTTTCTACCCAATGCCAGAATTCTACGCAGTATTTTTGAATTTAGGCGGTTTGTATGTGTTGGCTGTAGTAAGTGTGGCGTTGTTAACGGTCGCACCTATTTTCCGTTATATTAAATATCTAACTGAAATACCAAAAGAAGAAGCGGCTGTTAGAGCCGAACGTGTATTCTCACGCTCTTTGCCAATCATCGTTTTTATAGTTAGTGTGTATTCAATCGGTGGTGCCTTAGCTGCCGACAAATCGCTGCAAAATATGGGATATAGTGATTACACCTTACAAGAGCAACTTTACCACCAATTTGGTTTGATTCCTGTGGTTTTATTAACATCTTTCCCTTTATTTTTCTACTTTGCCGATCAATTAGGACGTTATCTCGGACCACGCGGAATTATTACAAATGCCATCCCCCTGTGGATAAAGCTGATGATGTTAGGCATCGTATCACCGGTATTGATTGATAGTTTAATTATTGGTTATTACTATAACCGCACAGGTTATTTCCAGTTTGAAACATTCGGCATCTGGTTTTCTTTGATCTTACTGGCTCTAGGTGGTACCTGGATGGCGTGGCGAAGTTTGAAACAAGGTTTACATCCCCTGCATCGTTTTACCTCTGATGATTTTTTCCATCAGGGCGCATTTGATGAGTCAATACCAGCACTCTCGTTGGATGAATTGGGATTGCTTGCCCTTCGATACAACCAAATTAATCTGCAACGGGTTATTTTGAATAATGAATTACAACAAGAGCGAGATTTTGCCACCAGTCTAGTAAATACCGCCCCTGTGATTGTTTTGGTGCTCAATCCACAAGGTTATGTTGAATATGTTAATCCATATTTTGAAACTATTAGTGGCTATCGACTCGATGAAATCAAGGGTAAAGAATGGTTTGAAACATTTTTGCCTGAACGAGATAGGCAACAGATTCGCGAGTTATTTCAGCAAGCCACGCATCACGTTTCCACCCTGGGAAATATCAATTCAATTGTGACACGAAGTGGCGAAGAACGAGATATTGAATGGAATGATCAGCCTATTGTAGATCATCAAGGAAAACTAGTGAGTTTGTTAGCAGTAGGATTGGATGTAAGCAAACGCATGCAGGCGGAAAAAGAGCTGCGAGAGAGTGAAGCTCGATATCGACGTGCAGAGCAGGGAACAAATGATGGTTTATGGGAATGGAATATTGTCACGGGTGAAGACTATTTTTCCCCGCGTTGGCTAGCCCTATTAGACTATAAACCGGGTGATTTGAAATATCATGTAGATACATTTATTGATTTAATTCATCCTGATGATAAACCTATGGTTGAACAGGCAATGATGGCTCATTTGAATAACAATGAACCATATAGCACTGAAATGCGCTTGCGAAAAAAGTGCGGGGAATATTTGTGGGTCCATACCCGTGGTCATGCCGAACGAGATGAGCAGGGACAAGCAACGCTGATGTCTGGATTCATTACGGATATAAGTGAGCGTAAACGAAATGAACAAATATTAGTTAAACAAGCAACCATTATTGATCAAATTCATGATTCAGTTATTTCAACTGACTTGAATGGAAATATTACTAGCTGGAATAAGGGGGCAGAACGAATTTTTGGTTATCTTTGTGATGAAGCAATTGGGCGAAATATTTCCATCGTGTACTTAGAAGATGATCAACAGAAAATACAAGAAGATGTGATCGTAAAATTACAGCAGGATGGTGAGCTTGAAATCGAACTTCAAATGGTACGTAAGAACCGAGAGCAATTCATTGGTCTTGTATCGTTGTCTATGCAATTTGACGCAGCAGGTCATGCGATTGGAATGATCGGTTATGCGATGGATATTTCACTAAGAAAGAAAGCAGAGGCAGATTTACAATCAGCCATGGCTTTAAATGAACAAATTGTAAATACCTCACCCATTGGTATTTCCATCTATAAAGAAAACGGTGACTGTATTGCTGCCAATCAAGCTTTAGCCAATATTATTGGCGCAACTAGGGAGCAGCTATTACAACAAAATTATCTTCGAATTCAATCCTGGAAAGAAGCTGGATTGCTGGAATTAGCGAGGGAAGCAGTCAATACCGGTGAGAAAAAAAGAGGTGAATTTGAACTAACCACAACTTTCGGAAAACATGCGGTGTATGATTGCATTTTAGTTCCATTTAATCAGTTTCAGGATTCGAGTTTATTGCTTATGGTTGATGATGTAACTGAGCGTAAAAATGTAGAGAAAGAACTAGAAAGTTATCGAGAAAATCTCGAAGATTTAGTGGATGCCCGTACACAAGCATTACGTAATGCGCAAGATGAATTGGTTCGGAAAGAACGCCTAGCAACCTTAGGGCAGCTAACAGCAACGGTGTCCCATGAATTGCGCAATCCCCTAGGTGCAATGCGACCTTCAATTTATTTAATTAAAAAACGCCTGGCAGATAAGGCCGATGAAAAGCTCTTATCCGCATACAATCGAATTGATCGTAATATTAGTCGTTGTGATCATATCATTGATGAATTACTCGATTTTACACGTATTGCAGAACTTCATCATCATCCGGTTAAGGTAGATCGTTGGCTCTCGACCTTGATTGATGAGCAAATGATACCTGCCAAAGTGCAAGTGGATAAAAACTTTACTCTGCCTGACTACAGCCAAAACATGGATACCGATCGTCTACGACGAGCGATTATCAATGTCGTGGATAACGCCATACAGTCGATGACAGACGATACCCAACAGAACAAGCCAACACGCCCTGCAAAACTTCAAATAAGTACAAAGTTGAATGAAAAATTAAAACGCTTAGAAATTATTATAACTGATACCGGCAGTGGTATTGCCAAAGAAATCTCGTCAAAAATATTTGAACCTCTGTTTTCAACCAAAGGTTTTGGCGTTGGCTTAGGTATGCCAACGGTTAAACAAATTATGGAGCAACATCAAGGCGGAATAGAAATTGAAAGTGAAGTGAATCAAGGTACTCAAGTCACACTTTGGATGCCTTGTGATTTACTGAAAACGAAAAGTGAAACTAACGCAGCTTAATCGATTAACTAGAAATAATTGAACGATGAGGGTTTCATGTTCATGAGTCGCCTCTTTTTTGATCGACGACTCATGAATCCCATTTATTTGTTAGCGAGGGTTCTCAACAATCACTTTACGTACAAACTGAAGTACGTCTTCAATTTCTTCTGCGGTGATTTGTTCGCCCCATATAGGCATCACTTCTGAGCGTCCCATGGCTTTACCGCCCATTGTGATAATACTGCGCATATACTCTTCATTCTTATCACTTTTGATTAGATTTGCTGGTGGCGGATCATAAAGCACTGATGCGCGACCTTTGCCGTTTCCCGTAACACCGTGACATAAAATGCAATTAGTGAGGAAAACGGCGCGCCCGCGCTCAATTTGATCATTAAGCACACCCAAATAAGCGACCACATCCTTGATTTGCTCTTCAGAAAGCTCATCACGCCAAGGTGGCATGAATTTGGATTTACCGATGGCTTCTCCACCTTCGCGAGTGATTTTTTCGTAATAGGCGGTGTCGCCTGATTTGATCATTAATTTCTTACGATCATAGAGTTTTGCGGCTTTGGTATTGCCTTTGCCATCCTGCCCATGACAAAAAGAACAATAAGTACGAAACACAATTCCACCACGAATCACAGGTTTTGATTTTGCTGAGCGAACATCGCGGGCTGAATCTGCGGCCATGAGTGGGCTGCATAACATTGCCGTCATCAATAGTAATAATAAACTCAACAATACACGCATCATTTAATTGTCACTTCAAGAAACATTTGAGGATGAATCGCACATTCGATTTCCGCAGTACCGGCTTTTTCAAAAGTGACTGCTTTCGATTGACCGGCGGGGTAGGAGCCTAGGTCAAACGTTTTTAGCGCTGACAATGAAAATATATTATGAAAAAAGGGATCTTCATTTCTAAAATTAATTTTGTCACCTTTCTTGATTGTCAGTGATTCTATTTTTTTACCATTCATAACAAATGATTTATCTTTTTGGCCAACGGTAAGGTCAGCAGCTAAACTTGTACTCGAAAAACAAAGTGCAAGCAATGGGACAAAAAATATATATAAAAATTTAGCTGGCATGCTTAGCTCCTTAATCGCATTAGTTGACAACGGGTAGATGGGGGACGGTTATTTTCACAGGTTTTCCTGTGAGCGATTTGAGAAATTCGATCAAATCTTTCTTTTCGTTTTTACTTAGTTTCAATGGCTTCATATTCGGTGATAAACCCTCAACCTTCTTACCGCCTTTGTTATAGTGTTCAATCACTTCTTCCAAGGTGAAGAATTCACCGTTGTGCATATAAGGAGCCGTTAGCGCGACATCACGTAGCGTAGGTGTTTTGAATGCACCCTTTAATACTTTAATGGGTTTTATGGCAAAACGGCCTTCATCAGTGTTTCCTTTCAAACCAATATTATGAAATCCGTTGTCAGAAAAATTAAAGCCATCGTGACAGGCCGTGCAATTTGCTTTGCCTTTGAAAACTTCAAAACCATTAATTGCTGATTTAGACATGGCTTTTTTATTGCCCTTTAGCCAACGATCGAAATCAGATTCACTTGATACCACGGTGCGTTCAAAGCTCGCAATTGCTTTGGCAATGGTTTCACCCTTAATGCCTTCGCCTGGATAGGCTTTTTCAAACATTTCAACATAACCAGGTATTTCCTTCAGCTCTATTAAAAGATCGTCAAGATTTTGCGCCATTTCACCGCCAGCGACGATTGGACCGAGCGCTTGCTCTTCCAGCGTTCGTACCCTTCCATCCCAGAATTGAAAGCGCTGGTAGGCGGTGTTGAGGATGGTGGGTGTGGAGCGTCCCAAGGTTCTCATGCCGTGGCCAGTGGCCGTCTTTAATGCGTCGGACCAACCCAACGCTGGGTTATGACAGGTCGCACAACTAATGAAATTAGATGAAGACAAACGAGGATCAAAAAATAGACTTTTACCTAAAGCAATACGAGCAGGGTTCATTTTATTGTCACTAGGTTGGGGAATCTCGGCGGGACGCGTAAACTTTTCGATGTCCTCTTTGCTCGGGCCTTTGGCGGCAAAACTACTGCTGCAAAATAAGAGTGCAGCAATTGCTAACACTATCTGAACAGGGGTTCTGCTTCTTGAAGTTAATAACATAAAACAATTCCTTTTCTCTTGGTTTTGACCAATGAATCCAATTGATTCAACCTTAAAAATTCCGGCTTTAAAACAATTAAGTCAGAGTTAAACATGGAAAAATTTAAAGCAAGTGTGGTACCAGGGAAATCAATTCGTTAGCAAAGCAAACTATTAAAGAAATAGTAAAAGCTGAATCGCCTCAACAGATGATAGCGGCAGGTTTTATTAGCCAAATATAATCTGGAAAATATTTTTTGTAGGGAAAAATATGTGGTGTAACAGAAACGCTCATCGCCAAAGCGAGAGCAAGTTGAAAACGATGTTATTGTACGCCAAGTTTAGAAAAAGTAATGTTTGCGTGTGAATCTAAAGGAGTTCTATTGGTTTTAAAACGATGTTAGGCGAAGAACAGCTCTCTGTCGATGTTAAAAAAGCAAAACAGAAAGCTTTTCTTTTAACTCTAATTTCGTTTTCTTTATCAGCAAATTAGAAATTGTCACATTCACCCATTAAATAACGAAATCGAACAGACTAAATAAATCCCTCGCGGGTCTGACCCAAAATGGTATAGCAGTTGTGGGAATTACAGGTTGAATGTCGGCAATTGGCACGTCAAAATATTAAATAATATTTGTGGGGACAAAAAATGCCCGCGGACTTGTGGCCACACAGAAAATTGAGTAGCTTCTCCATAAGAATCACCACTCGCGATCAAACTGAGTCATTCAATAATAATATGTTTAGGTTTGTAAATTGAATGGTGAAGAAGCGCTTGCTGGTTTGTCTAGTCTGTATTGTGAGTCCTGAATAACATATTTCTCTCATTCAATGCATAAAAATGCACGGAACTCACACAATGAATCATACTAAGCAAACACTCTCTCCACTTAGTTTTAGTCAAGCACTTGTTTATTTGAAAATACTTTTACCTGTATTCCTTATTTTATTTTCAAGCTCACAAGCACAAGCACGTGATGGGTTATATTTGAAATTAAGTCTTGGCCCGGGCTCGGGTGTGGCGCGAGAAATGTCAACTATTCAAGATTCAGGATATGCGCTAGGCACCAAAAATCATGCGGTGGGTTGGGCCAGGGATAATAAATTCTCTGTATCATTAACAGAGTTTGGTAGTTTACTTAAGCTAAATGTGAATGAGTATGGTTATATCAATTTAGACCTGCCTTATGCTTTAGGTTTGACCTATTATTCACCTTGGGACTTTAACTTGTTCATTTCTGCAGGTCCAAGCAAGGTGTATTTTGCGCATGAATGGTCAGATCCCTTTGGTGACTTAAAAGGAAAAGGCTATGGCATTAATGCGAGTGCAGAAAAAGAGTGGATGATATCGAAGAGAGTCGGCCTAGGCGCAGGAGCTCAAATATATTACATACAAACGAATCAGTCCAAATACAAGTTTCTAAATTTCAGTGTAAATATTTTGGCGACTTTTTATTGGCGTCCTGTGCAATGAATCAAGCCTTGTTAGGTATTTGACTTTTAATAATTCTATAACATATTTATAATTAGAGATTTCGCTTCACTAATAAATATTCTTACAATGAGTATTTTATCCAGTGAAAATCGAAATGAAGACAAAAAAGTATAATTTTTTATTCTAAGTTAAAGTGTGGCGAAAGCCACCTCGTAGAATTTTTTCTGGGAATTGATAGAGTGATTGTTAGCTCAGGTTAATGTTGCACCCATCGCTCACTATCTCAACCTGATTTGGTGATGTTTTTTACATGAGCAACGCTCGTTGCTGCTATCTTCAAAACAATATTAACATTACATGTTGTATGTTGGCTTTTCTGTAACGGTCAGATGGACAGTAGCAATTTCTTAGATATGTAGCAATTCTTTTTATAAATACTCAACAGACCTGCATCGTAATTTGCTAATGTTTCTCTTAGCTCTTTAGTATTATATTTTTGTCGTTGAATCCTAGTATAGAATGATCCATCATCTTGCTAAGTTCTTCAGAAGATATTGTTGCCATTGGCAATTATGGTTGGGACTGAACCAATATAAGACTAAGCAAAAAATAATTAGGGATAGAGGACGGTAGCGCTGAGTTACCATGAGAGTCAATGATAGGGAATTCATTGCATTGATGGACAATAAACTCCATGTATACTTATGTTCTTTGTATGATCAAAGAAATCAAACCTACCGATTGATTGGTTCGAGAATCTCTCGCGCTCTAGTCTCATCATTTACTAGATACTCTAAAACAAATTTTTCATTTCTATTCTTGGTAGCTCCGGCAATTGATCAGCGATTTGTCGCTGTTTTGCTTGGCTGCTTCCATTACATACCTAGAATACAAAACAGAGATAATTGCAAATGATTCTAACACCGAGTCAGTTTGTCTGTGTGTTGTAATCAGTTTCATGATAACGGTGACCATCGCAATGGTCTTGGTAGAATTTAATGTGTTTTCCTTGCTGAACTAACAAACAGGACAAAAAAATGACAGAAATCGATCTTCCTCAATATGTGAAACTATTTGGTAATGTTGATTTTAGGGAAGGTGATTCCGCTCGAAGCGTGTATTCGCCTGCTGCATATTTAGTTGATTTATTGCAGTTAAAAGATGACAAAAAAGCCGGTATCGAAATCGATCCAACTACAAGTCTCGAACAGCGGCGAAAAGATATCATCAGTAGTTTGTTATTGAATAAGGAAAACACATTCGATCTGCTGCCATATTTGGATATTGTAAACGAAGTACTAGAGTCAAAAATTGAGGCTAGTACTCAAGAAGATGCATATGATGTTCTAAAAAATGCACACTTTCATTTAGATTTGCCTTTCAATCTACAACATGAGCGCATTCAGCTTTATCTAGAAGCGTTAGGCATTGCACCAGAACAATTACATAAAGCCTTTGCTAGAAAGGTTAATTATGATTTTATTGCTAGTGAGTTCCTCGGGTTGTCTAATGAGTCGGTAAACATTATAACTCAATCGACAAGAGGCGAAGCGCTTGCTGCTTGTTATGGCCAACATCTTCCACTGCCAGGATGGATACCGGTTTCACTATTTCTTGAAACTACGGGCTTGTCCCGAGCAGAGCTTAAGGAATTATTGTTTGCTGCTCTTGATGAAAAAGAAATTCTAGATCAGCGCCAATCTGATTTATTTTATAATCAAGGTTTAGACGGCTTTGCCACTTACAATGATAGTGAAAGAGAAATCATTTGGTCTTCTGGCAACTATTATGAAGAAGGCGGGGCAATTCCTGAAGCCTGGTATGATCGCATACATCGGCTAATTCGTTTAGCGAAAAAAACTGGTCTTAGTATTACGGACGCAGAGCACGTGGTGCGTAACTGTTGTGATTATCAACTTAATAAGGAAAGCCTAAAAATAATCGCCAGCATAAAGTATATTGCGCACAATTTTGATATACCAATCGACGAGGCCAGTGCACTGTTAGGTCCGTTGACCTATTTGGGTAGAGGCAACAGTGAACGC